>JACCDQ010783406.1_pt1 | contig 10775 bp, 7 predicted proteins | sample 7446031 | NCBI WGS metagenome assembly JACCDQ01 (sample SAMN15323442, study PRJNA562643) | freshwater metagenome | isolation source: river surface water | place: USA:Blue River Watershed | collected 2017-08-17
ACTTGATTTCGTTATAGTTACATTGACATACTGATTTTTTAAAGTAACCGTAGTGCCATTATCGACTACTGACACACTGCCTGCAAGTGCTGCTTGTTTCGTTTTTGTTGTTTTATCGGCAGTGTTCAACGCACGCATCGAAAAGCCTATACAACTGAAAAGCAACCCTAAAAATAAACGTATTACGTATTCTTTTTTCATAATTTGGCAATAGCTATTATCGTGTTATTACAAGTGATTTATTTAATTGCGTAGAGTAAACAGTTATCTAATCTTAATGTTCTATTCGCATTAGCAAAAGTAGCTAAGTATCCGAAAATCCATCTATCCAAATCAAGTCGAAATCATTCATGTTGAAGCATTCCAATGATTATAATACTATTTTCACCTAGTTAAGTCAAAAAAATAGCTGTTATTAGATTTTTACTCTAATAACAGCTATAAGTATTTTGTAACAATTTATGGGTTTTATTTTTTTATCGACTCGATATATTTGGAAGGACTTAGCCCTAAATGAAGGGGAACATTCGAGTAAAATTACTTGACATACTGTAGCCCACTTTATAATCAGTTTTTGAAATATTATAGTCTCCACTGAGCAACTATTTTAAGACTATTATTCATACGGATAATAGTCTCAAAAGCAAGGATTGATTGGTATAAATGCTTTGATTTTGCAATCAAACTGCGAACGACTCATGTTAAGAATTTCAGCGAGGGTATTTATATTGAGCTCTTTATCCTACAAATTTTCATGAATGTGCTCGACCGAAAAGCTTTGGTGACATAAGTATCGGTTCCTGTCTCGAACCCTTCCAATTTTGACTCGTCAGACTGCCTTGCCATGAGTAAAATTACAAGAATGTGAATGATACATTCATCCGCTTTTAGCTTACGGCCTAACTCCAAACAACATTATGACATCGCTGATAACAGGGTCAGGAATCGTTTCTGTTCCTTGTACCAAACCTTCTGAACATTGGTCGATACAATAATACGATACGCTTTGTTGAAGTTCAAGGATATGTAATTTACCCGCATATTCCCACATCAAAGTAATGCGTTAACATTCAGACCAACTTTCTTGGCTTGAGGAATAAACTCTTGCTTTAACAGATCAAAATCCTTAGCATTCCAATGCAATACTTTTTCAAGTACGTAGCCTTGGAAGATACCTCCTACTTCAAAATTATGTACAAACTCGTCTAAGCTATTCGGATTTGCGGTATCTACTTTATAATTTTTTAATGCTAGCTCTGCCAATATGGAGGGAGCAGACTGTTCATTTTCTACTCGTAACGTCTCCATGATTCGATAGGCTATTGTTTCATCTTGACGAATTAAGCTATTTACTAAATCAAGTCTTCGTTGGAAGTAGCGTGCTTTTAATGCACCTTTCAACGCTTCTTGTGCTCGTTCCTGCTGTTTGGCCACCTGACTTTCTTGCACTACCTGAACAGCTTTCGCTTCGTCTTCTATTTTTGCTTTCTTTTCCTCCAAAAGACTCGGGTTTCTCACTACGGTGTTCAGATACCCTCCTATGTTTTTAATGGACTCGCCTGATTGTATTTTTTGTAGCACATATTCTATTCCAAGTTGAATTTGCTCCATAGGCAATTCTTCTATCCACTTATTCAACGTTGACTTCGTAATATTGAATTCTTTGACTTGTAGGTATAGCTTATCGATAAGAGAACTTTCTACCGCAGTCGTTTCTACAGTAGTTCCATCATCCACAAGTTCGGTAGTATTTTCAACCTCTTCCACTAATTGATACTCGGGTGTGCTCGTAGAAATAACAATATTCCCGTTACTTGACTTAATAACTTGACGAGTTATTTTTTTAGTCATTCCTGTAAGGTGCACGGGTACGTCTTTTTCTCCTAAGTGAAATATTACTTTATCGACGGCTCTGCCTACTTTTTCTTCTTCAAATTTTGAGACAACTAAATCCGTATATTTTTCTAAATCCTTTATTCCTTTCTGAATAATTTTTTGTTTAAAATTTCCATAAAGCGGGTACTCGCTATCGGTAATGGCAAGTATTTCCCTTAGTCGAACGAGCGAGTATTTTACCTTTCGATTACCAAGGTTATATTGATGCCTAAGAATTAAATATAATTTTACCGAGTTGGGGCTCTGAATGCTAGCTATGTTTCTGACATCAATCGTTAAATATTCTTTTTGTAATTGAAGTAGATAGGGTTTTAGCTTAGGATTAAACTTTAGGCGGATTCGATTTTGTTCGCTTTCTTTGACAGGTTCACTCGTTTCGTCTATTAAGTGAATCGTGGTTCGGTATATCTCTCCGTCCTCTTTTTTCTCATAAATGACAAACTTCTTATTGAAAAGACGTTCGGCTGCTTCTCGGATAGCTTCATAATAGCGACCATCATCGCTTAACGAATACAATTTAATGATGTCTTGCGTTCTGATTTCATACTCAATAAAGTCTTCATCATCAGGTAAGACCATTGTAAGCATCGTCATAAAAACTCGAAATTCATTAATATCCATTTTAGAGGTCGCTTCAACAAGTCCCGTTTTACCGCCTTGCATCCTAATAATATAGCGATCTTGATATTCTTGTTTCTTTCTTACGGTGCTTTTCTTTGACATACTATTTTGATTATGAAGCTATTAATGCTCAAATTTAAAGAAGCTTTTTAACTATAACAACAAAAAAAATAAGTTATATTTAATTCCGTGAAATTGGTTATAGTTCTCCGTGAAATTGGTTATAGTTCTCCGTGAAATCGGTTATAGTTCTCCGTGAAATTGGTTATAGTTGTCGTGAAATCGGTTATAGTTAACTCTATAACAAACAGTAAATCAACAAGTTACGAGCCTCTTAAATAATAAAAAGAACAAAAAATAATAAAAAGAACAAAACAAACAAGAAAACATTTGTTGATTGGGTCTTTAAATTTTCTTTTTTTTGAAAAAAATATTTTTTATACCGAGTATAATAGAACGATTACACTTTAAATTATAAATGTTAGGTAAAGTAAAAATATAGCCGTTCCGTGAAATTGGTTATAGTTCTCCGTGAAATTGGTTATAGTTGCTAATTAGAGCTCTTGATAAGGTGAATTGATGTTTACGTAATTTCAATGGCAAACGGACATTTTGTCCGTTTGCCATTGAAATTAAAATTTTGTTTTTTGTATAAAAAAATATACATTTGCATGAATAATGTATAAATATTTTACATGATAACACAAGACAAAATTGAACGCTTTTTTCAAACAAGAGTAGGTTTAAATGTTTCGCAGATAGAAAAAGAGTGTGGGATGCCCGCTAGAACGCTTCATAGAGCCTTTCAAGAGAAGAAAACCATCCCAGTGAAGTATTTGCCTACCCTGGAGAGCGTTCTTCGCCAGTATGGCTATTCTAATGCCCTTTTTGAAAAGGCAACGATTATCTCTGTGGTTAATCATAAGGGAGGAGTGGGCAAAACGACGACGACGATTAACGTGGGTAAGGCGTTAAGCTTAATGGGTAACAGAGTGCTACTAATTGATATGGACTCTCAAGGAAATTTATCGCAGTGCTATGGCGTGCATCAGCCGACTGAGCAAATTATAAACGCCTTGCTAGATGATGAACCTTTACCTATTATCGAAATTGCCGATAAGCTACACCTTTCACCTTCGGATATTACAATGGCCGATAGAGAGTCAGAGTTTTCAAGTGCTGTAGGAGCTGAGAGGAGATTGGCGTTAAAGATTCAAGAAATTGAAAAAGATTATGATTATATCCTAATCGATTGCCCTCCAAGTTTAGGTATTTGCACGATTAGCTCGTTGGTTGCTTCTAATGAATGTCTAATTCCTATTCAACCAGAAGCAAGTGCTTTCCATGGGGTTGACAATCTGTTTAAAAGAATCAAGCAAGTACAAACCTACAGTAATCCTAATTTAAGAATCAAAGGGATTGTGTTTACGATGGTGTTGAACCAAAACGTGCATAAGGCTTTAGTAGAACAGATTCGGGAAAAATACAGTAATTTCAATGTATGTCAAACGATGATTGACAATTCAAAATACTTGAGGGAGTCGCAGGTAATGCAACAAGATATTTTTACCTATAATCCAAAGTCGTTACCAAGTGAACAATATAAGAATTTGGCTAAGGAGTTAATTAATTCGTAATCGAAATGAAAAAAGATATATTTAAAAAAGCAATCCAAAAAAATACAGAAGCGATACCTCTTTCTCTTTTAGAAACAGAATCTAAAATTAAAAAAGAGTTTATCATCATTGATGAATTACGAGATTTCATTAGTCCACTTAGTAAAGAAGAATCGGAGGGACTTGAACAAGATATTTTAAAAGATGGAATTTCAGATCCTTTAATTATTTGGGAGACAACCCCTGAAGCAGTGGGTTTAACGAAGCCTGACACAAAAACGGTTTATGTATTGGTAGATGGGCATAACCGTTATCGAATTAGCCAAAAGTATAATTTAGATTTTCGGATTATTCTGAGAAACTACACCGATATGCAAGAGGTTAAGGATTCAATGTTGAACAAACAGTTGAATCGACGTAACCTGACCCCTGAGCAAATATCGTATTATCGAGGATTGAAATATAATAACGTCGTGAAGAGTCAAGAAGGGCAGCCGAAGACGGTGAACGTTGCTTTTAATTTAGCGGAAGAATTTAAAGTAAACGAAAAGACCATTCGCCGAGATGCGGAGTTTGCCAAAGGGTTGAATAAATTAAATCCAGAATTTCGTCAGGATGTGTTAATGGGCAAAACAAAAGTTAATAAGTCAGATATTGTCTCATTAGCAAAGGTAACTAGTGAAGAGCCACTCAATCTGGCAACTCCTCAAGAAATCACACAGGCTGTCAAGAAAGAAACCACCGCAACGTCAACGCTTAGTGTGGAAAAAGGAGAGGAGCGAAATGCGTCGCCAACGATGTCTGAGTTAGAATCTTCGATCAAAGAGTTAGCTGCCAATAAATTAGATAAAGAGGTTTGTTTGTTATTAGTAGAAAAATTAACGACACTTATCAACTATTTATAGGGCAAAGGCTTTAGTCATTATGATTTAATGATTAATCTTTCTTCCATTTATGACATGAATATTCCTTTAACGATAGAGACTTTATTAGCGGGTAAAGTAGTAGAATCAGAGCGATTAGAATTTAAACGAAGTTGGAATCCACCTGCTATTCTTCGGACTGTTGCTGCCTTTGCCAATGATTTTGAAAACTTGGGCAGTGGCTACATCGTGGTGGGAATTGAAGAAGAAAATGGAATGCCCAAGCGACCTGTGTATGGATTTGACCCAAGTGAATTTGATAAAGTCCAAAAAGAAATGCTTGGATATTGCAATCTCATTCGACCTACCTACTACCCTCATTTATCATTAGAACAACTTGATGGGAAATATGTCCTCCTTATTTGGGTGAATGCAGGAAGTAATCGACCTTATGAAGTGCCCAGGGATGTTACAGCGAGTAATAAAGACTATCAGTACTACATTCGTCGCTTTTCTAGCACGGTTCTGGCTAATACCGACGAGAAACGAGAATTAATTAGCCTTACGGCTAACATACCTTATGACGATCAAATAAATCATCGAGCAAGTTTAGCTGATATTTCTTCTTCGCTACTTGAACAGCATTTGAAAGCTATTGGTAGTAAACTACACGAACAGCTAGAGCAATTAACGCATTTAGCCTTGTGTCGTTCCATGAATTTAGTAGAAGGTTCGGATGAATATGCTTTACCTAAAAATGTGGCTTTGATGTTGTTTAATCCAAATCCTACTCAATTCTTTCCCGCAACAACCATTAATTTAGTTGAATTTCCAGAGGGAGTGGCAGGAGACAGTTTTGTAGAAAAAAACTTTGAGGGACCAATTCAGCAGCAATTAATGGATGCCTTACAGTATATCAAAGTACAAGTTATCAAGACAAAAACCATTAAAATAAAAGGAGAGGCTCAGTCAAAGACTTATCTTAATTACCCTTTTGAGGCAATCGAAGAAGCTCTTGCCAATGCAGTATATCATAAAAATTATGAAATAAGAGAACCTATTGAAATTCGTGTTCTACCAGAAGCGATTGAGATTATCAGCTATGGAGGTCCCGATCCCTCTATTCGTAAGGACGATTTAGTGAATGGTACTATTCGAGCTAGAAGATACAGAAATAGACGAATAGGGGAGTATCTGAAAGAATTAAATCTAACAGAAGGAAAAGGAACAGGAATTCCTACCATTAAGAGAGCTTTAGAAAAAAATGGCTCAAAACCAGCTATTTACGATACAGATGGAGAGGCTCGTCGATTCTTTGTTATCATTATTCCTATTCATTCTTTGTTCCTTGTCAAAGATAGTAACAAAGATAGTAACAAAGATAGTAACAAAGATAGTAACCAAGATATAGCAACTGAACAGTTAGCAAGAGAGCTGGCGACTGTGAGTGTAAAGACATATACAACACCCATGTTAAATCGTATGCTCTCAAGTCTAACGTATTGTTTATCCGCAAAAACAAAAAACGAGTTATTAATGCACATCGGATTGACGAATCAGACCAAAAATGTACGTGACTATCTTGAGCCACTTATTGAATGTGAATTATTAACCAAAACAATACCAGATAGTCCAACCAGTCGTAATCAGCGTTACGTGACAACAGAGAAGGGTAAAACGCTCTTACTGCTTTAATCATCATCTATTTCATCTAAAATCTAACAGAGAAAAGTACTTCTGAACTTTTTAGTTCAGAAGTAACGTTTTGACTTTTGCTTGATTTATACCCAATACAATTCGGTTGCTTAAAACCAAACTGCTTCGAATATCTCCTTTTTGACTTAAATGACCTACGTACTCAAAATTTCCATTGCCAGTGTTCTTGAGTAGTAAGCCTTTGTTTGCATCGTAGTCACCAAATTTGGGTCTTGTATGGAGGATGTTTCCAAATAGCATTACATCTTTTTTACCATCATGATTATAATCCATCTGGGATATGCTTGCTATGGGAGCAAATTGTGTTTGTATAGGTAATGCTTTTTCTTGAAATTTCCCATTCTTACTTTGGTTGAAATACATGTTTTTCAAGCAATTAACTCGTAATTTATTAGCCATTGAAAGGGAATTATCTTTTAGTATTTCAGAAGAAGTGATATCCGCATAACTTTTATAATCGGTAAACTTTGCTCTAAATTGAGGTAGTTGTTCCAACAATTCATCCCTAGTTAGATAGGGAAATGAAACGCCTTTATTGTAGGCAAAAAGAAGCGGGTCAATCGTACCATTTTTATCTATGTCGCCATAAACTAGTTCGATAGGCTCTTTGTCACTTGCTTTTAGTTGGGCATTTAAGCCCAAATTTCCAACAATCATCTCAGGATTGCCATCGCCATCAACATCATCCACGAGTAGCTTATTCCAAAAGCCACTGTAATTTTTATCGAAATAGGAGTTTGTTACCTCTGTAAAGTTTCCCTTTGTTACTTTGAAAACAGTGATAGGCATTCCTTCGCCTACAATCACCAATTCGTTGACTTTATCCTTATCTAAATCATACCAAGCAGCATCGGTGACCATTCCAATTGTTTTTACTGATTTAGGTGTTTGAGTGGTGAACGCTCCTTTTCCGTTATTAATTAGTATGTAACTTTCTGGTGCTATCGGGTATTGACCCACCGAAACACGACCACCCACGAATAAATCGGGCTTATGGTCTCCATTAATATCATTTACCCGAACACAACTCGTACTGGTAAGCATGACAGGTAGCGTCCCTTTGGTGAAATGCCCTTTTCCATCGTTGAGATAAAGCCTATCTTGAAGTAATGAGTCATTGGGTTGATAATTTCCATAACCGCCACTACACACATATAGGTCAAGAGAATTGTCTCCATTGGCATCAAAAAATACAGCATCGGTATCATAAGACAAACGATCTTGTGCAAAAGCAGCTTGCGGAATAAGGGTGAATTTCCCGTTTTTGTTTTGCAGATAGATGACTCCTGATTGCCCCGTACCACCTCCGATATAAATATCTTCTAGTCCGTCTTTATTGATGTCTCCTTTGGTCATACATGGCCCAGAGAAAGAAAGCGGGTTTGTTATTAAGCCTTGACGTTTAAATTCTTTTGATTCTTCTTGTGAATGCACAAAATTAATGTCGTCCGTTTCTTGAAAAATAGGGCTAATACTTGGGGTGGGGGAGTTCGTATTTTTGGCATTTTTTTCGTAAATGTGAAGTTTTTGATTGACTTTAACCTGTTTTAATAACTCCGTTTTTCCGCCTAACCAAGTAACTTTTACCGAATCAATCTTTGTATTTTTGCCAAATCCGATATGTAAGGTATTGCTCATACTTGACTGATAACCGTGGGTCGGCATAGCTTCTTGATATTGAAGTTGCCCGTTTGACCAAACCGATAACTTAGCCCCAATGCCATTCCGATTATAGTTTTCTCCATGAAGTTCTATTTGTAAAAATGCGTTGTTTGAGTGGGACGTATTTTCATAAATAAAAGCTGCCTGATTTATATTGTTAACCACTAAATCTAAGTCTCCATCGTTATCTAAATCGGCATAAGCTGCCCCACTGCTGATAGCCTGTTGATTTACCCCCCAAGAATCGCTAACATTTTGGAATGTTAAATCACTTTTATTTTGATACAAATAGTTGGTGACACTACTCGATGGCATTTGAGTAACCAATTCCATTACTTTCTCTCTACTCATACTGGTTTGATTCTCAGCGATGAAATTGTTCATGTATTTCATGAAATCAAGATTGGTGAAATCCCTCAAAAAACCATTCGTTACATAAAGGTCTTTCCAACCATCGTTATCAAAATCTGCAAAAAGAGCCGACCAAGACCAGTCGGTAGTTGAAACACCTGCCAATTGTCCAATCTCAGCGAATTGTAGCTTTTGGGACGGAGAGTTAAGCGATTCTTGACTGATATTGAGTTGGAGCATATTTCGCATATACTGCTTTCCGAAGCCAGAATTTACATGTAGGTCAAATTTGTCGGCATTATCTGCACCCAATAGTAGCTTTTGTCGATGGTTGTCTTCGGGCAGCATATCAAGTGTATAAATGTCCATATTCCCGTCGTTATTAATATCGGCGACATCGTTCCCCATCGAGAACTGAGAGAAATGATCAAGGCTTTCATTGGATTGATTGACAAATCCCCCTTTTTGATTATTGATATACAAATAATCGGGAGCAGAATAATCATTGGAAATATACATATCCTGCCAGCCGTCATGATTGAAGTCTGCTACCCCAATGCCTAAGCCAAAAGAAACAGGAGAACTTGACAGATTAGCAGCATTGGTTACATCTGTAAAATAGTGGTCTTTGTTGGCGGTAATCTCGTGACGATAAAGTCTAATGCCAGAAATTGGGTCATCTTGGTTGAGGATTTCTTTGGCTGCCGCCACGTTTAGCACAGGTAAATTTTGAATGTTATGATTCAGTAAGACGACATCTAAATCGCCATCGAGGTCATAGTCAAAAAAACTTGCTTGGGTCGTTGTGGAAGTATTGTCTAGTCCATATTCTTTTGCCATATCCACAAAATGAGGAATGCCTTTTACGTTATTTCCCTGGTTGATAAAAAGCTGTTTAGTACGTAGCTCTGGCGGTACATTTCCAGAATAGCAAACAAATATATCAAGAAGCCCATCGCCATTGACATCCGCCATGGTTGTACCCGTTTTCCATCCGTCCGTTCTGCCTTCAACAAAAGCCGAAGCAGTGATGTCTTCAAAAGTCATACCTCCTTTGTTAAGGTATAATTTATTTGACTCCATATTACTGGTAAAATAAATATCATCCAAGCCGTCACCATTGACATCACCTACCGAAACGCCCCCGCCATTATAGAAGTATTCGTATAGTAATAAGTTGTGTTGAGCATCTTCTTTGAGCGTATTCTGAAATAAAACGTGCGTATTATCTGGACTGAGTAACTCAAATATAGGCGTTTGGGCAGTCTTGTCAGATCTACATTGAATGACTAACATAAACCAACAACATAACAACGCTGATTTTAAATAACTTTTCATAACAGAACCTATGTTAAAATTTTAGTTATGGAAGCGTTTTCTGTAGAAGTTGATAGTGTTTTGACAAAAACTATTGAAATAATTCCACTTTTTCTCGAATCCATATAATATATCCTTTATTCAAAGATAGCTATTTCGGGTGGCGACAACGGGAATATCCCTTGTCAATTGTCATTTTGTCCCCTCATATATGCGAAATACCCCCCTATTGCAATCTAGGTATAGTCTTAATTTTGCCACAAATAATTAAATATTTTAATCATGGGTAAACGATTACTTACCCTTCATAACAATCCCAAATCGTAAAATGGAAATAAATTTTATCAATCAACGAAGTAACTATCGGATGCAAGAGCAAACGAAAAAAGTGCTTTCAAGTCTTTACACGTGTATCCTATTTATAGGAGTTTGTTTGTTTAGTGCTTCAGCTACCTTAGCACAAAATCAGCGAAAAATTTCTGGAACGGTACTAGATGAAACGGGTACGCCAATATCAGGAGCGAACGTTCAAATTCAAGGTACTACCACAGGAACAACAACCGATGTTGCTGGAAAGTACAGCTTAAACATTTCTGCTAATGCGAAGAGTGTACAGGTTTCTTTTGTAGGGTATTTATCGCAAGTGAAAAACATTACGACCAACCAAACCGTTGTTGACTTTCGATTGGAAGCAGATGTTAAATCACTCAACGAAGTAGTAGTTGTAGGGTAT
>JACCDQ011695837.1_pt1 | contig 10775 bp, 10 predicted proteins | sample 7446031 | NCBI WGS metagenome assembly JACCDQ01 (sample SAMN15323442, study PRJNA562643) | freshwater metagenome | isolation source: river surface water | place: USA:Blue River Watershed | collected 2017-08-17
AAGGTATCGGAACCAACAAAACCCACCGGATAAGCTGGTAAGGTCAGGTAATGATAACCGGGTTCAAATTGATTTTGAAACGAAACGAAAGCTGAAACAAATGATATACTATCTATTCCTTCTGGGACAAGGCACTGCACATTAATGGGTCGCTTTTGTTCGGCACGGAGCACAAGCGCGCTTGCTTGCACTTTTACTTTTGTTTGCGCCTTGAACTGAAAAACCATCAGCCAATCGCGGCTTTGCATATCCTGACCTACAACTTTAAATACAGCATTTTGATCGAAATCTTGAAAGGGAAGTTCAATTTCAAGGTAACCAAACACATCTTTATTGATGTCTTTTTCAAGAAGGGTAAAACGGTAATTTGCCTCAGGAGCAAAATTGCGACCATGTTGAGAAAATTGTTCATTCACCCAACTTTTCTTCGTGGTAAATGTAAAGAGCGGTTTTCCATTCAAGTAAAAATCAAAATGGCGATCGGCCCCACTCGTTCCGTTCGAAAAACCAATTAAAAACTGAAACTTAACCAAACCAGCTTCTATTGTTGGCGTGCTGGCCTCCCACTCAATTGGAGAATTGCCATTACAGCGCGTCAATAAAGCAAGATCGGCAAATTCCCGAAAAGGCGAAAAATAGCTGATGTCTTCACCTGAAATTTTCTTGGAAAAGCCTGCTGGTTGGGTTTGAGCAGCTAAATAGGAATTTAGACCTAAAAAAAGTAAAATATGCCACCAATGTTTCATGCTCCTAAGGTAGTAAATTCTAATTTTGCAGCTAAACACTTCTTATGCGCTTCAACCTTTCTGAAATCAATGAGCTCATTCGCTCCCGACGTACCATCTACCCTGAGCAATTCTCGGACAGAAAGGTCCATAAAGAGCAAATTGAATTGTTGCTCAACAACGCACAATGGGCCCCTACACATGGCAACACCCAACCCTGGCGTTTTCAGGTTTTTATGGAAGACGGACGTCAAAAACTCAGTACTTTTCTAGGTCAAACCTACTTAGCACTCACGCCCTCTGAGCAACAAGACGACGCTAAACTCGCCAAAATGCTGCGCCGCCCCCTACTCGCTTCTGCAGTTGTTGCGGTTTGTATGCAGCGTCAAGAAACCGAGAAAATACCTGAAATAGAAGAAATCGAAGCGGTGGCCTGCGCCATCCAAAACTTGCATTTGAGTTGCACGGCTTATGGCTTAGGAGGCTTTTGGGCTACCCCAAAACTCATTTACACCCAACACATGAATACATTTCTGGGTTTAAATGAAAAAGACAAGTGTCTGGGCTTGTTTTATATTGGTTATCCTGCCATCGAATGGCCCGATAACCAACACCGCCGTCCGCTTGAGTACAATTGCTCCTGGATTACCGAATAAACTCCCCCTTTCGGTCAAATTTTCGTTTCTTTGCGTATGCGTCTATTGCTCTTGCTTTGTGTTGTTGCTCCGCTCTTGAGTTGGGCTCAGGCCTATAACCAGTTGGGTAAACCAAATTATTTTGGATTTCATTACCGACACATTACACCCATGCAACAAATGCAATCTGGCACTCAAAAATTTGCAGACAGCATACTCCAGACCGAACTAACGCCAACAGACGGCTATACTTTCGGCGGTGTTTTGCGCTACGGCCTCACCGACCTCATTTCGCTAGAAACAGGCCTCTACTACAACCAACGCAATTTCAGCATCAATAGCACCCGCACCGACAGCGCACTCAGCGTACAACAACGCCTGCGTTTTGTGCAATTTGAAATTCCAATTCAAGGCAATATCGGCATTCAATTGAGCCGCTCTATTTATGCCAATGCAGCCCTTGGCAGCGCCATTCTCTACAAACCTTCGAGTGTGGCTACATATGTCAATCCTTCAGACAAACACGAGTTCAGACAGGTAGGATTGGTAGAAATCAATAAAAAAGTTGGGCTCGATTTCAGGGCCAGCATTGGCTTTGAATACCGCAATAAGAAATTTGGTGTGTACTATCTAGGTGCCACCGCGTTTGTTCAGCTGCAACCTGCGTTTGTTTTATTGTCCCAATACCAATACGTGAATTTCAAGCAAAGTGCCTACGGAGAAATCAATGCCTCTGGGTTTGGCCTCGACTTTAAGTATTTCATTCCTTATACCCGCGCTGGCCGCCTCATTTTTAAGCAGGGCCCTATCGAGTAACTAGCGCTGCCCGAGTTTGTTACCAAGATACGCCATTGGGAGATGTGCGAGCAGTAAATCAGACAAAATAAACCATGTTGGAATGTTTTTCAGAACAAATAAATCCAATACCGCCATTCCTAAGTAAGAACCTCCAATACACATCGCAAACAAGAACGGTTTATCTACTTTGATTTTGGTAACAAAAAATGCCGCGCTAAAAGCACCAATCATATGGGCAAATAAGGCGATTAAAAAGGGATTGTCGCCAAGCAAGAGATGACCAAATGAAATGAATAACAAATTCATTGCTGCGCCAATCAAAAGTCCGAGGACAGAAAGTAAAATCGATTTCATTTATTTTTGGTTTGAGGTCGGGTTTGGTTTTGTAAAAATATCACTTTCGGTGTAAAATACAGTGTATTTGAGCTTTGCTTCTGGGCGGCTGCAGGCGTTGTAGTGCCACCATTCGGTTGGAAGCTGCCTGAAGCCTTCTGCTTGCATGGCATTGCGCAAGATTTTTCGGTTTTTGATTTGTAAGGGTGAAAGTTGACCCGTTCTCAAAAATGAATCTTCGTAGATCGGATAAGCGATATGCCGTATATCATCGAAACCCGCACCCATGTCCAAAACCCGCCCCTGCGCATCGAGAATGGTGAGGTCCAATGCTGCCCCCATGTTGTGCAAGCTCAGGTTTTTTGGATTGGAGACAAACTTGGCGCGCGCTGTTGGAGTGAGCGAATCGAGGGCATCCCACATTTTTTGCTGTACGGTAACTGGGCGCAAGGCGTCGTAAATCAAGAGCTTGTAACCCGGATGCGCTTGCTGCAAGGCATCTTGAACGCGTGCCAAGCGTAGGGCAACATCTTTTTGCAGATAAGCTTTGTTGATATGAGCATAAAGTTTTTCGCCTAGAAAATTATCGGAACCCGTGTATTTGAGTTCGATTTGAATCTGCGAATGGATTTGCTGGATATCGACTAAATCGGGATGTAGATCGGAGGTTTGCGCTTTGCTACCCTCTTCTTTAGTACGAACTATTGAAGACGCATGCCGAGCTGATTTTTGAGGTGCTGTATGGTGACAAGCACTCAAGAAACAAGCGAAAAGCAAATACGCAAAAACCTGGTACATCTTTATAGCCCAGACAACAAGCGCGCTGTTTCTGCTTGGATGCGACTGCGCAAGCCCTCAGACACAGGATAAAGCGGCATGCGCATGGTTTCTTGCATCAGGCCACGAGCAGCAAGCGCAACTTTTACACCGCCTGGATTGCCTTCTTCAAAGAACATTTTGGTCACATTAAATAGGTCGTAATGTGCTTCTTTGGCCAAAGCAAGCTCTCCTTTCATGGAGGCATGAACCATTTGAGAAAAGCGCTCAGGAAATGCGTTGGCCACAACAGAAATGACACCATCGGCACCTGCAGCAATGAGCGGCATGGTGAGGTTGTCATCGCCAGAAAGCACACCAAAACCCGGTTTGCGCTGACGGATGACATCCATAATTTGCTCCATATTGCCAGACGCTTCTTTTACTGCCACAACATTGTTGATTTCAGCTAACTCCAAAGTAGTTTCTACACTCATGTTTGAGCCCGTGCGGCCCGGAACATTGTAAAGAATTATGGGCAAATCGGTAAAAGAAGCTACTTGTTTGAAATGCGCTACAATACCTTTTTGAATGGGTTTGTTGTAATATGGCGAAACCGACAAAATGCCATCAACGCCACTTGGCAAATTTTTGAAAAGCCCCTCTAAACCAGCCGTATTGTTGCCGCCAATGCCGTATACAACAGGAAGCTGGCCATTATTGACCTCCAATACGGTTTCCAATACCTTGCGTTTTTCTTCCTGACTAAGTGTCGGGGACTCTCCGGTGGTGCCTTGCACGACTAAAAAGTCGGTACCTCCTTTGATCTGGAGCGCCACGAGTTGTTGCAATGCTTGAAAATCGATACTGCCATCAGTTTGAAAGGGCGTAACGAGCGCTACACCTGAGCCTTTGAATGTTTTCATGATTGGATGCGTTGAAGGGTATTTTGGATAAATTCTAGCTGACCTGCGGGCGTGGTTTGCTGGGTATTGAGCAACATGTCAAACTGAGGATCAACCTCATTGATACCAAGCCACTGCTTGATATTTGTCTTTTTCAATAAGCCTTTGATCTTGGACTCAGGGGAACCAAACCACAATAAGAGATCGTATTTCTTGTGTAGTTCTGCCTCTAGCTGAACATCTTTGAGCTTGCCAAACATGGAATAATCAGCAGGCGAATTGTAGTAGATCAAGAAGTGTGGCGGAAGGGTTTTCTTGTCGAGGTCTTTGGGGACATTGACAATAATAAGGGCATGTGCAAATTTCTTTTGCGCAAGCAGCTGGTCAATGGCCTTGACGAAGTCGCGCATTTGTTGCGCGTCTTGGTAGGTCCAGACGATTGCGATTTGCTGTAGTTGCTCCCAAATGCTGCGCATAATCAAGTTGAAATCAGTTTGATGAAGTCGTTTTCTGACAACAAAGTTACACCTAAGTCTGTTGCCTTTTGCAATTTGGCCGGCCCCATATTTGCTCCGGCGATTAAAAAGTGGGTTTTGGCCGATACCGACGACCCAAGCTTACCCCCATTGAGCTCAATGAGTTCCTTGAGTTCGTCGCGGCTAAAGGTATCAAATGTACCGGAAATGACGTACGTTTTTCCTTCGAGAAGATCAGAATTTTTAGTCTTTTGCGCGGCTTCAAATTGTAAGCCAGCAGCGTTTAGGCCTGCGATGAGGGCTTGATGGACTGGATTGGCAAAATAGTCAAGAACAGATTGAGCGATTTTGTCCCCAATTTCTTCTACTTCTAAAAGTTGCTCAAAGGTGGCGGTTTGAATGGCGCTGATACGCTCAAAAGCCTGCGCTAATTTTTTGGCAACTGTTTCGCCGACAAAGCGAATACCTAGACCAAATAACACGCGCTCAAAAGGAATCGTTTTGGATGCGGCAATAGATTGCAAGAGGTTATTGGCAGATTTCTCTGCCATGCGGTCCAAGGAAAGCAATTGGTCAAATGTGAGTGAATATAAATCTAAAGGATTCTTAACCAAACCTTTAACATACATTAATTCAACTGTTTCTTCACCTAATCCATCCATATTTAGCGCCTTTCTGCTGATGAAGTGCATGATTTTTCCGGTGACTTGCGGCCTACAACTGACTTCATTCGGACAGTAGTGTTGCGCTTCTCCTTCTTGACGAACAAGTAAGGCCTGACATTCCGGGCAATTTTCAATAAAAGCAATGCGCTGCTCAGTTTGACGCAAACTGAGATTGACACCTACAATTTTTGGGATGATTTCACCTCCCTTTTCTACCTGAACGGTATCGGACAGACACAAATCAAGTTTTTGAATTTGATCGGCGTTGTGTAGCGAGGCACGCTTAACGGTAGTACCACCGAGCTGTACGGGTTTCAAATTGGCTACTGGCGTAATCGCGCCTGTGCGGCCCACTTGAAAACTCACCGACTCGAGGAGGGTTTCTACTTGTTGGGTTTTGAATTTGTAGGCAATTGCCCAACGCGGTGATTTGGCAGTGAGGCCTAATTCGGCTTGTTGGGCAAAGGAATTGACTTTGAGCACCACACCATCGATGTCGAAAGGGAGTTTGCTGCGCTGGACGTCCCAGTAGTGGATAAAATCCATGATGCCGTCAATGCTGTTCGTTTTTTCGATCATGCGCAAGGCGGGGTCTGGTACTTTAAAGCCCCAAGCTTTGGCAGCCTGCACGGCTTCAAAATGCCCTTGAGCATGGTTGTTGAGGCCATGAACGCCATATAAATAACAGTCGAGGCCGCGCTTGGCAACTTCTTTGGAATCTAGGAGCTTGAGCGTGCCAGCTGCCGTGTTGCGCGGATTGGCAAACAAGGGCTCACCTTGCGCCAAGCGCTGTTGGTTGAGTTGCTCAAAATTTTGGTGCGGCATAAAGATTTCGCCGCGGATTTCGAAGTCTGCGGGGAAATCGTTAATTAAGGCTAAAGGCACGGTTCGAATGGTGCGCACGTTGGTTGTCACCTCTTCTCCTTGCTCGCCATCGCCGCGGGTAAGTGCCTCTAAGAGCTTGCCATCTTGATAGCGCATGCCAATAGCGACGCCATCGTATTTGAGTTCGCAAACAAACTCAGAAGCTTCTTGCAAGGATTTTTGGCAGCGTTCAGCCCATTCGATGATTTCTTGCTCAGAATAGCTATTGGAAAGCGAAAGCATCGGAAAACGGTGCTTTTTGGGCTGAAACTTCTTGGTGAGGTCGCCGCCGACGCGTTTGGTGGGGCTATTCGGGTCAGCGAATTCAGGATATTGATTTTCCAATACCTCTAGCTCCTTGAGAAGCATATCGAATTGGTAATCTGAGATTTGAGGATCATTGAGCACATAATACGCACGGTTGTGCGCATGCAGCACTGTAGCCAACTGCTGCATTTGGGTCTGAATATCCTTTTGATCCATGAGTTAAAATTACGCTTTTTGTGCTAAAATCATGCGTTGTTTGCCTTGTAAATCGCGATGAATTTGCACATTTTTAAATTGTGCGCCTTCAATCAACGCTTGCGTTTCAAGGGCAAAATTTTCATGGATTTCCAGCGCAATAAAGCCTTCGGCGAGCAAACAGTTTTGTGCAATTTCAATGATCTGTTTGTAGAACACCAACGGATCGTTGTCTGGCACAAACAAAGCCATATGCGGTTCAAAATTGAGTACATTTGGCTGCATCTGCGCCTTCTCTTGGCTTGGAATATACGGCGGATTTGAAACAATCAAATCAAATGTTGCATTGGACTTCCAATGGAACACATCGGCAACTTCGAACGCAACATTGAGCTGTGTTTGAAGCGCATTTTCTTGAGCCAGCGCAATGGCATCCAAAGAGAGGTCAAGTCCCCTCACCTTTGCATTTGGGAACTCATTTTGAAGCGCCAGCGCGATGCAACCTGTACCCGTACAGAGATCCAAAATTGAGCTGAATTCTCGGTCTTGTTTTGAAATGAGTTCAATCAATTCTTCGGTTTCGGGCCGCGGAATAAGCGCGCGCTGATCTGTTTTCAGAACAAGACCTGCAAACAGCGTGTCGCCGACCACAAATTGAAAAGGCTCTTGTGCTTGCAAGCGCTTCACTGCACTTCTGAAATAGAGTAAATCGGATTCTGACACCCGGGTTTCTAATTGGAGCATTTGTTCTGCAGGGCTCCAGCCAAAGCGTTTTTCAAGTAAGACAAGCCACATTTGCTTGCATTCGCTTGGAGAAAATGCAGACGCAAGTTCATTAAAGAAATACTTTTTGGCCGTCGCCAAAAGGTTGTCGGCTACAAACATCAGTGCTTACGTAATTTGATGAACGATTTGATCTTTTCGTTTTCGATCAAGACGGTGAGGTTGTAATAGGCAATTTTCCATTGTCCATTTTCCAAAACGCAAATACCGCTGCCCCTACAGCCTTCCATCCAGGTCGCTAAATCTTCGTCAAAATAAGCCACAGTGCCATCTGCGGCAAAATGCCAATTGCGATGACTCGGTTTGAAATCCCAGGCCTTTCCTTTGTCAAAATAAGGCTTGCAAAAAGCCATGAACTCAGGCTTTGTCCAGCGTTCTCCCGGAGCTGTACCTAAAAAGACAAAATTAGGTGTGGTGACTGAAAAGTAAGACTCAAAATTGGCTTGAGCGGCCGAAACGTGCCAGTTATCAATGAGTTGATCGAGTGGCTTGAGTTGGTCTATTGAGTTGGAAACTTGCGCGAAGCTCAATTGAAAAAACAACAAGGTGAGGCACAAAAATAAATATCTCATGGGGTAAGTTTTAGGGTTACAAGGCCTCTAATTTAAAAACACAGCGCCCTTTGATAAAAGTGCGCCACGCGTAATTTTGAACCTGACCTGCTTCGGCAGTAACGGGGTATTCAAAGATGGCAAAAGTAGCGTCTTTGCCTTTTTCTAAGGTGCCCAACCTGCTTTCCTCAAAGGAGGCAAATGCAGCGTAGATAGTCATGCCTCTGATGATTTCATCTAGGGTAAGCGCTTGTCCGAACGGACTGTTGTAAGCCGCTTGAATAGTAGCAAATGGGTTGGTTTGCTCGACGGGGAAATCTGTACCCAATGCCAGCATACCAAACTGATTCAATAATGTTTTGTAGGCGTACGCCCCACTCATTCGGGCCTTACCAAGGCGTGCTTCGGCCCAATCGGCATCGGAAACAGCGTGTGTGGGCTGCACCGAAGGGAAGACGGCAAAATTGGCGAACTTCTGAAAATCTTTTGGATCCACAACTTGTGCGTGCTCAATGCGAAAGCGGTGGTCTGGCTTTTGCTTGAAAACCCGCTCGTAAATGGAGAGCACTAGTGCATTCGCTGAATCACCGATGCTGTGCGTATTCATTTGGTAAGCATTTTTGACACAAAACTGTGCTAGGTTTTGCATGCGTGCAATGTCGGTCAACAACAAGCCATTGCTTTGCGGGTGGTCATGATAAGGTGCTTTCAATAAGGCGCCTCTTGAACCAAGTGCGCCATCGGCAAAGCATTTGAAACTGCGGATGTAGAGGTTTCGGTAGCGGTAAGGCCCATTTTTTTGTGCAAAACTGCGGTTTTGGGGTGAATCCATGAGCATGGCGTAAAGATTCAGCTTCAACTGCCCACTCTTGATCAAAGACTTGAACCACGCAATATGCTCAAAGTCGATACCCGCTTCGTGAACGCCTGTGATGCCATATTGCAAGAGTTCATCTTGTACTTGCAAAAGTGCCTTAACGTATTCCTTTCTGGTGTAATTAGGCAGAAAGGGTTGGACGATATTGATGGCGTTGTCGATGAGTACACCCGAAGGACGGTAGGTTTGAAGAATGATTTTTTGACCAAACTTGGCATTTGTTGGTAAATTGACATTACTTGGTAAACTCAAATTACCCTCAAGAATTTGTTTTTTAAAAACAACTTCTCCGCCTTGTAGCGAAGGGATTTGATCGATGAGTTGACTCTTTTTGATTAAAAAATCATTGACCAATGCCGCATGGCCGTCGACGCGATAGAGGCAAACCGGAATGCCTGGAAAAAGCGCATTCAATTGCTCATTTGTGGGGAGTTCTTGACCGGCCCACATGGTTTGGTCCCAACCCTGCCCTACTACAAATTTGAGATTGGGATGCTTGGCTTTGTACTGCTCACAACGGTGTATGAGTTCTTGTTCGGAGCGCACCCCGCGCAAATCAATGCCGAGCAATTGCTTGGCGAACATAAGCATGTGTCCGTGGGCATCTGTAAGGCCTGGATACATTTCTTTGCCTTGGGCATCGAGGGTTTCGTCAGAACGGTATTTATTGAGAATCTGCCGCTCTGGCCCCACTTCAACAATTTTACCATTGCGAATAGCGATGGCTTCGTGAACAGTACTGGACAAATCCATGGTGTGGATTTTGGCATTGTGTACAATGAGGTCTACCTTTTCTCCTTTCATGCAAGAGGACAACAGCAATACCAATAAAATTAGCGGCGAAACAATTTTCATATTAGAAAGGATAACCAATTCCGAAGTTCAAATAATTGGGCAAAAAGGGCCTTGGCATGATGGCCTTGACTTGATCTAAGGACATATTGAAATGCTGCATACCTTCTGCATAGTAGGTTTCGCGGGTTTTGAAGTCTTGGAAAACCCAACGTGCACCATCGGCAAAGGCGGGATCAAAAATCGGGAAGCCGACATCTAGGCGCAAGATGAAGAAATCGAGGTCCATGCGCAAGCCTAAGCCAGCGGATATAGCTAATTGTGGAATAAACGTTTGCCAATTGAACTGACTACCCAAGCGGGAGATATCTTCGCGGTAGGTCCAGATGTTACCGAAATCTGTAAAAACAGCACCTTTAAAGGTAGAACTCATTTCAAAACGGTATTCGAGTGCGCCACCAAAACGGATGTCGCCAATTTGTGTGGCCAAGCGGTTGGTATCGAGGTGGTATTTGTAGGCCCCTGGACCCAAAGCGCGCGCTCTCCAACCCCGGTTGTCATTGGAGCCACCGCCAAAGAAACTGTAGTCATAAGGCATTGCCGTTTGCGAATTGCCATAAGAAAGCCCTGCTCCGGCATGCAGGCGCAAATGCAAGGTACTCTTGTTGACCATGCGCTTGGAGGCAATGAACTGGTTATCTAGGCGGACAAACTGCGAGTAAGGCTGCTTACCTAATAAATATTGTCCATTCAGGGTGTCTTGTCGGTTGCGAAACGCATAAAGAAGGTTGCCGGCTGCATCTAACGTACTGTTGAAATAAAGCGTGCCGTTGTAGCGTTTTTTTTGCCCAGGCTTGTCGTCTTTGTCTTTGTTGGAATATTCGTAGGCGAATTTGAAGTCTTGCCAAATGAACTGGTTACTGTAGGTATTGAATAAGAAAAGGTCGTTGATTTGATTGAGTTGCGCCTCAAACGCTGCAGATTTTTGAATATCGACATATTTAATGACCGATGCGCCTGGTAAACCCATCTGAAAAACCTGGGTTTTCCCCACCAAAAAACGCCATGTGTAGTTGAGCTGAAAGACGCGTCTATCAAATATATTGCGCTTTTCAAAGTTCATGGCCGTACTGATGACTGTGCGCGGTTTTTG
>JACCDQ012214828.1_pt1 | contig 10770 bp, 10 predicted proteins | sample 7446031 | NCBI WGS metagenome assembly JACCDQ01 (sample SAMN15323442, study PRJNA562643) | freshwater metagenome | isolation source: river surface water | place: USA:Blue River Watershed | collected 2017-08-17
AACGTCGCGCCGAGCTTTTCATAATCTTTCAGTGCGGCCTGAATGGCGGCCTGCACGTCAGCGGCGAGGCCTTCGCCGAAATATTCCTTCGGCACGCCGATCTTCAGACCGGCGAGCGAATCGCCGAGATGGCGCGTGAAGTCTTCCGGCGCGCGCTCGATCGAAGTCGCATCGCGCGGGTCAAATTGCGTCATGCCGTTCAACAGCATCGCGCAGTCTTCGGCGGTCCATGCCATCGGGCCACCCTGGTCGAGTGACGAGGCAAAGGCGATCATGCCGTAGCGCGACACGCGGCCATACGTCGGCTTGATGCCGGTGATGCCGCACAGCGCCGCCGGCTGGCGAATCGAGCCGCCGGTATCGGTGCCGGTTGCGGCCGGCGTCAGGCCGCCGGCCACTGCCGCGGCAGAGCCGCCGCTGGAGCCGCCCGGCACCGCGGTTTTGTCCCACGGGTTCTTCACTGCGCCGAAATGCGAGTTCTCGTTCGACGAGCCCATGGCAAATTCATCACAGTTCAATTTTCCGAGCGTCACCATGCCGGCGTTGCGGAACTGTTCGACCACACTGGCATCAAAGGGGCTGTTGTAGCCTGAGAGCATCTTCGAACCGGCGGTGGACGGCCAGCCGCGCGTGACGAAAATGTCCTTGTGCGCGATCGGCAGCCCGGTCAGTTCGCCGGCGTCGCCGCTGGCAATGCGCGCATCGGCGGCTTTCGCCTGGGCGAGCGTCAGTTCCGGATCGACGCCGGTGAACGCGTTCAGATCGCTGGCGGCGATGCGGTCGAGATACGACTGGGCCAGCTCGGTGGCCGACACCTGCTGGTTCTTCAGCTGTGCTGACAGTTGCTTGAGTGTTTGCAGGGGGAAGTCTGCGGCACGGCGGGTCGCCGGCAAGTTGTTCGGCGGTGTTTATTCGATCACTTTCGGCACCAGGTACAGACCGTCCTGCACCATCGGGGCCGGCTGCTGGTAGTCGTCACGGCGGTTGGGTTCGGTAACCTGGTCGTCACGCAGGCGCATGGCAAGATCGTCTTGCCACGCGGCGACCGGGTGGGACAGTGGCGCGACGCCGGTCGTGTCGACCGCTTTCATCTGCTCGACCAGCGAGAAAATATCGTTCAGCTTGGCCAGCGTGTCGGCGGCCTGCTGTTCGGACAAGTCGAGTTGCGCGAGTCTGGCCAGTCGCGCGATATCGGTGAGGGACAGTGACATCGGGATTGCGGGCGGAGTTGCCCGGGTCAGTGATTCAAAAATGGCAAAAGCTGCAGTTGCTGCGTTCATGCCGGGAAAAGTAGGGAAACGCTTGGTTTTTCGCGTTTCTGAACGCCAATCGGCCTCGGATTATAAGGTAGAATGCTAGGTTAATGGTCGTTTAGGTCGCCCTTTGCGCCACGCCATTTTTGCTTCAAATGTCGAATTTTTTGCCGGCACGCGGATCGCCCCGGCGCTAGAGGATCCACTTTCATGTTTTCATTCCTTCGCAGCTATTTCTCCAATGACCTGGCGATCGATCTGGGTACGGCGAACACGCTGATTTACGTCCGCGGTCTCGGTATTGTGCTTGACGAACCGTCGGTGGTTGCCATTCGCCAGCAAGGCGGTCCGAACGCGAAGAAGAATATTCAGGCCGTCGGCAAGGAAGCCAAGCAGATGCTCGGCAAGGTGCCGGGCAATATCGAAGCCATCCGCCCGATGAAAGACGGCGTGATCGCTGACTTCACCGTCACCGAGCAGATGCTCAAGCAGTTCATCCGGATGGTGCATGACACCAAGCTGTTCAAGCCTTCGCCGCGCATCATCATTTGCGTTCCCTGCGGCTCGACCCAGGTCGAGCGTCGCGCGATCCGCGAATCCGCTCTGGGCGCGGGCGCATCGCAGGTTTTCCTGATCGAAGAACCGATGGCGGCCGCCATCGGTGCCGGCCTGCCGGTGTCCGAGGCCACCGGCTCGATGGTGGTCGACATCGGCGGCGGCACGACCGAGGTCGGCATCATTTCGCTCGGCGGCATGGTGTACAAAGGTTCGGTTCGCGTCGGCGGCGACAAATTCGACGAGGCCATCGTCAATTACATCCGCCGCAACTACGGCATGCTGATCGGCGAGCAGACGGCAGAGACCATCAAGAAGACCATCGGCTCGGCTTTCCCGGGTACCGAAGTGCGCGAGATGGAAGTCAAAGGTCGTAACTTGTCCGAAGGTATCCCGCGCTCGTTCACGATTTCCAGCAACGAAGTGCTGGAGGCACTGACGGACCCGCTGAACAGTATTGTTTCGGCAGTCAAGAACGCGCTCGAACAGACGCCGCCGGAACTCGGTGCCGACATCGCTGAAAAGGGCATGATGCTGACCGGTGGCGGTGCGCTGCTGCGTGACCTCGATCGCCTGCTGATGGAAGAGACCGGCTTGCCGGTGCTGGTGGCCGAGGATCCGCTGACCTGCGTGGTGCGCGGGTCGGGCATGGCGCTTGAGCGCATGGACAAGCTCGGGTCGCTGTTCTCCTACGAGTAAAGGCTTTCAGGGGGTGTGCCAGTGACTATCGTGCAGCCCCCTTCATTCATTGCGCCAGCCCCTTCGATCCGCATGGCGCGGATCCCTGCTCACCCTGCACGGCAGTAGCGTTCGATGGAATACAATCCGCCGCCACTTTTCAAGCAAGGCGCATCGGCGCGCGCCAGAATGCTGTTATTTGCGTTGCTCGCGGTCGCATTGCTGATGGGTGATGCGCGCCTGCATGCGCTGTCGCTGATCCGTGCCGGCTTTGGTATCGCGCTGTATCCGCTGCAGACCACGACCTTGCTGCCGCGCGATGTATTCTCCGGCACCTTCGATTACTTCACCGCCCTGTCCACCCTGAAGGAAGAGAATCGCCGCATTCGCGAGCGGGCTGTGCAGAACGCGCAGCAGCTGCAGCAGAATCAGCAGCTGATGGCGGAAAACGCGCACCTGCGCGAGCTGCTCGGCGCGTCGGAGCGTGTGCAGCTTAAGACGGTGACGGCCGAGATACTGTACGACGCGCGCGATCCCTTCTCGCGCAAGGTGATCATCGATCGAGGTACGCGCCATGGTGTGTTGCCCGGACAGCCTGTGATCGATGAAGCCGGTGTCGTCGGCCAGGTCACGCGCACGCTGCCGTTTACGGCGGAGGTGACGCTGCTGACTGACAAGGATCATGCGATTCCGGTTCAGGTGGTGCGCAGCGGCGTGCGCGGCGTTGCTTATGGTCGCGGGCGTAGCGGGATGCTTGAGCTGCGCTTCATGGCGTCCAATGCCGACATCGTGAAAGGTGACGTACTGACCACGTCAGGCATCGATGGGGTTTATCCGCCGGGACTGGCGGTAGCTACCGTGGCGGCGGTCAATACCAAGACATCGGATGCGTTTGCGCGCATCCTGTGCGCGCCGGCGGCGGGCATGTCGCGCCACCGGCAGTTGCTGATTCTGCTTGCCGCGCCGGCCGCAGCCCCGCCATTGTCCCAGGCGCCACCATCGCACCCGCCTGCGGCATCAGCGCAGGAAGGCGCAGCACAGGCAGGACAAAGCCAGGCGACTGCAAAGGAGAACGGCCAATGATGGAGCGTGACAGCATTTTGCTGCCGGTGAGCCCGGCGTTCATCACCTTCAGCATGGCCATCGCTTTCCTGCTGAATCTGCTGCCCTGGGGCAGCTGGCGCTGGGTGCCTGATTTCATGGCGCTGATTCTGATTTTCTGGAGCATCTACCAGCCGCGCAAGGTCGGCATTGGCATCGCGTTTCTGATGGGCCTGGTGATGGACGTCCACGGTGCTGCCCTGCTCGGCCAGAATGCGCTGGCCTACACCTTGTTGTCCTACTTTGCGATCACCATGCATCGCCGGGTGTTGTGGTTCAGGCCGCCGGTACAGGCGCTGTATGTGCTGCCCCTGCTGCTGCTGATGCAAGTCGTGCAGGTGATCGTGCAGCTGGCCGTCAGCGGCAAGCTGCCGGACTGGACGTATTTCGCGCAAAGCGCCGTCGCTGCCGCGCTGTGGCCACTGGTCTGCTGGGTGCTGCTGGCACCGCAGCGGCGCTCGGTTGACCGCGACGACACCCGCCCGATTTGATCCATTTCAGGTGCGCCCCGAGCGTACCTTTGACGAGCCGTACCTGTGACCGAGATAAAAGACACTGAACGCGAAATACAGCTGTTCCGGCTGCGCCTGTCGGTCGCTAGCCTGTTCATCCTCATCTGCTTCGGTGTGTTGATCATGCGGTTCGTCTGGCTGCAGGCGATTCGCTACAGCGAGTACTTCGAGCGCGCTGAGAGTAACCGGATTTCCGTGGTGCCGGCAGTGCCGAACCGCGGCCTGATCGTCGACCGCAACGGCATCATCCTTGCGCGCAACTACTCGGCGTACACGCTGGAAATCACGCCGTCCAAGCTCAACGGTCCGCTGGAAGCGGTGATCGACGAACTGGCAAAAGTGATTGACATCCAGCCGCGCGATCGCCGCCGCTTCAAGCGGCAGATGGAAGAGTCGAAATCCTTCGAGAGCCTGCCGATCCGCACGCGCCTGACCGATGAAGAAGTGGCACGCTTCGCCGCCCAGCAGTACCGCTTCCCCGGCGTTGACATCCAGGCGCGATTATTTCGCCAGTATCCGCTGGGTCAGACCGCGTCGCACATGATCGGCTACATCGGCCGGGTCAACAAACGCGAGGCCGAGCGGCTCGAAGAGTCCGAAGATGCCGCGAACTATCGCGGTACCGATTACATCGGCAAGGAAGGCCTTGAGAAAAGCTATGAGCGCCAACTGCATGGCATCACCGGCTATGACGAGATCGAGGTTTCGGCTGGCGGTCGCGCCGTGCGCAACTTGTCTCGCCATGCGCCGATCCCGGGCCAGAACCTGATCCTGTCGGTCGACATCGAGTTGCAGAAAATTGTGGAGAAAGCTTTTGGCGATCGCCGCGGCGCGCTGGTGGCGATCGAGCCGGAGACAGGCGACATCCTTGCGTATGTGTCGATGCCGACCTTCGATCCGAACCTGTTCGTCGACGGCATCGACGCGAAGAGCTGGGAGGAATTGAACACCTCGCTCGATAAGCCGCTGCTCAATCGCCCGCTGATCGGTACCTATCCGCCCGGTTCGACTTTCAAGCCTTACATGGCGCTGGCTGCGCTCCAGCTGGGCAAGCGCACACCGGAGATGGCGATCTCTGATCCGGGCTATTTCTGGTTCGGCAATAACAAATTCCGGGACGACAAGGAAGGTGGCCATGGTCGGGTCGACATGTATCGGTCGATCGTCCAGTCCTGCAACACCTACTACTACATGCTCGGCAATGATCTGGGCATCGATGCAATCCATGATTTCATGAAGCCCTTCGGCTTCGGCCAGCAGACTGGCATCGACCTCGATAACGAGCGACGCGGCGTGCTGCCGTCGACGGAATGGAAGCGCAAGACATTCAAGCGCCCTGAGCTGCAGAAGTGGTATGCCGGCGAAACGATCTCGGTCGGCATCGGCCAGGGCTACAACGCATTTACGCCTTTGCAGCTCGCGCACGCGGTGGCGAACCTGTCGAATAACGGCATCGTGATGAAGCCTCATCTGGTGAAATCGGTGGAAGATCCGGTGACGAAGGCGCGCGCGCTGACGGTGCCGAAAGAAAGCTATCGGATTCCGCTGGCACAGGAAAACATCGACATCATCAAGAACGCGATGATCGGCGTCACCAGGGAAGGCACGTCGGCGCGCTCATTTGCGAATGCGCCTTACGTCTCGGGCGGCAAGACCGGTACGGCGCAGGCGGCGGCAATGAGCAAGACGGTCAAGTACGAGGCGAGCCGGATCGCCGAACGTCTGCGCGACCATTCGCTGTACGTCGCATTCGCGCCGGCGGACAAGCCGAAGATTGCACTCGCCGTGATCGTCGAGAACGCCGGTTTCGGCGCGGCGGCGGCAGCGCCGATTGCGCGGCTGGCGATCGATTATTACTTGCTGGGTAAGCGGCCGGAAGACCCGGTCGCAAAGGTCGAGGGCAGCACGGAGGCTCCGTCACTGCCGGCATTGCCGGGCCCGGTGCCAGCCGTCGGATCGCCACCCGCGCCTGCCTCCGCACCGGGGGCGGCAGCCGCAAGTCCGGCGGGGGCGGCAACCGCAGCGGCAGCCAAACCAGCTGCCCCGGCAACCGCAGCAGCAGGCAAACCAGCTGCTCCGGCAACCGCAACTGCAGCCGCAGCCGCAGCCGCAACCAAACCCGCGGTCACGCAGCCGATCAAGCCGGCAGAAAGGAAAGTCCCATGATGGCGCCAATTGCCTCGGGCGGGCGCGGAACGATTCGAGACCTGATCAGGCGCCGCCTCTTTATCTTCGATCGCACTCTGTTGATCATTGTCGGCCTGATCTTGCTGCTCGGCTGCCTGGCCGTCTCCTCGGCCGCGATGGATTTCCCCGGCCGCTTCGACGGCCATCTGCGAAATATCGCCATCGGTCTTGTCGTGATGTGGATGGCGGCCAATGTCCCGCCGCAAAAACTGATGCAGATGGCGGTGCCGCTGTATACGCTCGGCCTGGTGCTGCTGGTGGCGGTGGCGCTGTTCGGGCTGGTCAAGAACGGTTCGCGGCGCTGGCTCAATATCGGCGTGATCATCCAGCCGTCCGAGATCATGAAGCTCGCGTTGCCGCTGACGCTGGCCTGGTTCTTCCAGAAGCGTGAAGGCATGATCCGTGCGCGCGATTTTTTGCTGGCCGCGTTGATCGCCGCCGTGCCGATGGCGCTGATCCTGCGCCAGCCTGACCTGGGCACGGCCGCCCTCGTGGCCGCTTCGGGCTTCGTCGTGATTTTCCTCGCTGGCCTGTCATGGCGGCTCATCATCGGGCTGGGCGTGGCCGGTCTTGCCAGCCTGCCGCTGGTGTGGTCGATGTTGCATGACTATCAGCGCAATCGCGTGATGACCCTGATCGATCCCACCTCTGACCCGCTCGGCAAGGGCTTTCACATCATCCAGTCCACCATCGCGATCGGCTCGGGCGGCCTGGTGGGCAAGGGATGGCTGAACGGCACCCAGTCGCATCTGGAGTTCATTCCGGAGCGAACGACCGATTTCATCTTTGCCGTCTTTTCCGAGGAATTCGGCCTGCTTGGCAATAGTGTGCTGGTGCTGCTGTATATGCTGCTGATCGGTCGCGGCATGATCATTGCCGCGAATGCGCCGACGCTGTTTGCGCGGCTGCTGGCTGGCGCGATCACGCTGACGATGTTCGTATATGCGTTCGTGAATATGGGCATGGTCAGCGGCATCCTGCCGGTGGTGGGCGTGCCGCTGCCTTTCGTCAGCTATGGCGGCACGGCATTCGTGACCTTGTCGCTCGCGATTGGCATACTGATGAGCATCCAGCGCAACCGAAAACTGGTGCAGACCTGAGATGAACGGCCAACGTTCGAGCCTGTTGCTGCTGCCGACGCTGGCACTGATGCTGGCGTTGGCCGCCTGCTCGACCGTCGATCCGCGCGCCGGCAAGCCGGCGCCGGCGCAACCGGCCAGCTCGCCGCCATCGAATGACGCGGCTGTCCCACCGGGCTCGTCGCCGTCGCCCGGAGCGGTCCTGCCGTCGAAGCCGTCGTCGAAACGACCCGGCGGCTACTATCAGGATGACGGCCCGGCCGACGTGATTCCGGAAGGCTTGCATGCCACACCTGATGCCGAGCCGAAAATCGAGCCGTTGGCGAAGGGGGCGAACCGTCCTTATTCGGTGTTTGACAAAACCTATGTGCCGATCACGGATGACCGTCCGTTCGTGCAGCGTGGCGTGGGCAGCTGGTACGGCAAAAAATTCCACGGGCAGAAAACGGCGTCCGGCGAGACCTACGACATGTTCAGGATGACCGCCGCACATCCGACCCTGCCGATTCCCTCTTATGCGCGGGTGACCAACCTGAACAATGGTCGCAAGGTCATCGTCCGCATCAACGACCGCGGCCCCTTCCATTCACTGCGCGTCATCGATCTGTCCTATACCGCGGCGCTGAAGCTGGACGTGCTGCGTGGCGGCAGTGCCGAGCTTGAAGTCGAACGCTTGCTGCCGGATGAAATCCTGCGCATGCAGGCCGCCCGCCGGTCGAAGCGTGACTCACAGGCCGTCAGCGCGACTGAAGTGCCGGTCGCGCCCGCGGCAGCGCCGGCAAAGACAGCCGATGCCCCGGCTGCGCCGCCAGGCTTTTACCTGCAGTTCGGCGCTTATACGCAAGAGCAGAATGCACAGGGCATGCGCGACTATTTGCTGCGCAACTGGCCGGACGGATTGCCCGCGCCCGTGATCCTGCCGGCGCAAGGCATGTTCCGCTTGCACAGCGGCCCGTTCGGCAGTCGCGAACAGGCGTCGGACGCGTCACGCCGGGTGCGTGACATGTCGGCGATCCAGTCCACACTCGTACAGCGCTGAATCGCGCGAGCGCCGGCGTTCGGCGTCAGTCCTGCTCGGGGCCGGACATTTGCAGCGCGAGCGTATACAGCGTGTTTTTCTTGATGCCAGTGATCTTCGCTGCCAGCGCCGCCGCCTGGCTGACAGGACAGGCTTCAAGCAAGATCGCCAGCAGCCGCTTCGCCTCCGCCATGTCATCCGCCATCTGGGGGGCGCCTTCGACCAGCAGCACGAATTCGCCGCGCTGGCGGTTGGCATCCGCGGCCAGCCAGGCCGGTGCATCCGCCAGCGCGCAGCGATGGATTTGTTCAAAAAGCTTGGACAGCTCGCGCGCAATCACCACCCGACGCTGCGGGCCGAACACCTCCAACAAGGTATCGACGGTGTCGACGATTCGGTGCGGCGCTTCGTAGAACACCAGGGTCGCGGCGGACGACGCGAGCGCGGTCAGGAAGGCGGCGCGCTGCTTGTCCCTGGTCGGGATGAATCCGACAAAATGAAATTGCTCGGACAGCAGCCCGCTGGCTGACAGCGCCGCAATCGCCGCTGACGCACCCGCTACCGGGATCACCGGAAGGCCGGCATCGCGCACGGCATCGACAATTTTCGCGCCGGGGTCGGAGACGGCCGGCGTCCCTGCGTCGGATACGAGCGCAATGCGCTCACCTTGTCGCAAGCGTTCAACGATCTTCTGCGCGGCCTCGCGTTCATTGTGCTGATGTGCGGCGAACAGCGGGCGCGACAGCCCGTAGCGCGTCAGCAGCTGGCCAGTGTTGCGCGTATCTTCACAGGCCACCGCGTCGGCCATGGCCAGTATCTTCAATGCGCGCACGCTGATGTCCGCCAGATTACCGATCGGTGTCGCCACGACATACAATGCGCCGGCCGGAAATTCCTGCCGGGACAGGTCATCGGCAAGTGATGCCAGCAAGGTGGTCAGATCTTTGTTGTCGGCTTGTTCCATGGGAGGCGTATGGCGTATCGTTGGGCGCAATATTCATGCGCATTGTGCGGAGCTGCGCGCCGTATTGTACAAAACGGCCCAGCTCAGCGATGACGCGCAACACCGCCGAGACAGGACGGAGCGCAGAAGACCGCGCGCTGGATTTTCTGTTGCAGCAGGGATTGCGGCTGGTCGAGCGCAATGCACGTTGCCGGCGCGGCGAGATCGATCTGGTGATGTCCGACGGTGGCACGCTGGTGTTCGTCGAGGTCAGGCAGCGCAGCAGTGCGCGCTTCGGCGGCGCTGCCTCCAGCATCGATGCCCGCAAGCGGGCTCGGCTGTGGCGCAGTGCGCAGGTTTTTCTGTGTCGTTATCCGTCGAGGCCGCCCTGCCGCTTCGATGCGGTTTGCATCGACGGGACGGCGCTGAGCTGGCTGCGGCATATCATCAGCGGATGACGGGCCGAGCCATTCCCGATGCTCGCGCTCGTATCCATTTGTAAATTCGCTGCTTGCATTTGTCGTCCCGCTGCGATCCTCGGCTGTCACGCTGGCAATGCGAATGTTTGCCATCGGATCGGTACTGCGCATGACGTATCGCTCGCAGTGGGAGCGAGAGTGCAGCCTGTATAATTCTTTGCTATGACCAAGCAACGTATCCTCGAACATTTTCACGAAAGCGCCGAGCTGAAGATCCAGTCAGCGGCTGCGCTCGCGCAACCGATTGCAGAAGCTGTCGATCTGATGTTTGCCGCTCTGTCCAATGGCAATCGTATTCTTGCCTGCGGCAACGGCGGGTCGGCCGGCGACTGCCAGCATTTTGCTGCCGAGCTGGTCGGGCGTTTCGAACGTGAGCGGCTGCCGCTGCCGGCGATCGCGTTGACCACGGATACGTCGATCCTCACGGCGGTCGGCAATGATTACAGTTTCAAGGAGATTTTCTCGAAGCAGGTGCAGGCGCTCGGACAGGCCGGCGACGTACTGCTCGCGATCTCCACGTCGGGCAATTCTGCCAACGTCGTGGCAGCCGTCGAGGCTGCACTTGAGCGTGACATGCGTGTCGTCGCACTGACCGGCAAGGGTGGCGGTGTGATGGCGGAAATTCTCACCGATGCCGATGTCCACATTTGCGTTCCGCACGATCGCACAGCGCGGATACAGGAAGTCCATTTGCTGACTATTCATTGCCTGTGCGACGGAATTGATGTTGGACTTTTTGGAGGAGATGCGGAATGAAACAGGTATTTGTCACGGCGATTCGCCGTCCGCTGGCTGCCGTTGCGCTGGGAGCCGTGCTGGCGACCAGCTTGCAGGCTTGCGTGCCCGTGGTGGTTGGCGCAGCGGCCGTCGGCACGCTGGCCGCAGTGGACCGCCGCTCGGTGGGGGCGCAGACGGATGATCGTACGATCGAGCTGCGCGCAGAAGGGCGCGCGAAGAAGGTTACC
>JACCDQ010124566.1_pt1 | contig 10766 bp, 9 predicted proteins | sample 7446031 | NCBI WGS metagenome assembly JACCDQ01 (sample SAMN15323442, study PRJNA562643) | freshwater metagenome | isolation source: river surface water | place: USA:Blue River Watershed | collected 2017-08-17
AGCAGCTATTTCTTTGGCAAAAGCCAATGTGGAAAAATTTCATCAGGCACAAAAAACAACTCGTGTATCGATTGAAACAGCTGAAGGAGTGCAATGCTGGCAGGAAAAAAGACCAATTCAAAAAGTAGGTTTGTACATTCCCGGTGGAACGGCACCATTGTTTTCTACAGTTTTAATGCTGGCTGTTCCGGCTAAAATTGCAGGTTGCAGCGAAATTGTTTTATGTTCGCCACCGGATAAAAACGGGAATATTAATCCTGCGATTTTGTACGCTGCTAATTTATGTGGCGTAACCAAAATTATCAAAGTAGGAGGAATCCAGGCGATTGCCGGAATGACTTTTGGTACAAAGGCAATTCCAAAAGTATATAAGATTTTTGGACCTGGAAATCAATATGTAACGGTAGCAAAACAATTGGCAACACAGTTTGGTGTAGCCATTGATATGCCAGCCGGACCATCTGAATTGTTAGTTGTAGCTGATGATACTGCTGTTCCTGCTTTTGTAGCTTCTGATTTATTGTCTCAGGCCGAACATGGTGTTGATAGTCAGGTGATTTTGGTTTCTACATCTAAAGCTATGATTGATGCTGTAGAAAGCGAAATTCAAGCCCAATTAGAACTATTACCGCGTAAAACCATTGCTGAAAAAGCCATTGCGAATTCTAAATCAATCTTTGTGGAAAATGATAGCATTGCTTTGGATTTAATCAACGAATACGGTCCGGAGCACTTTATTGTTTGTACAGCAAATAATGATTTTTATGTGGATGGAATCCAAAACGCAGGTTCGGTTTTTATAGGGAATTACACTCCTGAAAGCGCCGGAGATTACGCATCAGGAACCAATCACACCTTGCCAACGAATGGTTATGCTAAAAATTATTCGGGAGTAAATCTGGATAGTTTTATGAAATCAATGACGTTCCAAAAAATTTCCGAAAAGGGAATTCAAAACATTGGAACTGCAATCGAAGTAATGGCTGAAGCGGAAGGTTTACAAGCGCATAAAAATGCGGTGACTTTGAGATTAGCTGAGATAAAAAAAAGAAAATAGAACAGAGAAAATAGAGCAGAGACAATATATTAAGTAGATTTAATCTATATTCTATTCTCTCTTTTCTATATTCTTTTAAAGATAATAAAGATGAAATTTGATATAAATACGCTTATCCGTGAAAACGTAAAGGTTTTAAAACCTTATTCTTCGGCACGTGATGAGTTTGAAGATTTTGATACTGCCGAAATGGTGTTTTTGGATGCCAATGAAAATCCGTATCAAAATGGGGTAAACCGTTATCCCGATCCACAACAAGCTAACGTTAAAGTAGCTTTGGGAGCAATTAAAAACCTAAATCCACAACAAATTCTTTTAGGTAACGGAAGTGATGAAGTATTGGATTTATTGTTCAGGGCTTTTTGTGAACCTAAGGTTGACAATGTAATTACTTTGCCACCTACTTATGGTATGTACGGTGTTTTGGCAAACATCAATAACGTTGAAAACAAAGAGATTTTATTGACAAATGATTTCCAGCCACAAGTTGATAAAATTTTAGAAGCGGTAACTCCTACAACCAAATTGATCTTTTTGTGCTCGCCAAATAACCCAACCGGAAATTCATTTACTACCGAAAGTGTAACCACTTTGTTGGAAAAATTCAATGGTTTTGTGGTGATTGACGAAGCTTATATTGACTTTTCAGATAAAGCAAGTTGGCTGGAAAAATTAGACCAATATCCTAATTTGATTATTACGCAAACTTTGTCAAAAGCTTATGGTTTGGCAGGAATTCGTTTAGGGATTTGCTATGCTTCAACAGAAGTTATTGCTGTTTTAAACAAAATCAAACCACCTTATAACGTAAACGAATTGACACAGCAACGTGCGTTGGAAAGATTAAATGATCAGGAAAAAATAAACAGAGAAATAAGTTCGATTTTAGAGGAAAGAGATACTTTGTTAGATGTTTTAAATCATGTTTCTTTTGTTGAAAAAATTTATCCAACAGAAGCTAATTTCATACTGATAAAAGTAGATGATGCTAATAAACGTTACGATGAATTAATTGCTAAAGGAATCGTAATTAGAAACAGAACCACACAACCGCTTTGTGAAAACACTTTGCGTTTGACTATTGGAACAGCTGAGGAAAACAAAAAGCTGATGAAAGCTTTAACAGAATTAAAATAAGCCACAGATTTCAAGATTTTAAAAGATTTTTAATCTTTTAAAAGTTATGAATTTACCGCAAAAAAATATAAAAGATAATGAGAAAAACAGTATTTGCATTATTAGTTCTTTTAATCATGACTTCATTCGTGAATGCTCAAGAAAAAACAGAAACAGGTAAAATTTATTTTTTAAGATCAACGGGATTTCAGGGTTCAGCTGTCGCATTCAAGACCTTTATTGATGGAGTATTTGTGTGTAATTTGAACAACAAAAAGTATTCTATTCATGAAGTTCCGGTTGGTAAACATGAATGTTCTGTACAATTTGGAGGAAAGACATCTAAGGAAAAAGCAGAAAAATTTGAAATTCAAGTTGAACCAGGAAAAATAACCTATGTACAGCTTGTTTTTGAGACAGGTCTTTTTATTAATAATATTTATTGCGAAGAAATAACTGAAAATACTGCTAAAAAGAAAATGGAGATAATGGAAGAAGATACGAAATGTCTTTAATTCATTATTTGCAAATTAATTTATAAAATAAATGAAAAAAGTACTTTTTATAGATCGTGACGGAACGATTGTTTTAGAACCGGAAGGATATCAATTAGACAGTTTGGAAAAATTAGAATTTTTCCCAAAAGCATTTCAATATTTGGCTAAAATTGCTAACGAATTAGATTATGAATTGGCAATGGTAACGAATCAGGATGGTTTAGGAACGGATTCTTTTCCGGAAGATACTTTTTGGCCAACACAGGATTTTATTCTAAAGGCTTTTCAAAACGAAGGCGTTTTGTTTGATGATATTTTTATTGACCGTTCTTTTCCTGAGGATAATGCGCCAACACGCAAGCCTCGCACAGGAATGTTGACTAAATATATTGACAATCCTAATTATGATTTGGCTAATTCATTTGTTCTAGGTGACCGCTTAACGGATGTGGAACTGGCTAAAAACCTTGGTGCAAAAGCCATCTTTTTAAACACTACTGATGGTGTCGGAAGTTCTGAAATAAGCGCTAAAAGAGAAGAGTTGGATGCTGTGATTGTTTTGCAAACTATGGATTGGAAAAAAATCTATGAGTTTTTAAAATTAGAAGCTCGTACCGCTTCCATCACAAGAAAAACGCACGAAACCGATATCTATATCAAATTGAATTTGGACGGAACCGGAAAAAGTAACATCGATACCGGAATTGCTTTTTTTGACCATATGTTAGACCAAATTTCGCGTCACGGACAAATGGACCTGGAAATCAAAGTAAAAGGTGATTTAGAAGTTGATGAGCACCACACGATTGAAGATACTGCCATTGCTCTTGGAGAAGTTTATGCTAAAGCTTTGGGAAACAAATTAGGAATTGAGCGTTACGGTTTCTGTTTACCTATGGACGATTGTTTAGCGCAAGTGGCTATCGATTTTGGAGGAAGAAATTGGTTAATTTGGGAAACCGAATTCAAACGTGAAATGGTAGGTAAAATGCCGACGGAGATGTTTTTCCATTTCTTTAAATCGTTCTCTGATGGTGCTAAAGCAAACATCAACATCAAAGCAGAAGGCGATAACGAACATCACAAAATCGAAGCAATCTTTAAAGCTTTTGCAAAAGCGATAAAAGTAGCCGTAAAACGTGATACAGAGAAAATGATTTTACCTTCGACAAAAGGAATGCTTTAAAGTTGATAGTTGTTTGTTGATAGTTTTTAGCTATCAACAAACAACGGACAACCAACAACTAAAAAAAATGAAAATAGTAATTATCAATTACGGAGCAGGAAATATTCAAAGCATTCTATTTGCTATAGAAAGACTTGGATTTACTGCTGTGTTGACGAATAATCCTGACGAAATTAAAGCTGCCGACAAGGTGATTTTTCCTGGTGTGGGAGAGGCTAGTTATGCCATGAAAATGCTTAAAGAAAGTGGCTTGGATACTTTGATTCCAACATTAAAACAACCTGTTTTAGGAATTTGTCTGGGGATGCAATTGATGTGTAATCACACCGAAGAAGGTGATACAACCGGTTTAGGGATTTTTGATGTGGATGTGACTAAATTTACACCAAAAGTAAAAGTACCACAAATGGGTTGGAACACCATTTACGATCTGAAATCGGATTTATTTAAGGATGTAGCCGAAAAAGAATACATGTATTTAGTGCATAGTTTTTATGCGCCGCTTTGTGAAGAAACCATTGCAACCACCGATTATGAGCTTCCTTATTCTTCTGCATTAGAAAATGGAAATTTTTACGGAACACAATTTCACCCGGAGAAAAGTGGAGATATGGGAGAGCAAATCTTAGGCAATTTTTTGAAACTTTAAAATTTCAATAACAATATTAAAAATCAGCGGAATGAGATTGCTTCGTTCCTCGCAATGACAAATAAAATGAGAATAATACCAGCTATAGACATCATCGACGGAAAATGTGTTCGTTTGTCCAAAGGTGATTACAATACTAAAATAATTTACAACGAAAATCCGCTTGAAGTAGCCAAAGAATTTGAGGCACACGGAATTGAGTATTTACATTTAGTAGATTTGGATGGAGCAAAATCAAGCAAGATTGTTAATTATAAAATTTTGGAACAAATTGCTACCCAAACCAAATTGAAAATTGATTTTGGTGGTGGTTTAAAAGCCGATTCTGATTTGAAAATTGCCTTTGAAAGTGGTGCTAACCAAATTACAGGCGGAAGTATTGCGGTAAAAAACCGTGCTGTTTTCGAAAAATGGATTGCTGAATATGGTTCGGATAAAATTATTTTAGGAGCTGATGCCAATAACGAAAAAGTAGCCGTTTCGGGTTGGTTAGAAGATTCAAATGAAGATTTGGTTCCGTTTATCCAAGATTACCAATCAAAAGGAATTGAGTACGTAATTTGTACAGATATTGCTAAAGATGGTATGCTGGAAGGACCAAGTTTTGATCTATATTCTAAAATTCTGGATCAGGCCAAAGGTTTAAAATTAATTGCTTCGGGAGGAATTTCAACTTTTGATGAATTGCCTAAATTAGCCGAAATTGGGTGTGAAGGAACCATTATCGGAAAAGCAATTTACGAAGGAAGAATCTCGTTGAAACAGTTAGAAAAGTATATTTTAGAAGTTAAAAGTTAAGAGTTAAACGTATAGACGAATAACTCATAACACAAAACTTATAACGAAAGAAAATGTTAACAAAAAGAATAATCCCTTGTTTGGATATCAAAAACGGGAGAACTGTAAAAGGAGTAAATTTCGTAGATTTGCGCGATGCAGGAGATCCGGTGGAATTAGCTAAAATTTATTCGGATGAAGGTGCGGATGAATTAGTGTTTCTGGATATTTCGGCAACTGAAGAAAGAAGACGTACTCTGGTTGATTTGGTTCGAAAAGTAGCTTCGACTATTAATATTCCGTTTACTGTAGGAGGAGGAATCTCGGCTGTTGAAGATGTTGAAGTATTGTTGCAAAACGGAGCCGACAAGGTTTCTATCAATTCTTCAGCTGTTAAAAACCCACAGTTGATTAACGATTTGGCTCAGAAATTTGGAAGTCAATGTGTCGTGGTGGCTATTGATGCTAAGCAAATTGATGGTGAATGGATCGTGCATTTGGTAGGAGGAAAAGTACCAACAGAAATCCGATTATTCGACTGGGCACAAGAAGTAGAACAAAGAGGAGCAGGAGAAATCCTTTTTACCTCGATGGATAATGACGGCACAAAAAACGGTTTTGCTAATGAGGCTTTGGCTAAATTGTCAAGTTTAGTAAATATTCCGATTATTGCTTCGGGAGGTGCAGGAAATATGCAACATTTTGTTGATACCTTTGTAGAGGGTAAAGCTGATGCAGCATTGGCAGCAAGCGTTTTTCATTTCAAAGAAATTGAAATCAAAAGCCTGAAAAACGAATTAAGAAATAACAATATTGAGGTTAGAATATAGAGAAAAGAGAAAAGATGTCAGATTAGTTAATCTTTAAATCTTTTAATTTTTCAATCATTAAATAAAAAAAATGGAAATAGATTTTTCAAGACTGGCACACGGATTAATTCCTGCCATCATTCAGGATAGTGAAACCAAAAATGTTTTAATGTTAGGTTACATGAACAAAGAAGCTTTTCAAAAAACATTAGAAACAGGAAAAGTTACTTTTTTTAGCCGTTCCAAACAACGCCTTTGGACCAAAGGAGAGGAAAGTGGTCACTTTTTGAATTTGGTGGATATTAAAAATGATTGTGATGAAGATACTTTATTAATTCAGGCACAACCTGTAGGTCCAACTTGTCACACAGGTGCAGATACCTGCTGGCAAACTCCCAACAAAAACAACTATGGTTTTATTTCTGAATTAGAGGAAACCATTCAGTCCCGAAAAGAAAATGCCGATTCTGAAAAAAGTTATGTAGCTTCTCTTTTTGCAAAAGGTATTAATAAAATTGCTCAAAAAGTGGGAGAAGAAGCTGTAGAAGTTGTTATTGAAGCCAAAGACAATTGTGAAGAATTATTTTTAGGCGAAAGCGCCGATTTACTTTTCCACTATTTAATTTTATTACAGGCAAAAGGATATAAATTGGACGATGTAATTAATGTTTTAAAAAGTCGTCAGAAATAGCATCTATATTTTGTGTTAATTTATTGTAAAAACGAGTCTATTAGAAGGTTAAATTCTTCTCCTGACTCGTTTTTACTTTTTCTAAAAATAACAATCTGTTATATTTACTTCCGCAAATTAATCATCACACTCTTAAACTCATGATTTTTGATAAAACCCATTTTTCAGAAGATTTAATTGATTCTAAAATAGAAACAGGATTACATATCATATTAACTACAGATGAAGATGATATTCGTCCGGTTTATATCTCAGGAAATTTTAATGACTGGCGTACCCAGGATAAAGATTTCATGATGGAAAAAGTAGGTGTGGGCTTATATCACTTTAAATTTACTCATGATTTTAATTATCCCGAAACGGTATTGTATAAATTTACAAAAGGTGATTGGAGTGAAGTAGAAATTGGTGCCAATGGTGAACGAACTGAGAATCGTTCTACTACACAACGAACAGGAATTCAAAACGAACATGTGTTTCGATGGAGAAAAAACTGGTTACCTTTTAAACCTAATTTTTTACCACAAATCCAATTAATTTCAGACGAATTTGAAATTCCACAGTTAAATACCACCCGGAAAATCTGGGCACTTTTGCCACACGATTATGATTTTTCAACCGAAAGTTATCCGGTAATGTATTTACAGGATGCCCAAAATTTATTCAATGAAAATGCTGAATACGGCAATTGGGAAATTGATAAAAAACTAGCTGTTATGTCGGAATATCAGGTGGGCAAAATTATCGTTATAGCGGTGGAGCACGCCGAAGAAGACAGAGTTAAGGAATACAATGTAGGTAAAACCGTTTTAGGAAAAGGAAAGGGTAAAAAATATATCGATTTTCTGGTAGAAACACTAAAACCTTATGTGGACAGTAATTACAGAACCAAACCCGAACGAAAACATACTGGAATAGGAGGTAGCTCGATGGGGGCTTTGGTGAGTATTTTTAGTGGTTTGAGATATCCTGAAGTCTTTAGTAAACTAATGATTTTTTCGCCTTCTCTTTGGGTTGATCCAAAGATGAAAATTAAAAATCATGAAGATTCTGAAGATACTAAAATCTATTTATACGCTGGTGGAGACGAAAGTGAAACCATGATTGAACATGTACAGGCTTTCAAGAAAAAAATAATAAAAAATGAATTTGTTGATGATAAAATGAAAATCAATTTAAGCATCAACAAATTAGGAAAACATAATGAGACCTATTGGAGTGACGAATTTCCTAAAGCCATAGAATGGCTGTTTTTTAATACTAAGTAATTGGAAATATTTAATGACATACTGTAAACAAGGATCTATAATATAAACATATAAGTCATGTAAGAATTAAATTTTCTATACACTTATTGTTACTTAAGTTATATAAGTAAAAAAACTTAAATGACTTATAAGATTGAAAAATACGACATTATTTTACTCTTACAACTTAAAGACAATTAGAATGAAAATAAGAAAAATTGATAGTTTAGAAAATTTCTCAGGAACGGTTTTAGTTCCTGTTTTTGAAACCTCAGTTAAAAATATACTTCCTGTCAAATTTGAAAATTTAGAAATCAGTTCTAAAGTTTTTTATGGAAAAAAAGACAGTTACTATTTAGCTGAAGACAAAGGCAATGTTTATATTTTTATTGGCTTGGGAAAAACTATCGATTATAAATCGTTAAAAACAATATTCAGAAGAATCGCTTCAAAAGAAAAAGACACATTAACTCCTAATGTGTCTTTGTTTTTACCGGAAGTTTTTACCGAAGAACAAGCAGAAGCGATTATTTCGGGTTTGTATCTTGGTACTTATAACATTGGTCATTATAAAAAAGAGGAATTACATCCGTTTTTACAGACCGATTTTGAATTAAGCATTTTATCGAAGAGCGATTTTTCAAAATCAATATCGAAAGCCTTAAAACTTGCCCAAGCCCAACTGGAAACTTTCGCTTTGGTTGATTTACCGCCTAATAAAGTTACCCCAAAATACTTGGCTCAATGGGCCGAAGCTAAAGGAAAACAATATGGTTTTAAAGTAGAAGTTTTAGGACTAGAAGCTGCCAAAAATGAAAATCTGGGTGCTTTTGTTGCTGTTGGTAGGGGAAGTAAAAATGAAGCTCAATTTGTAATTATGAATTACAGTCCTAAAAGCAGTGAGGCTAATTTAAAACACATAGGATTGGTCGGAAAAGGAATCACCTTTGATACAGGAGGACTGAATATTAAAACCGCAGGGATGGTAAACATGAAATGCGATATGGCCGGTGGAGCAGCTGTTCTTGGAGCAATGCAATTGATAGCCGATTTACAACTGCCTGTAAAAGTCACTGCTATTGTACCTTGTGCTGAAAATTCGGTAGATGCTAAATCTTTTTTGCCTAGCGAGGTTATCCAAAGTTACAGCGGAAATTCTATTGAAATTATCGATACCGATGCAGAAGGCCGATTAATTTTAGCCGATGGCTTATCGTACATAATTAAAAATTACAATCCCGAATACCTTATCGATATAGCAACACTTACAGGAAGCAGTGTAGCTACTTTTGGTTACGAATGCGGGGCATTGTTTTCTAATAATGATGCCATAGTTAAAACAATTCAGGAAACAGGTGAATCTATCGGGGAACGCCTGTGGCAATTGCCTTTATGGGATGTCTATTCAAAAGATATTGAAAGTGATATAGCCGATGTCAAAAATTTTAGCGGTAAAGCTGTAGCGGGAGCTATCAGTGCTGCCAAATTTTTAGAATTTTTTACTCAGGAGCATCCTGCCTGGGCACATTTAGATATTGCCGGTGTAGCATTTCTTGACAATGAGTTTACAAAAACAAAACATGCAACTGCTTATGGAGTGCATTTATTGACTAAATTCATTGAAAAAATTATAACTCATGGAAAATGCTAAAACATTCGTTTGCATATCAAATTATTTCAAAGGGACTGATTTTATAATTCAGCTCAAAAAACTGGGAAATACAGTATATCTGGTTACCAGCGAAAAATTAAAAGACAAACCCTGGCCAAAAGATTCTATAGACGAAATTTTCTATATGCACGGTTTGGATGTCGAATGGAATTTAGAACATTTACTTTTAGGAATAGGGAATTTAATGAAATCCCATAAAATAGACGCCATCGTTGCCTTAGACGATTATGATGTTGAAAAAGCAGCCTATTTAAGGGAAAACCTCAGGATTGACGGAATGGGACAAACCACAGCACGTCATTTTAGGGATAAATTAGCCATGCGAATGAAAGCACAAAGTTCTGGTATCAGCATTCCGGCATTTTGTTCGTTATTTAATGATCAGGAAATAACGGTTTTTACTGATACTGTTCCTTCTCCCTGGGTTTTAAAACCGCGTTCCGAAGCGTCTTCTTCAGGAATTATAAAAGTTTCCAACAAGGAAAATTTGTGGAATCATATTAATGAATTGGGAGACAATCGTTTTAAATATTTATTGGAACAATTTATCCCCGGAGATGTATACCATTGCGACAGCTTGCTTCTGGATAATAAAGTTTTGTTCAGTATAAGTTCTAAATATCTGGCTACACCTATGGAAATTTCCCAGGGAGGAGGCGTTTTCAGGAGTGTTACTGTTCCCTATAATTCCGAAGATGATATTGAGATCAAGAAAGTAAATCAGGCTGTTTTAAAAGCTTTTGGTTTAAAACAGGGAGCTGCGCATACCGAATTTATAAAATGCAGAGAAAGTGGAAAAATTCATTTTCTTGAAACGTCTTCCCGTGTTGGCGGTGCTCATTTAGCCGAAATGATCGAAGCAGCATCTGATATTAATCTCTGGAAAGAATGGGCTGTAATTGAAGATGCTTTCGTTAAAGAAAAAAAGTATAACTTGCCTAAAGTTAGAAAAGAATATGCAGGCATTGTTTTGAGTTTATCTAAATTCCAAAATCCTGATTTGGCTTCTTTTACAGATACTGAAATCTGTTTTAGAGTACCTTTGGATTTTCATGCAGGATTAAT
>JACCDQ011780782.1_pt1 | contig 10766 bp, 9 predicted proteins | sample 7446031 | NCBI WGS metagenome assembly JACCDQ01 (sample SAMN15323442, study PRJNA562643) | freshwater metagenome | isolation source: river surface water | place: USA:Blue River Watershed | collected 2017-08-17
ATCTCCTCCCGGGCCTGCTGGCGGCAGGCGTCATCCCGGCATTGCCGCAGTCGTTCGCTGGCCGCCGCGCGCTGGCGCGCCTCCTGATGGCTGAGGAAGTTGTTCGTCGTTTCGCTCAGTGCCGCGCTGCGGTCGGGCAGGATCTGCGCGCTGGCCAGGGCCGGCAGCAGTGCGCTGGCCACGGTGACGATGAACAAGCCCATGCGCGGTATACCGGGCATGCTGGGCACGCCGGCAAACAGCCGGAGAACGCTGCCGGCCGCACCGTGGCTGCGCGTGGTCTCGGCCACGGCCATCAGCATGCCGCGCGTGCGGTTGAACACCAGGCGATAACAATGCGGGTTCATGTCGGTTCTCCTTCATCGGGGGATGGGCATTCGGAGGAAAAATCTGCTGCGCACGGACAGGCGGCAACGGGATGGACGGCGAACCATGCCGCAGCTTCGGCGGGTACGACTAAGTCGCCGCGGAAGGTCTTGATCCGCAGGCCGCGCTCGGTGCCGTGGTGATCGAGGAAACGCATCCACCGCGCTGAGAACAGCTGGGTCTTCAACAGGCGCAGCATCGTGCGCGTATGGCCGAACGGCGCGATCCAGTCGACGATCCACATCCGGTCGCCACTACACCAGTCGTCAGCACGCAGCGACGCATGTGGCAGATGGACGTAGCGACGCTCGGCCGCCGCAGAGAAATTCGCCCATGACAGATAAAACACGGGACGGCCGGATTCACTGGCCATCAGGAATTGCCGCTGCGAGATCGGCGGCAGCAGCAAGGTTGACAACCATTTCACTGGCGTGTCGCGCCGTGTTGCCGCCTGCATCCAGAGCCAGGTGGCGGCACCAAAAGCCTCGGCGTCGCGCCATTCCTGCTGCAATAGTCCGGGAGCAATCACGTCAAGGCCGGGCGCTGAGGAAAATTGCATCGCCGCCGCCGCTAATGGGACCAACTGAGGCTGAAGCCGGCATGCAGCCCGTTGCCATCGAAACCTGCGGGCCCCGACAGTGCGCGGCCGGCAAACAGGTCATAGACAATGCCGTACGCGCTACCGCGCAGGCCGATGGCCACGCCGGCCAGATGCGTGCCCGCCAGAAGTTCGCTGTGACGGCCGCGCACCGCGCCGTAGTCAACACCGATATACGCCTCCTGACCGGAGCCGCCGAGAGAGAATCCGAGGTCGTTGCGAATCAGCCAGCCACGATCCGCGGATAACACGCGCTGCTCGTCAAAGCCGCGCACCGAGTAGCGGCTGCCGATACTGAATCGGTCCTGCGGCAGTAACGCGGTCCACGCGTGCTGCGCGCGTAGCGCCAGCGTGTAACGCAAGCGCTGGCCCGCCAGCGCGAATGGCAGGTTGTACAGCGCACCGACCTGCAGCAGCTCCAGCCGGGTGCTGCCCTCGGCGTCTTCATTGATCAGGCGGGTGGCGCCGAATGCACCTGTACCGCGCCGGTAGGCGGCGTTCAGGTCGAGGGTCGCATTGCCAAGGATTTCGCGATGGTTGAGTCCAAGTTCCCAGCCACCTGTCTGACGATGCTGAACCAGCATCTGCAACCCGCCGATATCGTTATCCGACTGTCGCGCCCATGCACTCACATGTCCGATGGTCTTGCGGGTGGCATCGCGTGTGAGAACCCGCGACAGTTTCAGTTCCTGGTTCGCGCTCTCGCCGCTGTAGACAGTCGTACCCTGCTGATTCGCGACCGGCTGCCGATACTCGCTGCGGCTGGCCGTGGCACCCAGCAGCCAGTCACCGTAAGGCAGTACATAGTGGATGGTATTTCCCGCCGTGCCGCGCGGGCCGGGCGATGGTTCGAACAGGCTGCGATTGACGCTGACATAAAAAAGATCATTGAGAGTGAATGCATGGTCCCAGGAGAGGGTCAATGCGCTCTGATAGCGGCCGGTGGATGTCAGTCCCGAATTGTCGACTGACAGGTTCACCCGCAACGGGAAGTCCTGCCGCCACGCGATCACGACATCGCTGTCGCCGGGACGGGCATCGCTGCCGACCGCAGGCTCGATGCGGATGTCGGCATCGACACTTGGCACGCGCTTGAAGTTTTCCAGCGCCTGCTCTATCGCGCGCAGATTCAGCAGCTCGCCCGGCTGCAGCGGCATCGCATTCCACAGGGTCGCGCGCGACGATGTGCCATCGGCAAAGCGAATCGCTCGTACGCGCCCGGGGATCAACGTCAAGGTCAAGACACCCGCACGGAGATCTTGCGGGCCGGCCAGCAAGCGCGTGGTGACATAGCCGCGTCGCACCAATTCATTGTGCAGGCGACGCATGGCGATGCCGATACCGGCGCTGCCGATACAGCGGCCGGTCAGCTTGTCTTCAACGCCGTCACTGGCAAAATTGACGGTGTCGAGCAAATCGGCGAAGTGATCCGCCAGCTCTCCGGCCAGTGCGATGCGCGAGATGACGAAACAAGGCGATTCATCCGCAGGCAGGCGGGGAACGGTGCCGGACTCCGCTGGTTGCAGCCGCACATCTGACACAGGCTCAAGCCGACGGCGCAACTGTTACTCGCGCTCCTGCTGGCGAAGCTGCTGCTGTTCACCCTGGTCGGTGGCAGGCGGGATTTGCGCCGCCACATCGAAAATAAGGAAGGCGGACAAAATCGCGCCGCAAAATAAGAAGAGACGTCGCATCGAACAATCGTGACAAGCATGAGTGGGATGCTTCCCGTCGACACCAAGCTCACCTACTCGCGGGAGAGAGAAGCGACGCGATTGTTAAATGCTTGAATCAAGACCATGGGAAATTGGCGACCGCGGCCACGAACCTGGCGTCGCTGTTCCGGGGAATCCGGCAAAGTGTTGCGAAGACGACGAGCCCTGAACGATGCTGTAGTCTCATCGACCGCAGAGAGAGCGAGAGCGGCGCTCGAGAGTTGATTGTCGAGCGTCTGTTTGTCAGTCGCAATGCACGATTAAAAAGTCGTATAAAGCTGGAAAAGGCTTGATGGGAATCCGGATTGGCAACTCGTCCTGTCCGAATAACGGAAATTCCACTCGCTTGGGGAAATTGAGCCTCACTTGGCAGGATCACGAGAGAGTCTGCTCGATCAGCGACTTGCGGCGATGAAAGCCAGTGATGAGCGATGAAAAAATATCCAGCCGTGAATGCACGAACGCCATAGTACCTTAAGGATGGTTTTCAAAACTCACCACAGCGAGCAGCGCTGGCTGCGGTTGTCGCGGACAATCGCGGCTTCCTTCTCTGAAGCGGAGTAGCCCGATGAAGCAAGTCGCCTTGCCGCTGAACCTGACGCAGCGCCGCACGCGTAAGCGCAAATTTCTCGAGGCCATGGAGCAAACCGTGCCGTGGACGGCGCTGCTGGCACTGGTTGCACCACTGGCGCCGCGTAAAAAGACCGGACGCCCACCGTTTCCGCTGGAGGCCATGCTGCGACTTCACTTTTTGCAGCAGTAGTTCGGTCTGTCGGATCTGGCAATGGAGGAAACGCTGTTCGAGGAGCCCTTGTACCGCGAGTTTGCCGGCCTGGCCGGCATGAGCCGTCTGCCGGATCGCGTCAGCATCCTGCGCTTTCGCCACCTGCTCGAAGAACACCGATTGGCCTAGCAGTTTCTTCAAGTGGTCAACGCCCACTTGACCGAGGCCGGCCTGCTGCTTAAGGAAGGCACGATGGTCGATGCCACGCTGATCACTGCGCCCTCGTCGACGAACAATCAGCGCGGCGAGCGCGATCCGGAAATGCATCAAGTCAAAAAGGATAATGAACGGCACTTCGGTATGAAGGCGCACATTGGCGTCGATGCCGATTCGGGTCTGGTGCATACGGTCGTCGGCACCGCGGCGCATGTCAGCGATGTCACGCAAGCGCATCGGTGTAATGACCCACTAAAAATCTGCTCAGTTACTATTCACGAAAGGAAAGTAGATGAGCACGACGATGGAAGAAGAATTCAAGCGCTGGACAGCCAAGCGCAAGACGCAGTTGGTGCTAGATATTTTGCAAGGCCGCACCACGGTAGCCGAAGCCAGTCGCACATTTGATTTGGCCCCGTCCGAGATCGAGGAGTGGGTCGAGGATGGCCGCAAGGGCATGGAGAATGCGCTGCGCACCAAGCCGCTGGATATCAAAGAACACTATGAGAGGCAGATTCGCGAGCTGCAGGAAGCGTATGGCGAAGCGATGCTGCAGATGCGTGTTTTAAAAAAAGTATCAAAGCCTGCTGGGGGACGACGAAAAATGATGTCTCTCGCCCGGCAGGCTGCGGCTGAAGAAGGGGCGACCGTCTCGACGGCCAGGCTATGCGAATGGTTCGATATTCCGCGGCGCAGTGCGTATTACCAGTCGCGACGCAGTGCGCCGAAGGCGCAAGCACCGCTTTGCCGAACCGATCAAAGACACGGCCTTGGTACGCAGCTACGGGCTGAAGCAGGAGTTCATCACGCCGCGCTGTCCGCAACAAAATGGGATGGTCGAGCGGGTCATTCGTACGTTGAAAGAGCAATGCGTACCCCGCCATCGATTCGAGACGCTGCAGCATGCCAGTCGTGGCATCGGCGATTGGATCGGCTTTTACAACTGCCGGCTCCCGCATCAGGCGCTGGGCATGAAAACACCCGCTGAAGCATTTGCATTAGCGGCCTGACCTGAGCAGATTCTGCTGGGTCATTACAAAAGCAACAGTGCAATGTAGAAGGAAGTAGATTGGTTACCTTAGATCTGTTGATGACCCCAACGCCAAGAAATCTTAAATTTCAATTTATTGATCTATAAATACCATTTGATAAGATCTCGGACAGTTTGATAATTAACCGGCCAGATCTTGCCATCAAAAGCGTTTCAATAAAGATCCTGTTTTTGGTGGTCTAATCAATGAAACCAATATGAAAAAAAATCTAGCACGTGAAATCTCGGAAGAAGTCGAAGAAAGAGGGTTCTCTCGAGTCGTGAAGGTATTTTCCTTGCGAGAGATTGAAATTATAAATTCAGAATTGCACGAATTTATACAAAGTGAAAAGGCGGCTGACGATTGGTTCTCTGCAGTGGATGCGAAAGGTCATAAGAACATAGCTGTAGAAACCATTTATGACGCGCATCTCAAAAGGGGAGATATTTCGTCGATTATTAAAAATAAAAATATCGTACATGTTGCTGAGAGCATCTTAGGCGGCAAAGCAGATGTCTGGAGAACGACATTTTGGATAAAGCCGCATGGAGCGAGGCGCGTTGAATGGCATCAAGATACCTTCAAAAGCGAAGGATTTGGCTCATTTCCAAACGTAAATTTTTGGTTGGCATTTGATTATGCAGAATTAGATAACTGTTTGTGGTTTGTTGAAAAAACACATTTTGAAATAATTGATACAAGCGTCTTTAGAAAAGAATCTTACGTTAAAGAATTAGAGGAATCACCCGCGTTGCCTCAACCGCCAATTGATGGGGGTGTAAGCAAACTAGCTCTCAAGCCCGGTGAGGGTGTTTTTTTTGATGGAAGATGCCTTCACGGATCGCCGCCGAATAATTCAAAGCATCGAAGAGCTGGACTAGTGATAAGGTTTATACCAAAAGGATATCAATTGCGTCGATGTGTAGAATAGTTTAGTTGTAAATTCACAGAAAATCGTGATTTAATTAATTCAGCAAGGTTGTGCAAAAAGTTTCCTGTCTCTTGTAGTTGCACAACATTCCCCAATTTTGCCAAACCTCCATCAATAGTTCCAAGCAAAGTTTTAGTTGTTATTAATTCACCGCTTTGTTGAGCTAATTCATGAATTTCTGAACCAGAGCAGTTGGGTGGGATATTTCCGACCAAGCAGGTTGCTACCAAATCAGGGGTTGGGAGACCGAATAGCTTAAAACTAGCGTCCCAATTGACTAAAATTGCATCAACTTCTCTATTTTGGAGAAGTAGGCGAAAGGAATCGAACGCACCATTTATTAGGATTGCTGGTTGCTCGGTTTCGCCGATCCATGCCCCATCCGCGCTTGCGAAGCCAAGCCTAATGCGATTTTCGGATAGTTTTTCTGCCAAATTCTTGTAAAAATTAAAATCGCACTGGTCTCCGATATTTAAAATGGAAATAATGCGTCCATTTGAAGGAAAAAAATCTTTGAATAAGTAGTGGATTGCATCTTGCCCAAATTGTGGTTTGTGATTGATTTCGCAAATGCCGCCGCCCACGATTTTCCAAGACTGTTCAATATTGGGTGTAATAAAATCAACTGCTGCGATGTCTATGTTGACTGCTTTGACTGCCGATTCGGCAAGAATGATATTGTCTGGATGAACCAATTTTAAAGGAAACTCATTCGTCAAACCGCCAACCGAAACATTAGCGATTGAACGAAGTCTGACATATCGATTTTTCTCTGGGACATCGGAAAGTTTTAGATTTTGCCTATCGAGCATACGATAAGCCTCCTCGTCGATATCTATTTTAATTAGCTCAGAATTCGAGCCCCTCGCCCCTCTTTTGGGGTCAGCGTTCAAACGAGAAATAAGACTGGAAATGTCTGAGTAACCATCACCCGTCACTCCGCCTGGCACTCTCTCTCTGACCCGGTAGACTCGTCCGTTCATAACGTGAAGGCGAAAATCTCTGCCCTCAAGATGTTTTTCAACGATTATTTCATTACTAAATTTTTTCGCGATTACAAAAGCGCTCCGGAGCTCTTCTTGCGACGAAATTAGGCTTGTCACTCCGTCTCCGCGATCTCGATTTTGTGGTTTTACAACTACTGGAAAGCCGAGACTGGCAGCCTTTAATACAGCCTGATTTTCATCAGTAACGAGAAAATTATGAGGAACCGGAAACTTACGATCTCTTAAAAACGAAGTTGTTACTATTTTATTTTGCAGCAAATAAGATGTTATTGAAGATGCGCCGTCCGAAAGAGAACTGTCGAACCAGCGTAAGGCACTGCCTTCACCAAATTGATAAATATTGGAATCTAGCCTTTGCCATGGTATTCCCAATTCGTGAGCGATACGTAACATGCCAAGGGTGTTTTTTCCCCATGGAGCATGGTTATTCTTTAATTCTCTTATCTTAACGAAAATATCCTCTAATTTTTTCTTTCGGTAGTCGTCCGTGTATGAATGTGCGACATATTCAACTAAAAGAATAAATAATTCTTTCGATAAATTTTCGCAGCCCTTGAGTGTTGGAAAAAAAATCTTGTAGTTCGATTCTGATTGTATTTCGATTTTCGGTCTAATAAAAACTGGTAATCCAAGCTGTTCGAAAATTTTTAGTGCGAGGGATGTGATTGAGGAAATTAAAATGGTTTTGTTGTGAATTTGATTATTATTTTTTGCGCCAATTTTTTTGCACAAATCATCAAAGTGAACGCGCTCATTTTCAAAACTTTGCCCTCTAAAATCAATTAGAACAATCAAAGCTGGGGATTTGAATTTGCTTGTAATGCCCGGTGTTGTATGTATTTTTTTTATTTTTAATATCATATTATTGCGTAAGTCAAACCCGAAAAATTTACAGTTATGTTAATAATTTTAAGCTTGGCGCGGTCATGTGCGCCACCCGAGATGCACATCACGAGATAAATATCGCGATCCTGGACCGTAGGCAATCACCTGCATGTCGGAGGGAATGTTGGGTTCACACTGGTCAGCCCAGGCGATCCCAAGACTATATGGCTCACGGACAATCACCTGAGGACGCTTGATTGCAGTGCGGGCGATCTGCTTAATCACATCAATTTTTGGGGTGACCATGTTGGCAACGTAAATAATATCGCATTCTTTGTAGTCGTACACATCTCCACTGGTCAATACAAAATCAATATTTTTCAAATTTAACTTTGAGGTTAATTTTTTTGCTAATCCTATTGAGTGCGAAATTACGTCTAGGCACGTTATTTTAATTGCGCTACATTTTTCAGCGAAATGAATCGCAGTTACGGGCAATTGACCACACCCTACCATTACTACATTCATATTCTCATTGAGTTTGAGGGAATTGAAAATCTCACTAACACGATCATATGCATCTTTGCCCGAAGCTCCTGCAATTTTGATGAACGAGTCAAATATTTCATCTGATTGTAAGATCGAATTCATCTCACTTGCTTCCATATCTAAAATATACTCGTTATAAATTTGTCGTAGTTGATTGCAGGCTATAGTTTCGATATTCAATAAGTCAATGACGGATTCGATGAGTTCTGGCGAAATCGAATTTGCAATTCCAACTATTTTTTCTATTTTCTGATGTGCCGATATATTTTGTAATATTATGCTTTTGATGGATTCAATAATGTTGGGCTGGAATAATTGATGCATTTGCATGAAATTTTATTTTGTTTGTTTGATATCAAGGACGTTTAATGTTGGATTGGGCTTTATATCATTTTTAAATTCAATAATTTGAAGTTTTCAAAATTAATTTTTAAGAAAATCGAATATTCTGAAAAAAGTTATTACATTGACCTGCTCACCCATTTAGTCCGAAACCGATTTGGAGTCTGCGGTTAAAAATCGTTCAACAAATTCCTTCGGCGTTTGGTAACCGAGCGCACTGTGGGGCCGCGCTTCGTTATATTCCACCCGCCAATCGGCAATGACTGCTTGCGCATGACGCATCGATAAAAGCCAATGCTCGTTCAGGCATTCATCCCTGAACTTGCCATTGAAGCTTTCGATATACGCATTCTGCTGCGGCTTTCCGGGTTCGATAAAATGCAGCGTGAGCCGTTGCGCGTAAACCCAGGCATCCAGTGCTTTGCTGATGAATTCTGGTCCGTTATCGATGGTGATACTCCTTGGCAGACCTCGCATCTCGGCCAGTCGCTCCAGCACGCTAACGACTCGCCTTTCTGGCAGCGAAGTATCCACCTCGATGGCTAAACATTCTTTCGTAAAGTCATCCACGATATTCAGGCAGCGTAGCCGCCGTCCATCGACAAAGCCATCCGACACAAAATCCATCGACCAACTTTGATTCGGCGCGATGGCCATCACCTTTTTCTGCCGCTCAATGCCGGCAATCCTCTTGCGCTTACGCCGCCGCACGGTTAATCCGGCTTCGCGATAAATACGATAGGTCCGTTTCCAGTTCAGCGGCCAGCCCTCCCGCAAGAGCAGCACATGCAGCCGTCGATAGCCATAGCGGCGCTTTTGCCCAGCCAACGCGGTCAGCCGCTCCTTGATAGGTCCATCGTCCGAACGCTTCGATTCATACCGATATACCGACCTTGAAATGCCAATCAGGCCACAAGCACGCGTGATCCCTATCTGCCGAGTCGACATCAGATGTGTCACTGCCGCACGCTTGGCCTGTGGGCTTACCACTTTCGGCCAACGACATCCTTCAAGGCCGCGTTATCCAGCAGCGAATCGGCCAGTAACCGCTTGAGCTTGCTGTTCTCGGCCTCCGACGCCTTCAGGCGCTGGGCATCGGAGACGGTCATGCCGCCAAACTTCGCCTTCCAGTTGTAGTACGTCGCATCGCTGATGCCGTGCTTGCGACACAGATCGGCAATCTTGCTGCCGGCCTCAGCTTCCTTCAGCACCCGGATGATTTGCGCTTCCGTGAATCGCCTCTTCATGCCTGCCTCCCCTTGAAGCAGACTCCATATTAGCAAGGGACTATTTCAGGGGAGCAGGTCACCAAGGCAAAACTGATTTCTGAGGGGAAATGGATTCACTCGCTGAAAGTCAATGACGATGATCTGCCTCTTGGATCTCCAGCGAAAATCGAGGGCGTGGACGGATTCATCAACGCGACATTTTTCCTCAGCCGAACCCTTTTCCAGCGCGTTGCTGCTGCGGATAGCGTCGGCCACGCAATGCAGCCTTTCAAGGACTCGCCCACCTTCGTCGGCTATTCAGTCGATATCGACAAGTCCTCCAGACATCGCGTGAGAAACTTCCTCAACAATTGCATGACTGACCGTCGGAAATAACGAGGGGGTTCTTTTGCGAGTCTGAGCTCGCCTTTCAAGTGGGGACATGAACGTCCGCTCGCATGCGATTCATGCGTTCATCTTAGATACTTCTAAGATGGCGATGCCAGAAAGCAAAAAAGCCTTGCGGTGTTTAACTCGCAAGGCTTTGATTTGACTAGGTATTCTGGCTCCCCGACCTGGACTCGAACCAGGGACCTGCGGATTAACAGAACGGGTCACCGTCCACTTTTCTTAGATTTAAGTTTTTGATTTGCAACGGGATTTTCTCCTTTGCTCCTTCCGGCTCTTTGGTTACTGAACGTATACCGAACAATTGCCAAGCGTCTGGGTAGATAAAAATTACTTTCCCGATGTAAATCAAACAACTAGCGGTAGCCTTTACCGAGCAGAACCCGATCCTGTAGTGACGGGCACCTTCGGACTTCCTGCCAGTGAAAAACCTTTGTGGAAAAGCGGCCCGAGGTGTCCCCGGCGACCCCGTCGAGGGGCAGGGTAGGAGTGCCCACGAACGGTGCCACCTGGAGCCAGTTTAGCCATTAGGCGTGCCCTGCTGGCCTGCTGGAAGTGAATAATTCAAAAGGACAAGAAAGAGGCAGGGTTTGCTGGCTAGGCAGGGGCCACAAACAACTGATTCCACAGCACGCTAAGCCGTTCTGTGAAGAGTGGCTCAAGCAAGACGTTCCATGACCGCGACCACCCTAAGCAGGCGTAGTCTATAAAAAAGCAGACACTCAAGTACAAGTCGTGGACTGCCCCCGGTCTGGTAGACAATCCCAGCCTATGAATGGACTGCCCCCGGTCTGGTAGACAATCCCAGCCTATGAATTCTTCATAGGAGCAGACCATGAGCACCCC
>JACCDQ011607638.1_pt1 | contig 10764 bp, 2 predicted proteins | sample 7446031 | NCBI WGS metagenome assembly JACCDQ01 (sample SAMN15323442, study PRJNA562643) | freshwater metagenome | isolation source: river surface water | place: USA:Blue River Watershed | collected 2017-08-17
CCAAAAGGAACCTTCTTCTTTCTTCCGGTGGTGGTGTTCTGTTCTGTGGAAGGACTTCTGGTTGAGTTTCTGGTGACGGTGGCGCTGGTAGTGTTAGAGCTTGTTCAGGATGTTGGAGCATCAACTCGTCTGGTGGCGGTGGTGGAACTTCAGAGGCGTTCTGTGGGTGATCTGGATGTTCTTCAAAATCAATCAGATCTAGTGGTTCTTCACGTGTCTCCTCGTCCTCTTCTTTTTCCTCCACGTCTTCTGGAGTTGGAGCTTCCCCAGTGATGTCTAGACCCTTGATCTTCTGATCTGGCTTTAAGGCGTCCACATCACCATTGCCTACAACAACACCCTTGTTCTTGACAAACTCGAGCAGTCTGCGTCGTGCCAGTTCTGCACTCGGAGACATTGCTCGGAGCTGGTGTTCTGCACACTTGTACAGTCGACCGAACAAGGCGATGTAGTAAAGGCGTGGCCTGAGCTGTTCTGGATCACTGGACTCTGTTGCAATTACAACAGCCGGTCCATACCAGTAACCATTCTTTGGATTGATGAGACCCCGTGGTGCACGTCTGCGCCCAAGAGGAATCTTCCGAAAAACCATAACTCTTTCTCCAGCCTGAAAAGGACCATGAGTCCCTCGGGACTTGTGGTTTTCTGCTCTTTCCAGTCGCACTTTTGCTTCAGCTTCGATGTAAGCCGTTCGTGCTCTAGTACGAACCTCCATCATCTGCCGAAATGCATCATCATGTTGGAGATTGGAGCGAACTAAACGATCGTCGTCGCTGCTCAGTCCCCCGCCGAAGTGCGGAATATCTCGCCTTTCCATCCCAAATGCAAGCATGTTGGGGGAAACCGTTCCGTGGCGAGACATATCATTCCTCGCGGCCGACACTTCGACCAGCAGTGACGCTAGCGAGACTTCCTGCGGAAGCTCTGCGTACGCTGAGGTGATGCATGTGCGTACATGAGCATGGATGGTTTCGATCAAACCATGCTGCGATGCGGCACCAGATGCTGCAAATTCCAAGCAAATCCGATACCTGTTACAAAACCTAGCAAACTCAGCTGCAGTAAAAACTCGGTCCTCATCAACAAAGATCCTGCGTGGAGCACCAAGCACAGGAATCCATGAGGTTTCCAGAGCCTTGATTGCTGCAACAGCTGTAGGTTGATCATCGGAAATATGATGAAATTGTGTTAAGCCTGTAAACTCATCTAAAACAGACATAATGCAAACATCACGTGTGGCTTGTTGAGGTCGTTTCAGCTTTACAAAGAAGAAGTCTAACAAAACACACTCATTTAACTGTCGAGCGTGAGCCAGAGCTACAGCAGGCGCCGTCCTTGCGTTACGATGTGCGTCACACAAAGGACATTTGTACTGCCGAGCATGAGCGATAAGCCATGAGTTGGCCCCCGCTTCCTTTAGAACCTGGCTCATTTGCGCTGGTGTCGCGTGACCCAGGGCAACGTGCAGTTGTCTGAGGTACTGTGCTGTGTGTTTTTGACTTGTTTTGTTTTCAAGTGGTTCAGCTGGTAGTGCAGTCTTACAGTTTGATTCTTCGATCATTGCCTGCACTAAGATCTTAGCCATTTTAACGGGATAGTTCTCAGCTGTTTTAGTTACGGGAACTCCCTGGTAGGATCCTTCCAGTGGGTCGTGGTCGTGTCGTCTGTCACACCTCGTGCTCATGTGTTTGAACATGATTGGTGAGTTCGTCGCAAGGTGCGTCGTCTTGTGGTGCGGCTTGTGTGGTGGACGTGGACTCTTTAGGCCATACATACATTGATCAAACTCGGCTATTAGTAGATTAGGCAACTTAGGAATCCTAGGGTGTAACCAAGCTAAACTCTTACTAGGGTTCTCAGCGTGACAAAACCTACCAGCACTATGTTGGATCATGTACAAGTCGCCAAACAAGTTAATCCAGTGTCCTACTAACTGTCTCTGTGAATCAATCCTAGGTCGTGATTGTTCATGACGGACATAGTTAAGTTGAGAAAAACCAGCAACTGACGTACACTGCCAAGCAACAACAACATGTTCAGGACGCACATATTTTGCGAGCGCGAGAAGTAAGGCGCGGTTTACCGCTGAAGACAGGTCCTGACCCCATGCCAAACCAATGCGAATGGCATTGCCACCAGCAACTTCCACCTGTTTTGAAGTGTTTGCAGTGGAACCAGCAAACACCTCAATCAAATGGATCTTGTGACCCAAAAGATATGCCTGATCGCCCAAAAAGGCCTCAAGCTTTTCTCTGGTTGCTGTTACCAAATGCAAAGAAGGATCGTTGAATTCTGGTTCATCTGAGAATGAACCTGTTTCAAGACTGACAAAAGCCTGTTGTTGCAGTTCCTGTGCTTTGACGTAAAACACAGGAATTGTTTGAGTCCTCACTTCTTTGGAGTCTGCAAGGCTCGATTCTGCAACGTAAGCTTGAGCATGTTTGACAGCTCTTCGAACTTCCTCAGCTCTTCCAGAAGAGTTTCGTCGGGAACCGAGTCTAGAGCTGGATTGATCAGCGTGAAGTCCTCGGTTTCTTCCTCGACCTTCATGGCTGTGGAACCTTGTCCGAACTGAAACAAAGCCGGACCAGCACGTTTGGTCACGTTGTTTCCACTGGTCGGAGGTGGAGGTGGTACCAGCATCGGTCCTTGAGAACCTGCTGCAACAGCCCGCCACTCCAAGGTTCGTGGCTTTGACCCCGGTGTTCAAGTCTGGAAACCCGGTCAAGTCCTGGCCGTTCTTCTGGAGAATCTTTCGAGCTTCTCTGAGGATCATGTTCTCTTCCGTCGTGTAGGTTGGAGTTGAGTTCTTCTGTCGAAACTGTTCTGCGTTCAAGGGAGGGGTGGGCGTGCGAACCTGCTTCTTGACTTTCAGCGTTCGAGCCGGAATTCTCGGATCCCAGTTCGGTGAGTTTGGACAGGGAGGAACTGCGTAGTACCTCACTTCCTCTGGCTTCTTCATCGAGATGTCCATCACCCGATGAAAACACTTGTTGCAGTCCCACCAAAGCATGAAAGCATTGCCTCCTCTCAACAACTGATCTCCCGCACAGTGCTCGATCGTTGGAGGAGTCGTGCCCAGCAGTGGGAACTTCGGCTTGGTTTCCTTGAGAGAGCCTGTTGAGGAACTCATCTTCGATCTGCTCCAAGTGTTCGTCCGACAACAAACCTTGAGCTTCAGGTTTCCGAGTGGAACCTGTTTCAACTGGACAAAGACCTGGAGGAGGGAGAACTTCAAACCTACTACTTGAGAGCTGTGGAGCAGCAGTTTGTGTTGCAAGTACTGGTGTAGCTACAAGTGACTGTTGTGACTGCTGTTGTGTGCTGTTACGAAGAGGTTTCCACTCAAACCTGTTCTGTGGAAGCCTGTCGTTACTAGGATTAACACGTGCAAACAGAGTGAACGTCAAAGGAAAAACTGTCTTACAAACAGTGGTCTGTCGAGTGTAAACTTGCCAAGGAAAACACAACGTCTGTCCACTGTCATCAACACATAAACGTAACCTGTGAGTACACAAACTGTCTAAGTCACGTGGTGGTCTCCTAAGCACCCTAGCCTTGTACGCGGACGAAACTGCGAGCAAGTCAAAGTCAGTTCCTGAAGAAGCTACAAACTCAGTGCTCTCGCGAGCGAGCACTGCCAGCCTGTCAAACTGCTGGTCTGACACCCAGGGTCCTCGAGTGTCTCGAGCGATCTGCCTGAGCTGTCGTGTCACTCCACTTTTGGTGACACGATGCCCGGAACCTTCCTCGATTGCGGCAGCAACCAAGGTTGAGTTCTGAGCAACCTCCGGTGACTTGTCACCTGGAGTTTTTGAGCCCTCAGTCTTTGCAGCGTGAGCTACAGTGACCTTGGGTTTGGAACCTTCAGCCTGTGCAGCGTGAGCTACAGTGGCTTTAGGTTTAGGACCGTTCGTTCCAGCACCAAACTGGAACAAAGGCAAAAGAAGATGACCATTCGCTGCGTAGCGAAGTGGAACATCCTCCTGGTTGATACGAGTGAAGCGAGCCTTTGGGCCTTGCGGATCTGAAAGATCCAAGACTGTACCCAAGGTCTTCAGAGCATTGATGCTGATGAGGCATGGCACCTGCCCTTTCACAACACTCGTTCGAAGAAGCCCGGTCTTTCCTCCGAGGTGCGTGGGCCATGCCAGCCCACCCTGGGAGGGTGTAGGAATCCCGTTGATTCCCTTGAACTTGGTGTTGTCTTCATACGGCTGTGCGGAGTGCACACCATTTGAAGCAACCCTCAAGGCTTCTTCCCAACCTGGAACGTGTTGCTCGCCAATTAGATTGGCGTGCAACCTGTGTCCAGCACTGCCCAGCCTTCTGGAGGAGCCTCTGAGACAAAAGCGGCTACCTCTTCCTCAGAGATCAAAGCAGACTGAGTGGCTTCAGGCTGACTGCTTCCTGAGGCAGTCTCACCTGTTCGTCCGATTTCTCCTTCTTCGAAGTCTGGAAGGTCATCGTTGATGCCTTCAGAGGAAACCGGAACAGCGTCCACTGGTGGAGCCGTTGAGCCTGGGAGAGCTGCTGTTGCCTCGGCAGTTGACTCGTCAACTGTTGTGCTGGAAGCTGACACGTTTGGTTCCAAGGACTGAGGAGTTTCGACTGCTACTTCCTCTGTTTCTGTACCAGCCAAAAGTGGACCTTTTGGTTCTTCACTTGTTGTAAGAGCTGGCTCAGTTGAACGTGTTGCTGCTTCTGCAATCAGTGTTCCTGGAGTTCCGCCTGGTGTTAAGGAAGCGTCTTCGTCTGTAGGCTTTTCTTCCCTTGCGTCAGACTCTGTTGGAGTCTTTGGGGACCTTGGAGACCTTGGCGGCAAGCTAAGGCGTCCTTCGTCGTCTGAAACCTCTGCGACCTCACGTTCTGCTCGTTGAGAGTCGTCTTGTTGTTCGAGTCCCAGTTGCTCCTCTTCTGCTTTGCGCTGACGTTCTCGGCGGTACCTGTTCTTCCTTTGAGTCCTTGTCAATCCATCGGCATCAACTGGTTTGGGCCTTGGACCTTTGCCTTTCTCAGGTTTTCCTTTCTTGGAACCTGACTTTCCTTTTCCTTTTGACCTGGTGGACTCCTGCCGCTCTTGTGAGCGTGTCCACTTCCAAGGTTCATCTTCTTCAGTTTCTGTGCATGCACCATCATCTGCCTGGGACCGTTGTTCTCGTTGAACAACTGGGTAGTCCATCAAACGTTTGTAAGGCCTGTTGGTGCGCACAGCTGGTGGAGGAAAAGGTGGTGGTTTTGGACTCAAGGTACGCTTGGGAGTTGGTTTCAACTCTGGTACAGGTGGTCGTTTCTTCAGCTCTGGAACTGGTGGTTTCTGTCTGACCACTGAACTTGAGCTGTAGTGTTTTCGTTCAGGCATCTGTGATGGCCTGGGAACATCTCTGGCACGTCGAGGAGGACTGCGAGTCTCCTCCCGTGACCTTTTCTGTGGACGTTCACGTTCAGGTTCAGGTGAGTGTTCTTCAGACTTCACCCTGACTCTGCTCGAAGTGTGTCTGTCTTCGGGAGTCCTGGACCTTCTGGACCTCCTTCGCTTGGGCGTCGGTGAGCGACTCTCTAACCTTACCCTTTTCTGCTTTTCTGGAATTGGTGAGCGTCTCTTCCTTTCTGGCGTTGGTGAGCGTCTGCGTTTTGGAGACCTCGAGTGTTCCTTGGCTTTCTCTTTCTTTTTCTTCTTGTCCTTCTTGAGAACCTTTTCCTGTTTTTCGAACTCTGGGCTCGAAGTTTCAGGGTCTCTCAGCAGGATCACATCTCCACTGGAAACTCCCTGATCTGCAAAGGAAAGGTGAGGAACAAGGATGTGTGAGTTCTCAACTTCAAGGAGCACATCGCCAAGGGTACGCTTCAAACCTAGACGAACTCGATACCTGGAGTAGGGAATCTCCAAGGCATCTCTGAGAACGTGCTGTAGGTCAACTCGAAGAAGGATTTGGTTCTTTGGACCCTTCAACGTGAGTACCACACTCTTCGAGCTTGCAGCTTGAGTTGTGACCGCCTTTGCCTTAGGCTTCGCACTCTTTGGAGGTGGTGGCTCTTCCTCGGAAGAGTCGTAGGTGTACTCGCCAGAGTCTGACCTGTTCGACTCTGGAGCTTTAGCTGTCTTCGAGACTGCCTTGGCATCTCGAGAAGCTTCTTTCGCTGTTGTTGTGGAAGCACCTCTGGACTGAGGTTTCTGAGCTGCAGCAGTGGCTTGACCACCCTGAGCTGTCTTGCTTCCTGGAGCTGGCATCCGTGAGGAGCCAGGTGAGGAAACTGCCATGAAAGCAAAAGCAAAGTGGGCAGCGTTGTCTCTAACTACGTTTTGAGCCGGAACGGAACCAGAAGTTGCAGTTTGTGTTGAGGGTGTTACCTGTTCCTGTTGTGTGTTACTAGGCTGAGAAAAGTAACTAGGCTTAAAAGACACACGCTTCTTACTTCCTTTGTTGCCACTACTAGCCGATTTGTTCATGGAGTTAGACCTAGAAGAGTTAGACGTGGTTGTGGTGTCGTGAGGGTTGTCGCTGAAAGTGATGCTTTGTGATTGGATTTTCCACATTGGTGGAACCTGACCTTTTGAGCCTCGACCTTTACCCTTGCCTTTTGAGCGTTTCTTTCCTTTACCTTTACCTCGGCCCTTAGGACGTTTGGAAAACATCCTCTGTGGAGGTGTAGTTCCAGGTGGAACAAACCCTCGGTTCTTCTTGATCTCATTCAAACGAGATCGGGCCTCACGAAAGGTCACTAGGGCGTCTGCGGCTTCGTCGTCGTCTTCGTCGAAACAGTCGTCGTCGTCATCCATCCAGTAGGCATCATTTTCGTCGTCACCTTCCTCGTCCCAGTCTTCTTCTTCCCACTGGTCGTCTTCACCCCAGTAGGACTGGTCGTAGGTTTCCTCGTCTTCCCACTCGTCGGCTTCTGGTTCTTCGGAGTCCGGGACGGATCCGGCCAGATAGCCATCGTGGTTGTTGTGTCTTGGTCCTTTTCCAGGATGTCCAAGATCACTTGTTCTAAGAAGGCGAACGAGTTCATCCAGCTGTGTGCGTCCTCCGGCGTTTCTGATCAGACTTCTCTGAACACTGGTGTTCAAACCAAACATGTTCATGAACAGAGTGCCGTGCAAAACTTGAGGAAGCTTAAACTGGATCTTCTCGGGTTTTGGAGGGAACTTAGGCTTTTCCGGAGGCGTAGGGTCTTCTAACTGAAGGATCTGATTCATGAGATCAGTTTCCTGTTCTACGTGGTCTGGACCTTGGTCTTGAGGAGGAGTTGCTTGCAACCTCCGCAAGATGGCCTGTAAGGCACCTCGCTTGTCTGCCACGTCCTTTGCCTCGGTTTCATGGGCATTCATATCGAGGTGATACTGCCACAGTTCTTCTCGGTACTTTTTCACCTCTAAGTCCTGGAGAAGTTGAGCCTCTCGGTTCATTTCGGTTTCAATGACTTTCTCCATTCGTGCGGCCTGAGTTCGGCACCTTGCTGCAAAACTTGTTGCTGTTTCGCCGTTCGACCTTCTCATCTTGTAGAAGAAGTCGTTCACTACGGCTGTCAGCTCTATCTCAGCAATGGAACCATACCTTTCGTCTAGAAGCTTGAACAGAGCTTCCAAACCGTTAGGCTTTCGGAACTCGCTGACGTCCTTCTCCATGAAGAACTCAGCTGGTTCACCCCGGAACTTCTGGATGACCCTTGGGGCCAGCAGACTTTGTTTCTCATCTGCTGTTCCGGCCGCAACCCACTGAATCCTCGACTTCCATCGTCGATAGGATTCACCTTGTTGCCCATTGAAGATCGGAATTTGCCATTCCTCCTTCGATTCAGCCATGGATTGGCTGCAAGTCGGTCTCCCGACTATGATAGTGAGCTGTAGAGTTCTTGCGAACCCACAGCTCCGCTACCATGCGAGAGGGGTGCCCGTGGGGGTACCCGCTCTTACGGGAAAGAACACAGATATAGGGAATACCTGTGTGCCGTGGATCGTAATGCGGAGTTACAAAACTATATCGAGTGCGCAGTGGAATTGTTTTATCCTATGAAGGATCAAAGAAGTACTCTCGTCTTTACAAGTCGGCGGATTGCTAGCTATTCCTATGACTTGAGCCATTGAAATGGCAATTGTGCAAGAACAAACAATTCACTAACTAGATGAAACATGTGAAACATATGAGATGAATAGCAGAAGGATGGTGTACATTTCACACCCCCGCTTGAGGATCGACCGTCGGTACCTATGTAAGATCATAGTACCAGAGACGAAGGTCATCAACCTCTGTGGACAGCAGTTCCTCTGCTTGTTCATCACACTCATCAGCATCAAAAGAGTACATTGACGTCTTCTGCTTGTTGTACTGTTCCTGACTCTCTTTTCGACCTGATTGAGTGGAGTAGATGATCTGAATCTGTCCCTGCTCGATAGCAGAGAGTAAGAGACCGGATCTTGCTCCAGCTGATGACAGTTTCGTGAACCCGTCAGCTAACTGATGTCCTGCGTTGGTCCAACAGTACTGGACATTCTTTTCGAGCATATGATCCTTCAGAATCATCTTTTCCAAGGTTAGGCGCTTTTCGCCTTTTGTGCTGATTGGATTTGCCGACATGACAGTCGTGTACAAACCCCTGTTGTCCCCTACCAAAGCTGAAGGCAGTCTTTCGGCTTGCTGCTGCCATTCTCTTGGTGAGAGGTTGTAAAGCAACATGTTGAGCATTCCCTCAACATATTCCTGAGTGTCCAGGGCCATTTGGGCTGAGTTGATCTCTGCCTCAAAGCTGGATCTCACTACTCGAGGAATCTTTGAAGACAGCCATTCGACCATCATTGCTTTACCTCTCTTTCCTTCGAGGACACATTTGTCAGCTACAAAGATAGCGGCCCCCGCTTGGGAATGAAGACTCTGTCGAGTGGCCCATCCTGCGTCATGGAAGGTAACCAGTCGCCAGTCTTTGACATTCTCTGAGATCTTTGTGAAGGTAAATCTCAGCGGGTTCTGCTTCATGCTTCGCATGATGCTGTTTCCAAACTTTACATCTGTTGGAGTAGCATTTTCACCTCGTGAAGCCAGCCAGAAAACATCGAAAGCCTTGTCTGGCCTCGTGTTGATGGCAGCCCATGCCAGACTCCCACACAGCGCCCGGAAATTGGTGGTTTCCGTTGATGGCAACTTTTTGTTGGGATCTAGGTGTTTGCATGACATGAACTCGAGAGCTTCAACGTAATGACATTGGTCAATGACAATAGGTCCATTTCCCTTTTGTGTGACCTGGATTCCAGTGTACGTGAAGTGACCATACTTACGGCTACCAAATGGGAGCTCTGTCTCCAGCTTCCGCATTTGTCCTTCGAAGTAGGACCCTTCACCGGCAACGAGAAGGTCATCGACATGAATGCCGATTAGTCCCTTCACTTGTTGATTGGAATCATACAATGTCATGACACATTCGTCAAGAGGGTGAGGTTTCCAGTGAAGCTGTTCAAGCTTAGCTCGAAGACATTTGAACCAAGCAATTGGAGCTTCAGCAAGTCCATATGCAGATTTCTTGAGTTTGAAAACTACATCCTTGGGGAGATTGAGAAGCTCAATGAGATCAGCCGGTATTTGCATGTACAGCGGCTTGCTTCTACTTGTGAGATCTCCAGCAAGGAAAGCGTTCTTGGCATCTAGTGAAAACACCTGCCATTCGAACTGTGCCATTAAAGCGAACAGGAGTGTTCGACCGGTCTTAGTGAGTGTTGGAGAGCTTCGCGTGTACTCACCTAAGTCTGGGTCTTGGTACCCAAGTAGAACCAGTCGTGCCTTAGGCACCTGTTCCTTCTTGTTGGCTTCTTTGCCATCCACTGTCTTCCAGGTAAGAACCCATCGAGATCCAATGATTCTCTTGGGATCAACTCCGGAACGAAGTGCGAGTTCGACAACGTTGTTTTCTACAAAACTCATCCATTCCTTTTTCTTTGCTAGTCGAAAGCCCTGCTTTTCTGCTTCAGTCAGGTACCTTTCTTTGACCTCAACTCGTTTTCGTTTGGCTTGTGACGTCATCAGAGCGTCCATGACACACTGACGCATGAGAACCTCCATTGATGTGCTGTCATCCTCCGTGAGTTCCTGGATGTCAACAACAAAGGAAAGTTCTATTGCCATTTTTGTGTAGTTGTGGTCTGGAGTGGAGTAGAAAGTTTCGTTTAAGTTGGTGAACTCTTCGTCACTCGGTGTTGAGTCTCGTGGTCGTTCAGTGACAGTACTTGGAAGTGGTGGTGGTCTCGAGATTGGTCGTTTTCGTGGTTCTTGAACTTCAGGTTCTGGACTTCGAGGTCGAACAACACCTCTTTGAGCCTCTGCCTGTTCTTCAAGATTTCGTTTTGCAAACGGTGATCTTGATCTGTGTCGTGGTCTAAGTGCGTGGACTGGGAAGTCTTCCAAAAGGAACCTTCTTCTTTCTTCTGGTGGTGGTGTTCTGTTTTGTGGAAGGACTTCTGGTTGAGTTTCTGGTGAAGGTGGCGCTGGTAGTGTGAGAACTTGTTCAGGTTGTTGGAGCATCAACTCGTCTGGTGGTGGTGGTGGAACTTCAGAGGCGTTCTGTGGAAGATCTGGATGTTCTTCGAAATCAATCAGATCTAGTGGTTCTTCACGTGTCTCCTCGTCCTCTTCTTTTTCCGCCACGTCTTCTGGAGTTGAAGCTTCCCCAGTGATGTCTAGACCCTTGATCTTTTGATCTGGCTTTAAGGCGTCAACATCACCATTGCCTACAACAACTCCCTTGTTCTTGACAAACTCAAGCAGTCTGCGTCGTGCG
>JACCDQ011092821.1_pt1 | contig 10759 bp, 9 predicted proteins | sample 7446031 | NCBI WGS metagenome assembly JACCDQ01 (sample SAMN15323442, study PRJNA562643) | freshwater metagenome | isolation source: river surface water | place: USA:Blue River Watershed | collected 2017-08-17
ATGACGCGGGCGCCAAAGCCCTTGAGCGAGAACGCGGAGCCCTTGCCCACGTCGCCGTAGCCGCACACGCAGGCGACCTTGCCGGCGATCATGACGTCGGTGGCGCGCTTGAGGCCGTCGGCCAGCGACTCGCGGCAGCCGTAGAGGTTGTCGAACTTCGACTTCGTGACCGAGTCGTTGACGTTGATGGCGGGGACGCGGAGCTTGCCCTTCTCCATCATCTGGTAGAGGCGGTGCACACCGGTGGTGGTCTCCTCCGAGACGCCGCGCCATTCCTTGGCGATCGTGGTCCACTTGAGCGGGTCCTCCTTGTGGACCTTCTTGAGCAGGTTTTTGATGACCTGTTCCTCATGGGAGCCGGACGGGGTGTTGACCCAGTCGCTGCCCTCTTCGAGCTCGCAGCCCTTGTGAATGAGGAGCGTGACGTCGCCGCCGTCATCGACGACGAGCTGCGGGCCCTTGCCGCCGGGGAAGGTGACGGCCTGCAGGGTGAGATCCCAATATTCCTCGAGCGTCTCGCCCTTCCAGGCGAAGACCGGCGTGCCGCTGGCGGCGATGGCCGCGGCGGCGTGGTCTTGCGTCGAGAAGATGTTGCACGAGGCCCAGCGAACGTCGGCACCGAGTTCCTTGAGGGTCTCGATGAGCACGGCGGTCTGGATGGTCATGTGCAGCGAGCCGGTGATGCGGACGCCCTTGAGGGGCTTGCCGGGACCGAATTTTTTGCGGACGGAAACGAGACCGGGCATCTCGTGCTCGGCGACGGAGATTTCCTTGCGGCCCCAATCGGCGAGGCCGATGTCCTTGACCTTGTATTCCTTCGCGATGTTAGCGCTGGTGGTGGCAGTAGCCATGGTGGTGGTGGGTTGGGGGCTTAGTGTTTGATGGCGGCGCGGAGGGCGGCGGCCTTGTTGGTCTCTTCCCAGGGGAGGCCGGCCTTGCCGAAGTGACCGTAGTTGGTCGTCTGGCGGTAGATCGGGCGGAGGAGGTTGAGCTGGCTGACGATGTCGGCCGGCTTGAAGCTGAAGACCTGCTGGACGGCGGCCGTGATCTGCTCGTCGGAGATGCCGAGCTTGGCGGTGCCGAAGGTCTCGACGCGCACGGACACCGGCTGCGGGTGGCCGATGGCGTAGGCGAACTGGATCTCGGCGTGCGTGGCGAGGCCGGCGGCCACGATGTTCTTGGCGACCCAGCGGCCCATGTAGGCGGCCGAACGGTCAACCTTGGACGGATCCTTGCCCGAGAAGGCGCCGCCGCCGTGACGGCCCCAGCCACCGTAGGTGTCCACGATGATCTTGCGACCGGTGAGGCCGGTGTCGCCCTGCGGGCCACCGATGACGAAGCGGCCGGTGGGGTTGATGAGGTATTCCGTATTCTTGGTCAGCATGCGGGCCGGAATGACCTTCTTGATGACGTTCTCGATGAGATATTTTTCGATCTCGGCGTGCTCGGCATCGGCGGCGTGCTGGGTCGAGATGACGACGTTCACGACCTCGACGGGGGTGTCGTTCTCGTAGCGAATCGAAACCTGGGACTTCGCGTCGGGACGGAGCCACTTCACTTTGCCGCTCTTGCGAATCTCGGTGAGCTTGCGGCCGAGGCGGTGCGCAAACATGATCGGCGTCGGCATGAGCTCGGGGGTCTCATTGCAGGCGTAGCCGAACATGATGCCCTGATCGCCGGCGCCCTGCTCGGCGGTCTTCTTGCCCTTGGCCTTCTTGGCGTCCACGCCCTGGGCGATGTCGGGCGACTGGCCGGTGAGGTAGTTGTTGATGAAAATCTTGTCGGCGTGGAAGACGTCGTCGTCGTTCACGTAGCCGATCTCGCGCACGGCGTGGCGGATGATCGACTCGAAATCGACCTTCGCCTTGGTGGTGATCTCGCCGGCCACGACGGCGACATTGGACTTCACCAAGGTCTCGCAGGCGACGCGGCTGTGTTTGTCCTGCGCGAGGCAGGCATCGAGCACGCTGTCGGAAATGAGGTCGGCAACTTTGTCCGGGTGGCCTTCGCCCACGGACTCGGAGGAGAAAACAAAGGAATTAGCCATAACGCAAAGAACGGCACATCTGACCGGCGGGCAAGTAAAATATCATCGCATCGAGATTTCATGATATATCCATGAACACCGCCAATTATCCCTAAGGTGGAATCAGGGGCGTGCCGTATAACTGGCTGCGCATTACGACAATGAACCCATCCCACGAGACGCCCAAGCCTGACCTGGCTGGTCGCCGAGTCCTCATCGTAGATGATGACCGGCTGAATGTGCGTATTCTGACAGGTATCCTCAAGACAGAGGGTTACGAACTCCGCTCTGTGCACTCCGGCGAGGAGGCCCTGATGGCTTACGACGACTTTAAACCGGATCTCGTCCTCCTCGATGTGATGATGCCGGGGATCAATGGCTTTGAAACCTGCCGCGCCCTCAAAGCAAAACACGGCGAGCTGCTCGCGCCGGTGATCTTCATCACCGCCAAGTCCGAATCCGACGACGTCGTCGAGGGTCTGGCGGCCGGCGGTGTGGACTACCTGCCCAAACCCTTCAAGGCTCGCGAAGCCCTCGCCCGCCTGCGCACGCACCTCCAAAACCGCCTGCTTAACGAGCAGCAGCGGCAACTCGTTTCCCAGCTCAGCGCGGCCAACGCGTCCAAGAACAAGCTGCTCGGAATCGTGGCCCACGATCTGCGCAACCCGCTCGCCTCCATCCGCGGTCTCGCCGACTTCCTGGCCGACGGCACCGTGGGAGAGATCACGGCCGACCAACTGGACCTGGTGAAAACCATCCAGGAAACCAGCCAGTCGATGCTCACCATGGTCAACGAGCTGCTCGACATCTCCGTGATCGAGTCCGGCGAGCTGAAAATCCATCCGGAAATCCGCCCCATCGCCGAGCTGCTCAACAAATCCGTTTACCTTAACAACATCAACGCCGCCAAAAAAGGTTCGCGCATCGAGCTCGAAGGCATCGACGCCGAGACCGAGCTCCACATCGATGGCGACAAGATCAAGCAGGTCATCGACAACCTGCTCAGCAACGCGATCAAGTTCTCGCCGCCCAACTCGGTCATCCACGTGAACGTCGAGCACGGCGAACACGGCTGCTCCGTGCTGGTTCGCGACCAGGGCCCCGGTATCCCGGAGAGCGAGCGCCACAAGCTCTTCAAGGATTTCAGCCAGACTTCCGTCAAGCCCACCGCGGGCGAAAAGAGCACCGGCCTCGGTCTGGCGATCTGCAAGCGCATCATGGAATCGCACGGCGGCAGCATCACCGCCGAAAACGCCCCGGCCGGCGGCAGCATTTTCCGCATCACGTTCCCCCGCCCCCTCCTCGCCGCATGAGCTACCCCCAAAGCATCCTTCTGACCGACGACGAGGCGCATATCCGGAAGTTCATCAGCCTTGTGCTGCGCAAATACGACAACCCGCGCATCCTCGAGGCCAGCGACGGCGCCCAGGCACTCGCGCTCTACAAGGAGCACCGGCCCGACATGGTGCTCATGGACGTCAACATGCCCAACATGGACGGCCTGCAGGCGCTGGAGCAAATCCGGCAGCATGATCCCGACGCCATCGTGGTGATGCTCACCTCCCTCACCAACCGCCAGACCGTCGAGGAATGCGTGCGCTTGGGCGCTACGGACTATATCCGCAAGGACACCCCCCGCGAGGAGCTGAGCGCCCGGTTTGAGGAAATCATCGCCGAATGCTTTGGCCTAGGCAACACGGAGGCCTCCGCCCCATGAGCGAGACAAACCAGACCGATGCGTTCCAACTGAACGGTGTGCGTTATTCTCTCCCGCAGTTGCTACGCGAAGTGAAGCTGGAGCGCGAGGCTCCGGCCTTTGCCATGGAAAAACTGGATCAGGTCGAGATCGGCAAACTGTTCTCCAAAAAACGTCCCCGCCGTGCTCTCAAAGCCGAAAAATAACACCTTTCTCGAGCTGGTCGGCCGCCTCCCTTACCTCGGCATGGGGGAAAAAATGCTGCTGGACGTGCTCGGCCAGCAGCATGGCCACGGCACCCTCGAGCACCTGCAGGCGATGATCGAGCAAAAGCTGCTGCCCAAGGACGAGGCCTGCCGCCTCTGGTCCAACTCCATCAAGATCGCCTACGTGGACGTCCTCGCCTCCACGATCACCGAGGAGGCCGTTGAAAAAATCCCCGTCGAGATCGCCAAGAAAGTCACCGCCATCGGCCTCTACATGATCGACGGCGTCCTGACCGTGGCGATGACCTCGCCGGAGGACGCCAACCTCGTCAACCGTCTCCAGCAGATCGCCCAGGTGCCGGTCAGCCCGGTGTTCTGCCTGCCCAACGAGATTCAGGATGCCATTTCCATCCAATACAGCACCGAGAAGACCTTGGTGGACAGTCTGGGCGAATTGGAACGCTCCAATCTTTTCCGTCAGGCGGAAAAGAACCCGACCGCGGCCAGCCTGGATGCCATCGCCGAGTCCGAGTCACTCGTGAAGGTGTTGGACGAACTGATTTACTTCGCCCTGCGCGAACGAGCCACCGACGTGCACATCGAGCCCCTGGAGTTTCAATCCCGGATCCGGTTCCGCGTGGACGGCAAGCTGCGCGAGGTGATCACCTTCACCCGGAAACTGCACCAGGCCCTCGTCACCCGCCTGAAGATCCTCTGCAACCTCAATATCGCCGAATGCCGTTTTCCGCAGGACGGACGCTTCTCCCTCGCGATCGGCACCAGCAAGGCCAACTTCCGCTTCTCCAGCACGCCCGCCTCGCACGGCGAGAAGGTTGTCGTCCGCATCCTTGCCGCCACAGGCAAAAAATCGATGGTGACGCTCGAGAACATGCTGATCTCGCAGCCCATCCTCAACCCGCTCAAGCGCCTCGCGCAGAATCCCAGCGGCATCCTCTTCGTGACCGGCCCGACGGGCAGCGGCAAGACCACCACGCTCTACGCCACGCTCAACGACATCAACGATCCCTCCGTCAACATCGCCACGATCGAGGACCCGGTTGAGATCCAGCTCGACGGCATCACGCAGAGCCAGGTCAACGGCCATATCGACCTGAAGTTCTCCACCCTGCTGCGCTCCTTCCTGCGCCAGGATCCAGACGTCATCCTCATCGGTGAAATCCGCGACTTGGAAACCGCCAAGATCGCCACCGAGGCCGCGCTCACCGGCCACCTCGTGCTGGCCACGCTGCACACCAGCACCGCCCCGCAGGCGATCACCCGCCTGATGGAAATCGGCGTCGAACCCTACATGGTTGCACCTTCTGTCATCGGCGTGCTGGCCCAGCGTCTCGCCGCCCGCATCTGCGAACGCTGCAAGGAAGCCTACTATCCCTCCCGCGACGTTCTGCTCCGCTATTTCGAGGAAGAGGGTCTCGCCGAGGTTCCGTTCTACCGCGGCAAGGGCTGCGCGCACTGCCGCGGCACCGGCTACAAGGGCCGCATCGCTTTCCATGAGCTCGTGCTGGTCTCCGAAGAGGTGCGTCAGCTGATCGCCGAGGGCAAAAGCACCCAGGAAATCACCCGCGCCGCCGCCCGGGTGGGTTACAAGCCGCTCCGCTACGACGGCCTGCGCAAGGTGCTCCTCGGACTCACCACGATTGAAGAAATCGAACAAAACACTTCCTTTGAATGGGCCTCCTAACCCTGCCCTCCCATGAACGCTGCCGTTGATCCCGAAGCCCTCGCCGCCCTCCGCGACCTGAATCCCGAAGACCCCGCCTTCCTGCGCGAACTCATCGACGTGTTTCTCGAGGACGTGCCCCAGCGGTTCGCCGAGCTGGAAAAGGCTCTCGCCACCCAGGACGCTCCGCTGCTGACGCGTGCCGCGCACACGATCAAGGGAAGCTGCAGCAACTTCGGCGCTGCCGGTCTCGGGCATGTCGCCCTGGAAATGGAAAAGCAGGGCAAGGCTGCCGCGTTTGCCGACGCCGCCGCCACCTTCCCGGCGCTCAAGACCGAATTCGGTCTCGTAGCCGAGGCGCTCAAGCAGCACCGCTGACGCCGGCCAATCCGCCGGGTCCGGGGTTGCGACCGGCGGAGTTTGCTGTTTGCTGGGGAACCGTTCCGTCATGAAACCCCTCGTTGTTGCTTTCACCGCCGCTCTCCTCTCCGTCCCGGGCCTCGCCCTTGACTGGAAAACGCAGCACCTGTCGCTCAAGACCGCCCCGCTGCAAAAGCACGCGGAGGCCTTCTTCGAATTCACCAACGCCTCGGATCGGACCGTCACCATCACCGGCGTGGATTCGAGCTGCGACTGCCTTGAGGCCTCGCCCAGCGCCAAGGTCATCGCCCCGGGCGCCAGCGGCCGAATCAACGCGAAATTCACGCTCGCCGACCGTTACGGCCAGCTCCGGCGCACCATTCTCGTCAGCACCGACGAGGGCCCGCACCCGACCGCGCTCACCGTGCAGCTCGACGTGCCCGAAGCCGCCGCACTCACGCCGCGCAGCCTCGAATGGAAACTCGGCGGCGACACCACCGAACAGACGGTGGAGATCGCCGTCGCCCCAGATCTCACGCTGGCTATCTCGGAAGTGAAGGGCACGAGCGACGCGTTTGCGACGCGGCTGGAAACCGTCAAAGCCGGTCAGTTCTACCGGCTCCACGTCACGCCCAAGTCCACGAAGACCGCCGCCAGCGCAGCTTTTCGCCTCTACGCCATTTCCGGCGACGGTCAGAATCTCGTGTTCAGCGCCTACGGCAACGTGCGCTGAGCCGGGTCAGCGGCGGCGCGGCTTCTCGTCGAGATCGAGACGCTCGGCGCCGCGTTCGGCCGCCTTGCCCGCCGCGGCCGGCTTCTCGTGCGAGTAATACGAGTAGTTGTTGGTGTAGTAGCCGTAGTCCTCGCCGGTCCCGGTGGGCACCTGGTTGAGCACCACGCCGATGATCGGCACCTTCACCTGCTGGTCGATGATCTGCTTGGCGCGCTGCACCATGCTCTCGGGATTCCGCCGATGCTGGATGAGCAGCACGATGCCGTCGGCCAGACTGCCGAGCACCGAGGCGTCGCTCACGCCGATGATGGGAGGGGAGTCGAACAGCACCTTGTCGTAACGGGTGCGGCACAGGGCGACGAGTTCGCGCAGCTTGTTCGCATAAAGCAGACCCAGGGTGACGTTGTTGCCGGGCGCACCGGCGGGAATGAAGTCAATCAGACCGGACTTGTCGCGCTGCACGGCAGCCTCCCAGCCCGCCTTGTTGAGCACGATATCGGTGAGGCCGGGATCGCGCGGCAGGGTTGCGAGCTTGTGCTGCGTGGGCCGGCGAACGTCGGAGTCGATGAGCAAAACCTTTTCCCCAGCGGCTGCCATACAGAGCGCGAGCTGGCGCAGCGTGGTGGATTTGCCCTCGCCGGGGCCGGATGAAAGCACGACCAGCACGGAGGACTGGCGCGCCGGGAGCGCCAGGTTGAGATTGGTCTGGAGCACCCGGTAAGGTTCGCCCTCCGGGGCCGTCGCATCATGCAATGCAGGCGGCTCCGCCAGATGAGGAATGACTCCGAGCACCGGCAGGCCGAGCTTGCCCTCGACATCGGCGACGTTGCGGAAACTCGTGTCGAAATACTCCAGCAGCACGGCGGCGCCCACGCCGAGGATGGAGCCGAAAACGAAGGCGAAGAGGATGTTCAGCGCCCAGTTGGGTTTGCTGGCGTAGCTGGCGGGCTCGGCGGTGTTGAGAATTTCGATGGTTTTCTTCGGCACCTGAAAGTCGATTTCCCGCTGGCGCAGCGTCAGCTTGAGCGTGGTGGCCAGGCGCTGCTCGTCCTCAAGTTTTGTGGTCGCCTCCTCAAAGGGACGCATGCGCTCACGGGCGGAAAGGATCTGGTCCACCTTGGCCTGGGCCAGCTGGCGCTCGAGCTCGGTGACACGCGCTTCGGATTCCTTGTAAGCCATCTCGAGCGAGCTCTCGTAACCGCGGAGCTGGTTGTCGAGCTGCTGCTGGATCTTGGCACCGTTTTCGACCGCGGCAATGAGGTCGGGATGGGCGGAGCCGAGGCGGCCCATCAGCCGCGTGACGTTCTGCTCGGCAACGAGGTAGGCCTGGAGCAGGCTCTGGATATTGGTGTCTTGGATCAGCTCGGAATTGACGAGGTTGCGCCGGTCGGCGGTCGGAATGTTGCGGAACCGCTCCCAACGCGTCTTGCGACCGATGGCATCCACGCGCAGCGCGATGAGCGAGTTCTGCATCTGCCGCAGCGTCTCGATATCCATGTCGGTGTAACGCTGGCTGAGATCCACACCGGCGATATCGAGTTCCTTGCGGAGTTTTTCCACGTGATCACGCTGGGCGGTGACCGCCTGCTCCTGCTTTTCAAGTTCCTTGCGGAGCTGGGCGAGTCCCTCGCGCTGGTCGGCGGTGGCGAGCGCGATGCGGTCGTCGGCATAGACACGCGCGATTGTGTTCGCGATCTCGGCCGCGAGGCGGTTGTCGCGGGCGAAGACATTGATCTCGATGATGGACGAGGCGCGCGGAGCATCAGGCCGCACCATCTTGTCGAGCATGTATTTGTAGGTGATGGCCGAGGGCAGCGGCGCGCCGTTGTTGAGCTGCTTGCCGAGAATCGCGTTCAGCCCCAAGGCGTCGATGACCGGGTAGATGATCTTCTCCGACTGGATGATCTTGAACTGGTCCTGGATGAAATACGGATCGTAGTAGCTGTTGTTCTGGGCCTGAAAGAGCTTCACCTCGCTCTCCGGCTTCTGGACGCTGATCTTGGTCGTGGAGAGATACCACTTCGGCAGAAGCGCAGTGACGCCGAGCGTGGTCAGGACCACAAGCGCGAGGACAAGGAACACGAGGCCTTTGCGCAGACGCAGTAGGCCGACGAAATCACCAAGCGTCGCGCTGTCCTTGCTGACCGGAGAAAAAGCCATGAGTGCCTGCGGTCAGGCCGGATCAGAAGGTGAAGCGAGCGGAAACACCGAGACGGTTGCGGTTCTGGCCGCGGTTCACGTCGTCGGAGTTCACGTCGTCGTAATCGTAGCTGCCAATGACGGTCCAGTTCTTGGTGGGACGCCAGGACAGGGCGAGACCGAGGCGGGTGGTCTTCTCCTCGACATCCGGGATGCCGGTGCGGCCTTGCAGTTCGGAAGGCTCGTAGGTGAGCGAACCGGAGAGCGTGATGGCTCCGCTGAGTTGGTGCTGCAGATTGAAGAAGAGACGGTTGACCTTGCTGTCGGTGAAGCGGTCCACGTCGGAGGGCTCCTCGATGGTGTGGACGTAGCCGGCGGCGAAGAACGAGCCTTCGGCGTAGGCGTAACGCGAGCTCAGCTCGATATAAGGCGCGGTCGTGTCGGAACCGTTATCGCGATCACGTTTTTCAAAACCGGCGCGGCCCGAGAACATGATGTCCTTGCCCGGGTTGTAGTCGCCGCCGACCATGAAGTAGTTGGAGGTCTTGTCCTTCAGCGCGTTGGCGGTGTCGTAGCCGATCGTCTGGTGCCGGTATTCGGCCACGAGCTTGGTCTCGGGCAGGTAGGCGTAGCTGAATTCAAGGCCGACGAGATTTTCATCGCGGTCAAGGTCGGTGGCCAGCGCCGCCGTGTCGTAGGAGAAATTGATGTAGCGGTATTTCACCACGACGCCGGTCTTCGCGCCGGCTGCCGTCGTGTAGCGGCCGTCGAACTGGCCGCGTTTGAACGACTGGTCGGTGTTCAGCGGCACGCCGGCCAGGAGCGACTGGGGATTCTTCGCGATGTTGTAGGCCGCGCTGAGGTCGATGTTGGTGTCCTGCGCAAACGAGTGCGCGATGCGCCCGCTCAGGCTGTGGCTGGTGAGATTCTGCTTTCCGGGGCGGTCGGCCACATGATCGTTGCTGATCTCGTAGGAACCGGAGGCGAACGTCTGGTCGCTGACGGAACCGTTGTAGGAGATCGCGGCGTTCACGTTGTAAACCATGCTGTCGATCTCGTTGGTGGCTCCGCCAAAGATGTTGCTGTCGTGGTAGGTCGAAGCACCGAGCCGGTAGCTGAGGGCCTTGCCCTGTTCCTGTTCGGGGATGGGGGCGTAAACTGCCAGTGCGATCGTGGGGAGCGCGGCGGCGGCCAGGAACGTGCGTAGAGTCGTTTTCATAGGTTGGGCCAAGGCGTTAGGCGTTGCAGACTTAAGGCCGATAATTTCGGCCCATGCAATTCAATTTGCCTAGCGGACCACCGTGTGGGGATTGACCAGCAGGACCATGTTCTCGGTGAGCTTCTGCGGCGGCATGTTCAGCGGGAAACTGGCGGGCATGCGCCGCGTAACCAAACCGGCATAGACGCCACCCCAACCACCCGAGTCTGTGAGGCTGATCGTGTCGTCCTTGCGCGCGGCCAACTCGGTGAAAAACGGCCGGTCCAGCGTGACCGGCGTGAGCAGCATGGCTCCGATGTTCTGCTCCACGATGATTTGCGAAAAATCCCGCAGCCGCTCCGGCTTGGCCCAGACTCTGAGCTGGCCATACCAAGCCGTGCCGGCGGGCACATCGGTCGAAACTCCGGTCCCGGGCAGAAACCGCCGCTGCATGTCGCTGCGCAATTCCATGAACAGGTTCGGAAAATAAGGCGGGTAATGAAAATGGATCCGCCGCGGTTCCAAGCAGTCGCGGCTTAGCGGCAGGCCTTGCAGGAGCAGCAGCCCCGCGGCCACCCATTTCCAGTGCTGGCTGAGCCCGGCCTGGCTGTCCACGAGCACGAGGAAAAAACCGACCCCGAAGACAATGACCAGAGGCGCCAGATAATGCGCCGGCAGCCGGGGACTTTCGCCTGAGCTGAAGAACGCCTGACCCGCCAA
>JACCDQ011743375.1_pt1 | contig 10759 bp, 13 predicted proteins | sample 7446031 | NCBI WGS metagenome assembly JACCDQ01 (sample SAMN15323442, study PRJNA562643) | freshwater metagenome | isolation source: river surface water | place: USA:Blue River Watershed | collected 2017-08-17
GGCAGGCTTTTTGTTGAACAGGGACTGCACTGGTCGCGGTCGGTCCCATCAGGAGAACGATATGAAATTCACCGCTTTCGAGCGTTCCAAGCAGGGTACGGGTGCGAGCCGCCGTCTGCGCAATTCGGGCAAGACCCCCGGCATCGTTTATGGTGGCTCTGGCGAGCCCAAGCTGATCGAGCTGGACCACAACGCACTGTGGCACGCCCTGAAAAAAGAAGCTTTCCACGCCAGCATTCTGGACATGGAACTCAACGGCCAGTCCAGCAAGGTCCTGCTGCGTGACTACCAGATGCACCCCTTCAAGCAACTGGTGCTGCACATCGACTTCCAGCGCGTGGAAGCCAATACCGTGCTGCACATGAAGGTGCCACTGCACTACTCCGGCGAAGAGAACTCTCCTGCCGTCAAGGGTGACAAGTGCCTGGTCAACCACGTGGTCAACGAGATCGAAGTCTCCTGCCTGCCCGCCGACCTGCCAGAGTTCATCGCTGTGGACCTGTCCAAGCTGGATAGCGGCAAGTCCCTGCACCTGGACGACATCCAGCTGCCCAAGGGCGTCAAGGTTGTGACCCATGGCAAACCGAACCCCGTGCTGGTGTCGGTGGCCCTGCCGGTCGAGGAAGAGATCGTGGCGCCTGCTGCTGCAGCCGCTGCGGCCGAAGCCGCTCCGGCCAAAGGCAAGAAGTAATTTCTGCCCTTTCAGCTCCGAGGCCCGCCGCGTGCGGGCCTTTTTGTTTTCAAAGCATCACGCCACACGTCCGATAATCTTGCCCCATGATCAAACTGCTTGTTGGCCTGGGCAACCCCGGCCCGGAATACGAAGACACCCGCCACAACGCCGGTTTCTGGTTCATCGACGCGGTGGCCCGTGACCTGAAGGTTTCACTCGTGCCCGAGCGCAGTTACCACGGGCTGGTGGCACGTACCAGCGTGAACGGCCAGAATGTGTGGCTGCTGCAACCACAGACCTTCATGAACGTATCGGGCAAGTCAGTAGCAGCGTTGGCGCGTTTTTTCAAAATCCAACCTGACGAGATTCTGGTGGCCCACGATGAAATGGACATCGCCCCCGGCGAGGCCAAACTCAAAAAGGGCGGCTCGCACGCCGGTCACAACGGGCTGCGCGATATCCATGCGCAGCTAGGGACTGCCGATTACTGGCGTCTGCGCATTGGTGTAGGCCATCCAGGCAACAAGGCCGAAGTGGTGAGCTGGGTGCTCAAAAAGCCGATGGCCGAGCATCGGGAAGCGATTCACGCGAGCATTGACCGCGCTGTGGCCGCCTTGCCCTTGCTGCTGGCGGGTGAGATGGAAAAAGCCATGGTCAAGATCCACACCAGCAAACCCCCTCGTCCGAAGCTTCCTCGGCCTGCGGCGCCTCCTGCTGAGAGCGCCTGATCTTCGCTGGTGATTTCCGGCAAGGAGTGGCTGTGGCCCGCCCACCTCATGCTGCGAGGGTACGCAGAAATCGGCAGGCGGGCCACAGCCACTCCCTGCCTCCCATTGCAGCACTGCAGACTGCAGCGGTTTGCAAGCCCATGGCGTTGATGAGGGGAGGGCCGGGTGACGATTTACGGTACCCCGTCATGAGGAACTCGGCCCTCCCCTCATCAACGCCTGCAACGCCCAAACGAAGCTACAACTTCAAGCAGACTGCAAACGCCGGTACTTCGCCCAAAGCGACTCTCTCGATTCGACGTGTTGCGGATTGACGGGGATGCAGGCCACAGGACATACCTGCACGCACTGCGGCTCCTCGAAGTGCCCCACACATTCGGTGCACTTGTCCGGGTTGATCTCGTAAATCTCCGGACCGAGGTAAATCGCCTGGTTCGGGCACTCGGGCTCGCACACATCGCAATTGATGCACTCGTCGGTGATCATCAAAGCCATGCCGACACCCCGAACAAAAGACGCTGAGAACTCATGCCCGGATTATCCCCGAGCCCCGCCAATCCTCAGGCTTTGGAGGGAGATGCGGTCGGATAAACCGCCGAAGGCGGTAAGCCATCGAGGTGTGCCGTCTGCGCCCAGGCCACGATCTCGAAACGCACACCATCGGTGCGCACATGGTTGAGCCCGGCATTCGGAATCGTGCATTCGCGAGGACCCGCCAGCGGCTGGCCCATGGCGCTGCGGTAAACCATGTCCAGCACCCCGCCGTGTGAGACCACCACCGGCGAATCCAGCCCTTCCTGTGCGCAACGCGCCACCAGCGCTTGCACCGCCTGCATGACCCGGGCGTGAAACTGCCGACGTGACTCACCCCCCTCCGGCGCGAAATCTGGGTCCAAGCTGCGCCAGCCCTCCACCACCTCCGGATGGCGCTCGCGCACCTCGTCGAGGTTCAGCCCCTCAATCACCCCAAAAGACTGCTCGCGCCAGAGCGCATCGGGCAAGGCCAGTGTCTGCCACTGCCCGGCCAAAGGCGCAGCCGTCTGGCGCGTGCGCAGCAAATCACTGGCCAGCAAAGGGCGCGGGCTGTGGTCCGCCAGGTGCTGCCCCAGGCGTTGCGCCTGCTGCAGGCCCAAGGCGTTCAGTGGCGCATCCAGATGCCCTTGGAACCGCAGTTCGCGGTTCCAGTCGGTTTCGCCATGTCGCACAAGCCAGAGATCGATCATGGGGCCATTATCCGTGGCCCACGTGACGCTGCGGTGTCACGTTTTAGAATGGCCATGTGAACGCCATGCTCAACGCCGATCTGCACTGCCACTCCACCGTCTCTGATGGGACCCTGACCCCAGAGGTACTGGCCGAGCGAGCCAAAACCAATGGTGTTGAACTCTGGGCCCTGACCGACCATGACGAAGTCGGTGGCCAGCAGCGCGCCCTGGATGCCGCCCGCGCCCAGGGTATGAAATACCTGACCGGCACCGAAATTTCGGTGACCTTTGCCAACCAGACCGTGCACATCGTCGGGCTGGGCTTTGACCACCGCAACTCGGCACTCGTCGAAGGCCTGCGCCGCACACGGGGGGGACGTGGTGAACGTGCCCAGGAGATGTCCGACGGACTGGCCAAGGTCGGCATCCTCGGCGCCTACGAAGGCGCACTCAAATACGTGGGCAACCCCGAACTGATTTCGCGCACGCACTTCGCCCGTTTCCTGGTCGAGGCCGGTGTCTGCAAGGACACCCCCGAGGTTTTTCGCAAGTACCTGACGGAGGGCAAACCTGGGTTTGTGCCCCACCGCTGGGCACGGCTGCAAGATGCCATCACCTGGATCAACGACGCCGGTGGCATGGCCATCATTGCCCACCCGGCCCGCTACAGCTTCACGCCCAATGAGGAGTACGCCCTCTTCACAGAATTCAAGGCCCACGGTGGGCGTGGCGTGGAGGTGGTGACGGGCAGCCATTCCTCGCAGGAAGCGGCCCGCTACGCCGAAACTGCAATCGAATTCGGTCTGGCGGCCTCCCGCGGCAGCGACTTCCACAGCCCTGACGAAAGCCACACCGACCTGGGCGCTTTGCCTTGGCTGCCAGGCCAGCTGACCCCCGTGTGGGAACTGTTGGCCGATCGCATTCAGTGAAGAAGTCTTCTGCCCACAGCCTCGCCGGCATCGGCTTTGCAGTGCTGGCCTCGGCCTGCTTTGCCACGCTGGACACCACCACCAAAAGCATCAGTGCCAGCGTTTCCCTGCTGGTGGCCTTGTGGTTTCGCTACGCTTTCCAGGCGGTGGTGACCACCGCCGTGGTCTGGAAAGGCCGAGGCCCTGGGCTGTTCATCACACGTCACCCGCGTTTTCAGCTGGCGCGGGGCCTGTTGCTGTTCGTCAGCAGCCTGCTGGCGTTCTTCAGCCTGAAATACATGCCTGTGGGCGAATTCACTGCCATTGTGCTCATGGCGCCGCTCGTCATCACGCTGTTGGCCGCCTGGACCCTCAAAGAACATGTCAGTCCCATGCGCTGGGCCCTGGTGTTGGGCGGTTTCGCAGGCACGATGGTCATCATCCGCCCCGATACCCAGCATTTTGACTGGACCTTGCTGCTGCCCCTGGTTCTGGTGGTCACCAATTCTGGTTTTCAAGTGCTGACCAGCAAACTCGCCAGCGAACGCGAAGACCCGATCACCACGCATGTGTTGACAGGATGGACCGGCACCCTGCTGGCTTCTTTGTTGCTGCCCTTCATTTGGGTCACCCCACCCGACTGGATGGCCTGGGCGCGACTCGTGCTCATGGGGGCGATGGCCACGCTGGGACACTTCTTTTTGATCCTGGCCTACGGGCGCGCACCCGCGGCCACGCTGACGCCCTATATGTATGCCCAGATTGGTTTTGCCGTGGTGGGCGGCTGGGTGGTGTTCAGCCACATTCCGGACCAATGGACCCTGATCGGCATGGGGCTGGTCGCCTTGTGCGGCGCCCTGGGGGCCTGGCTCACATTGCGCGAGAGCCGCGTCAAGCTGGAACTGCCAGAATCCTGAGCCATGGCCCAGTTTTTTTCCGTCCATCCCGACAACCCGCAGCCCCGCCTGCTCAAGCAAGCGGTACAGCTGCTCAACCAGGGCCAAGTGCTCGCGGTGCCCACCGATTCGAGTTATGCGCTGGTCTGCCATGTGGATGACAAAGCAGCCGCCGATCAGCTGCGCCGTATCCGCGGCGTCGATGAAAAACACCACCTGACCCTGTTGTGCCGCGATCTGAGTGAGCTGGCCAACTACGCCCGTGTGGACAACCGGCAGTTCCGCGCCATCAAGCAAGCCACGCCGGGCCCCTTCACTTTCATCCTGGAAGCCACCAAGGAAGTGCCGCGCCGCCTGAGCCACCCACAACGCAAGACTTTGGGTCTGCGGGTGCCCGACCACCAGGTGCTGCAAGCACTGCTGGAACTGCACGGTGCCCCCCTGATCGCAGCGACACTGATCCTGCCTGGGGAGACCGAGCCGCTCAACGAGCCGGACACGATTCGCGAGCGGCTGGAGCACCAGGTGGGGGCCGTCATTGATGCGGGCGCCTGTGCGCTGGCACCCACAACGGTGGTCGACATGAGCGGTGACGAACCCGTGTTGATGCGCCAGGGCCAAGGCGACCCTGCCCTGCTGGGGCTCTGACCCCACTGCGGGTCTGAGACAATCCAGGGGTGGAAACCAGCCAACTCATCCAGACCGTCCTGATCTATGCCCTGCCGGTGATTTTTGCCATCACCCTGCACGAGGCCGCGCACGGCTATGCCGCACTGCGCTTCGGGGACAACACCGCCGCCATGATGGGCCGGGTCACACTCAACCCGATGCCGCACATTGACCCGATCGGCACCATCCTCATGCCCTTGCTGCTGTACTTCAGCACGGGAGGGGCCTTTCTGTTTGGCTATGCCCGCCCGGTCCCGGTCCGCTTTGACCGCCTGCGCCACCCCAAACGCGACATGGTTTGGGTGGCATTGGCTGGTCCAGCATCCAACTTGTTGCAGGCTTTGCTGTGGGGCGTGCTGCTGTACCTGCTGGCAGGCGCTGGAATGACCGAGCGTTTCTTTCTCGAAATGTGCAAGGCCGGCATGCTGACCAATGTGGTGATGTTTGCCTTCAACCTGTTTCCGCTGCCGCCCCTGGACGGTGGCCGCATCTTGGTGGGTCTGCTGCCCTGGCGTCAGGCCCTGGCGGTGTCACGCATTGAACCCTGGGGCTTCTACATCGTCATGGCGTTGGTCATCACCGGCATCATCAGTTCGGTCTGGATGCACCCGCTCATGGACCTGACCTTTGCTTTCATCAAGCTGGCGTTGAGCCCGCTGAGTTTCCTGATCCGCTGACCGTTACTTTATGACCCTCGCACCACGAACCCGCGTCCTCACCGGCATCACGACCACCGGCACGCCCCACCTGGGCAACTATGTGGGCGCCATTCGCCCCACCGTTCAGGCCAGCCGTGACGCCAGCACCGATGGTTTTTATTTTCTGGCCGACTACCATGCGCTCATCAAATGCGATGACCCGGCCCGCATCCAGCGATCGACCATGGAAATTGCCGCCAGCTGGATTGCCGCCGGTCTCGACCCCGACAAAGTCACTTTCTACCGCCAGTCCGACATCCCTGAGATCCCGGAGCTGACCTGGTTCCTGACCTGCGTCACGGGCAAAGGCCTGCTCAACCGTGCCCACGCCTACAAGGCCGCCATGGACAAGAACCACGAGGCGGGCAAAGACACCGACGCCGACGTGACCGCCGGCCTGTTCATGTACCCGGTGCTCATGGGCGCCGACATCCTGATGTTCAAGGCACACAAGGTGCCCGTGGGCCGCGACCAGATCCAGCACATCGAGATGGCACGCGACATGGCATCCAGCTTCAACCACCTCTACGGTGAGCACTTCGTGTTGCCCGAAGCCGTGATCGAAGAATCCGTGGCACTGCTGCCGGGCTTGGACGGTCGCAAGATGAGCAAAAGCTACGACAACACCATCCCCTTGTTTGCACCCGCCGCGCAGATGCGCAAACAGATCATGGGCATCGTGACCGACTCCAAAGCCCCGGGCGAACCCAAGGCCACCGAAGGCTCGGCGCTGTTCCAGATCTACCAGGCCTTTGCGTCGGCCGAAGAAACCGCCGCACTGGCCCAAGCCTATGCCGAAGGCATTGCCTGGGGAGACGCCAAGGAGATGCTGTTCGAACGCATCGACCGCGAGGTGAGTCCAATGCGTGAGAAGTACGAATCGCTGATCGCCCATCCGGCCGAGCTCGATCGGATCTTGCTGGCCGGCGCCGACAAGGCTCGTCACCTGGCCACACCCTTCATCCGCGAACTGCGGCACGCCATCGGCTTGCGGCCCTTGGCCCTGAGCACCGACCACAAGCCCCTCGCCAAGGAAGACAAACCCGCACTGTCCAGTTTCAAACAGTACCGCGAAAAAGACGGGCTGTTCTATTTCAAGCTGGTCAACCCACAAGGACAAGTCTTGCTCCAAAGCTCAGGCTTCAGCTCACCGCGCGAGGCCGGTCAACTCATTGCCCGCCTGCAGCAGGAAGGGTCAGCGGCCCTCGCCGCTGCCAAGCAGCATTTCCGGAGCCTCACCCCGGCCACAGAGCAGCAAGCCATGCAGGAACTTGAAAAATTATCAAATTCAGATAATTAATAAAAATAGCAAAAATTTCCCACAACCTTCGTTGCGAGTGGGTCTGATAAGTGGTATTGTTGAACTTTTAAAGTAACAAAGTTATCTGAAGCATGACTGTCTATGTCATTGAGGACCATCCCCTGATGCGGGATGCCCTGACCATGTTGATCCATCGGGTACGTCCAGGGCTCAAAGTGGTTCCCGTTGCCAAAATGAACGTTCTGGAAACTGCCGTCGAAAAAAACGGCCCGGCCGAACTGTTCTGCCTCGATCTTCAACTGCCAGACACCCTGGGCCTGTCAGGCATTCACACCATCAAGGCCAAATTCCCTGAGGTATCGCTGGCCGTGGTGACCAGCTCCGATGCCGCCGAATTCGAAGAGCGGTGCATGGATGCGGGGGCCGACTCCTTCATCGAGAAAAGCAGCAACCCGAACCAGATCATCCAGTCCCTCAAGACGCTGCTGGTGCCAGAAGATGAGCAAGCTGCCGATGCGGCGCCCACCCATGTCCCCACCAAATTGTCCAAACGCCAGAAACAGTTGATTCTGATGCTGGACCAAGGTTTGTCCAACCGCGACATTGCCGAGAAACTCAGCATCAGTGAACACACGGTCAAGGTGCATTTCTGGCGTCTGTTCCGGCGCTTGGGCGTGAACAGCCGCACGCAAGCCCTGCACTTTGCACGCACCAACGGCTGGCTCGGCATCTGAGCGTGGCACGCAACCGAAAAGGGGCCTTCTCAGGCCCCTTTTCTTTTCAATCTTTTTTCTTGTTGATGATGTCTGGCGTCACGGCGTCCAGCACATTGACCGTGGTCTTGACCCCATAGACCACTGCAGAGCCCGCCGCATCGGCCACAGCCAGCAAGGTACAACCTTGGAGCAGGCCTGCGAACATCAATACAAACAGTGGTTTCATGCGAAAGCGGACAGGCGTCCGTGGTTCAGATACAGAAAAGCCCCTGGAAGGGGCCCTTGGCGGAGTAGGAGGGATTCGAACCCTCGGTACAGGAGGACCTGTACGCCGGATTTCGAATCCGGTGCATTCGACCACTCTGCCACCACTCCGCAGCGTCGAAGGCGAGATTCTACCAGACGGGTCAGGGCTTTCTTGGCGCCATGACGGCGGCGTTGCGCGGGGCCATGGTCATGTACACCACGGGGGCGCCCAGCACCGGCTCTGCGATTTCAATGGTCAGTGTGCGCTCCTGGCGCGTGAGCACCAAGAGGCTTTGACGCCCCCTGACCGCCGTGACCACCGACCAGCCCTGGCCTGGCAGGTTGTCCATGAAGAAACGGTAGGCGGCATCGGCATCTCGCCCCACATCGAGCACGGCACGCCCGACCCAGGTTTCACCGGAACCAATGATCAAGGATTGGTCGGCGCGGATGAAACTGCCAGCCGGCAAAGGCAAACCGCCCAGCCATTGGCCCGGGGCAGCGGCGCCTGCAGCCTTGTCGCCGCTCGACGCCGAGGGGCTGCCAAGGGGCGTGCTGCTGCAACCCGCCAGCAAAGCCGACACCAGCATGATCAGGGTCAGTGAGCGCATGTCATCCTTCCAGGCAATGGTCAGGCAACCAGTTTGTCCACGCCCCCGAGGTAGGGTCGCAGCACGTCGGGCACAGTGACTGAACCATCTGCATTTTGACAATTCTCGAGCACAGCCACCAGGGCCCGGCCCACCGCCAGGCCGGAGCCATTGAGGGTGTGCACGAGTTCGTTTTTGCCTTGGGCATTCTTGAAACGGGCCTGCAAACGCCGTGCCTGGAAGGCTTCGCAGTTGGAGACCGAGCTGATTTCGCGGTACACGCCTTGCGCGGGCACCCAGACTTCCAAGTCATAGGTCTTGGTGGCGCCAAAGCCCATGTCGCCGGTACACAGGCTCATCACCCGGTAAGGCAGGCCGAGCTTTTGGAGAATGGCTTCGGCGTGGCCGGTCATTTCTTCGAGGGCCTCGTAGCTCTTGTCGGGATGGACGATTTGCACCATTTCCACTTTGTCGAATTGGTGCTGGCGGATCATGCCCCGGGTATCACGCCCGGCACTGCCGGCTTCAGAGCGGAAGCACGGGGTGTGGGCCGTGAGCTTGATGGGCAAATCCGCTTCGGCCAGGATTTCGTCGCGTACCACATTGGTCAGCGTGACTTCAGACGTCGGGATGAGGTAGAGCGCCTGACTCTCTTCTCCGCCCTCTTGCCCGCCTTTGTTGGCCGCGAACAGATCGGCCTCGAACTTGGGCAGCTGACCGGTGCCACGCAGGGTATCAGCGTTGACGATGTAGGGCGTGTAGCACTCGGTGTAGCCATGCTCCCGGGTCTGGGTGTCCAGCATGAACTGGGCCAGCGCCCGGTGCAACTGGGCAATCGGTCCGCGCATGAAAGTGAAACGCGAACCCGAGAGCTTGATGCCAGTGTCAAAGTCCAGGCCCAGCTTCTCGCCAATCTCGACATGGTCCTTGACTTCAAAATCAAAAGCCTTGGGCGTGCCCCAGCTGCGCACCACCACATTGCCCTCTTCGCCCGCGCCCACCGGCACGCTTTCGTGCGGCAGGTTGGGCACGGCCAGCAACAGGCCCTGCAGTTCGGTCTGAATCACTTCCAGACGGGCAGCAGAGTTGTCCAGCTCGGCCTTGATGGCGCCGACCTGCGCCATGACCGCATCGGCCTCGGCGTGCTGGCCTTTGCCCTTGAGCATGCCAATTTGCTTGGACAGGCTGTTGCGCTGGGCCTGCAGTTCTTCGGTGCGGGTCTGCAGGGTCTTGCGCTCGGATTCGAGGGCGCGAAAGGCGTCCACATCCAAGAAGGTTTGCGGGTTCTTGCGGGTCTGCAGACGCGCCATCACGGCGTCCAGGTCTTTGCGAAGGAGAAGGATATCGAGCATGGGAGAGATTGTAGGGTTCAGACCTGCTCGGTCTTGAGCCCCTTGGGCAGGGGGAATTTCATGGTTTCCTGCACGCCTTGGAGGTTGCGCACAGACACGGCGCCCAGTTCACGCAGGCGTGCAATCACCGCCTGCACCAACACATCGGGTGCAGAGGCCCCTGCGGTCAGACCCACGCTGGAACGCCCCTTGAACCAGGGAGGCTCCAGGTCCGCAGCCGAATCCACCATGTAGGCCGGTGTGCCCATGCGCTCGGCCAGTTCGCGCAATCGGTTGCTGTTGGAGCTGGTGGGACTGCCCACCACGATCACCACATCCACCTGCGGGCTCAGCAGCTTGACGGCATCCTGCCGATTCTGGGTGGCATAGCAGATGTCCTGCTGTTTGGGCTCGCGCACTTTCGGAAAACGCGTTTTGACGGCGAGCAGAATTTCTGCGGCATCGTCCACGCTCAGGGTGGTTTGCGTGACGACCGCCAGCTTGTCGGTCTGCGCGGGCTGTACTCGGGCCACATCCGCGGCGTCTTCCACCAGGTGGATGCCGCTGTCGAGTTGGCCCATGGTGCCTTCGACCTCGGGATGGCCCTTGTGGCCAATCATGATGAATTCGTAGCCTTCCTTGTGCAGCTTGGCCACTTCCACATGGACTTTGGTGACCAGCGGACAAGTGGCATCGAAGATGCGAAATCCACGCTGCTCGGCCTCCAACTGCACTGCACGGCTGACGCCATGCGCACTGAAGATCAGCGTGGCGCCAGGCGGCACTTCGGCCAGGTCTTCAATGAAGATGGCACCCTTGGCCTTGAGGTCATTGACCA
>JACCDQ012044778.1_pt1 | contig 10759 bp, 10 predicted proteins | sample 7446031 | NCBI WGS metagenome assembly JACCDQ01 (sample SAMN15323442, study PRJNA562643) | freshwater metagenome | isolation source: river surface water | place: USA:Blue River Watershed | collected 2017-08-17
CGATATGCGTGTTGGCCGTGCCGACATATGTGACGAGTGACGAATCGAACTCCACCTCGACCGACGCATCCACGATTCGGCTCGCGGTCTCGCGCTCCAGCGCGCCATGCAGCTGGGACAGCGGATTCATCTCCTTGCTTGATGTGCCGACACATGCCTTGTCCATCTCGTCCAGCAGGATGACCGGGTTGGCGTGGTCGCCGAGGCAGACCAGGTTGAAAAGCAGGCCCGGTTCCGTGTTGGACCAATACTTGTCCGAGCCCCGCAGCTGGGCGCCGGCGCTGGGCTGGTCGAACTGGATGGATGCCTGCGTCGTGCCGAGCAACTCGGCCACCTTGTGTGTGAAGAAGGTCTTGCCCACGCCCGGCGGCCCGAGCAGGAATTGCGGCGCGACGCGCGGCGCGGTCCCAGTCGCCTCGGCCAGCGCAAACGCGTTGCGCATCGAGCGAATCGGCGCGCTGAAATGCGGCAACACCGCCTCCAACCCATCGACCGCGACCCGCCAGTCCTTGGGCATACCGATGCGCCGGTCGGGCCCGAGCTTGAGCAGCTTCTCGTAGACCTGGACCCGCTTCTGGTTCACGTCCTTGTCAGCCGAGCGCTCGACCGCGTTGTCTTCCAGCGCACGGGCCATCTCGTCCAGCTTGGGCAGTACGCGATGCCAGCCCGCCTTCGGCTTGGCGCGGACGGTCTTGCGTTTGGTCTTGCCGTCCAAGGTCTGGCGCACGCGTTCCTCGGCCGCCAGACCCATCCGCTCCTCCTGTTGCCGGCGCAGTTCGGCTCGACGCAGGTCCTCTTGCGCCTCGTACTGCCGGTTCACCTCACCGCGAACCTTGTCGGCGGTCGCCACATCGAGGTCCAGTTCCAGGCCGGAGGCCAGGCGGACGCTCTGATAGCCCGGGAAGGGATAGCTCCACTGCTTGCCGCGTTTCATTTGCCGCCTCCCTGATGACGTTCTAGCCTTTGGTCGTCGAGCTCACCGGCGACGATGACCTCGGCCTCACCGTCGGCGCCGATGGCCGTGATGCCGCGCAGGCCGACGCCGAAGCTCTTGAACCCTTGCCTTGCCCAGCGCGTCGAGCTGTCGAGCCGGTCGTGGTGGTGGCCGTGCACACAGAACCTGACGCCCATGACCCGGGCCAGGGTGTCCATCAGCTCGAAGCCGTGCGGGTGGTCGCCCGGTGCCTCGTGCGTGACGAGCACGTCGGCGCGCAGTTCGGCCAGGCGCTCGATGTCCTCGGGATAGATGCTCCCGAGGTGCTTGCGCGGCGGGCCCGACCGCCAGCTGTCCTGCCGCGGCGTCGCCCGGGCATGCTCGGCCCTGGTCCGGAAAACCGGGTCGCCCATGTCGGGATGCCATACCGCCTGGCGGAAGACGCCGCCAAGCCCGGCGAGCCGCGTACCGTCCGGCAGCGTGACTACGCGGGCGTGCACATTGCGCCTGGCAAGGTTGCCCCCCCAGACCCGTTCGGCCAACGCATCGCAGTCGGCGTCGTGGTTGCCGTGGATGAAATGAACAGTCACCCCCTGTTCAACGAGCGGTGCCAGCTCCTCTTCGAGCGGCCGGCTGGGTTCCAGGTCGCCGAGCAGCACGACGGCGCTGGTCCCCGTGCGGCGAGCCGCGTCGACGATGTGCCCGAACCGGCCGTGCGGGTCGCAGCAGTACAGCACCGGCCTGAGCCGGGACCTTTGGAGCTCCGGCTTCGCCATCACAGCCTCTCCCAAGGCGTGGCCGGCGTGCGCAGCGCGCGCAGCAGCGGCTCGAGGTGCTCGGCCCTGAGGCCGACACGCTCTCGACAGAGCACGACTCGGCCATGAAAAGGGTCGCGCGGGTCCTTCAGACAGACCTTGAGCGACTCGCCGGAGAAGCTGTCGTCGAGGATGGCGAGGGGCTCGCCCTCGTGGTTCAGGCTCAGCCAATTGGCGATGTCCTCGGCGCGCGACTGGCGGAACAGCTCGATGGGGGTGTGCCAGTCCGGGTGCAGTGATTCGGTGACGCAAGCCAGCCCATTGGCCAGGAAGAGTCGGCTCAGTTGTTCGCGGCTCAGGGCTTCGCGCCAGGTCGAGCTGATGACGTAGCGCAGCCGCGCATCCATCGCCGCGTGGAGCTGAGCAAGGACTTTGCAGGCTTCACGGTTGAAGGCCTGGCGCAGCACCTTGTCTGGGTGGGCCATCTGCCCATTCAGCGCGAGCCGGATGTCCAGGCCGCCGTAGCGCTCGTTCATGCAGAGCACGTCGTCGATGTCGAGGAACAGGATGGGAAGCATGGGAGTGCTCATGCGTTGATTCGCTTCGAAACGAGGAGGGGATGGAGTGCCGAGCGCAGCGCCAGCGCATCGGCCAGCGCGTGGTGGCGCTCCAGTCCGCGGAGGCGCAGGGCCGCGAAGGCGTTGTCGTAGGCGAGATTGGGCCCAAAGCGGGCCATCAGTTCGCTGGCCTCCACGGGCTGGAGCAGCGGGCTCAGGACCGGGTACCACTCGCCGCTGTTCTTGAGGAGTTGCATCAGCAGCTCGAAGTCGTCGGGATAGTCAAAGACGATTTGCAGAGGCGGGCTGGCCAGCGGGTTGTCGCGCCGCCAGCCCTTGCGCAAGTGCGACCACATCCAGGCCGTGGTGCGCTGGGCCATGCCGGCCCGGTCGATGCAGACGGGCACGCGGCCCCATTGCGACAGGACGGTGTCCTGCACGAAGTCGGAGCAGCTCGCGGGCACGGCGGCGTTCTCGGGCAGGCTGAGGTCGAGCTCGTGATAGAACTCCTCGCCGCTGGTCATGACCATGCCGAGCGACAGCAGCTGCGGCGACTCGAAGTTGGTGAACTCGGTGTCGAGGTAGATGAGGTGCTCGGGCGAGACCTCGGCGTCAAGAATGGAAGGCACAGCAGCTCCCCTGCCCGGACCGATGCAGGCATGAATGGGTGGTGGATAGGTGACGGGGCGACTCCGCGAGGGCGCCGGAGTCGCAGAACCGGGAGTCCGCCTACTTGAGCTGCTTCATCAGCAGGAAGTAGTGCTCGCGCGTTGCGAGGATTTCAGGGGCAATGCCCTTGGCGCCGAAGCGCTCGCCCATGCGACCTTCGGCCCAGAAGTCCAACGCGGCCTGGGCCTCGGCGCGCTTGCGCTGCAGGAAGTCGCGCAGCAGCGCGAGCAGGCGCAGGGCATGCCGGCCGGCGTAGTTCAGCGTGTAGCACTGGCGTTTGTGGTTGTCGGCCCGCTTAACTGCAAAGATGGGCGCATCGATGCCAACGACCCGGCGCAGGTGCTCGAGTACGGACTTATCGTTCTGGGTGATGAACACGCCCAGCCGGTAGGAGCAGGTACGCCGGTCTGGGTAACGCTGCTTGGCGATGTGGATGCAGCCCTCGCCGTCGATGAAGCCGGCGGCCCAGGCCAGGTCGGCGAGATTGAAGGGCAGCAGAGACCCCGTAGAAGCCGCTGTGGCCGATTTGGAGTCGCTCTTCGGACTCTGGTCGTCGTGCATCGCTGTAATCCCCTCTTCTCGACTCAAGCCCGGCGGGCAGAATGCCGTCCTCAAAGGCGTTTTGTCGTTCTGGATGACATTCTATGTATCACAATGACGCCTGTCAAGCAATTTTGTCGTCCTGGATGGCAAACAAGGGTGTATCAAGATGATTAAGTGCCATCTCTCCCGACTCATGGGTGAGCGGAAGGTCCGAGTCGCGGATGTCGCGGCGGCAACGGGACTCCACCGAAACATGCTGACGCTCCTCTACAAGGAGACGGCACAGCGGGTGGAACTCGATGCGATAGACAAGCTGTGCGCGTACTTTGGCGTGACGGTCGGCGAGCTCTTTGAGCGTCGAGGTGTCGAGGGGTACCAGGCCCCGGCCACGAACGACGAAGAAGGAGCCAGCCAGTGAATCACCAAGCCCTCTCGTCCTTCATCTGGTCCGTCGCCGACCTCCTGCGTGGCGACTACAAGCAGTCCGAATACGGCCGTGTCATCCTGCCCTTCACCGTCCTGCGCCGGCTGGACTGCGTACTGGAGGCCGCCAAGCCGGCCGTACTGGCCGAGCTCGAGGCCAAGACCAAGGCGGGGCTGAACCCCGAGCCCTTCCTGCTGCGCAAGGCGGGCCAGAGCTTCTACAACAGCTCCCCGCTGGACCTGGTCAAGCTGCTGGGCGACCAGGACCACATCCGGCAGAACCTGTACGCCTACGTCCAGGCCTTCTCACCGGCTGCGCGTGACATCTTCGAGCGCTTCGACTTCTATACGCAGGTCGAGCGCCTGGCCAAGGCCAATCTGCTGTACCTGGTTGTCGAGAAGTTCGCCAACATCGACCTGCACCCCGAGGCCGTGGACAACGCCAGCATGGGCGCGGTGTTCGAGGAACTGATTCGCAGGTTCGCCGAAATCAGCAACGAGACCGCCGGGGAGCACTTCACCCCGCGTGAGGTCATCCGCCTGATGGTGGATCTGCTTTTCATCGAGGACGACGACGTGCTCTCGCCGGGAAATGCCGTGGTCCGCACCATCTACGACCCGACGGCCGGCACCGGCGGCATGCTGTCCGTCGCGGGCGAGTACCTGCTGGAGCACAACCCGCAGGCACGGCTGACCATGTTTGGCCAGGAGCTGAACGACGAGAGCTACGCCATCTGCAAGGCGGACATGCTCATCAAGGGCCAGCCGGTCGAGAACATCGTCGTCGGCAACACCCTCAGCGATGACGGTCACGCCCACACCAAGTTCGACTACATGCTGTCCAACCCGCCCTTCGGCGTGGAGTGGAAGAAGGTCGAGAAGGTCGTTCGTCAGGAACACGAGCAAAAGGGCTTCGACGGGCGTTTCGGCCCGGGCCTGCCCCGCGTCAGCGACGGCTCGATGCTGTTTCTGATGCATCTGCTGTCCAAGATGCGCCCGGCCAAGGATGGCGGTAGCCGCTTCGGCATCGTGCTGAACGGGTCACCCCTGTTCACCGGTGGCGCCGGCAGCGGCGAGAGCGAAATCCGCCGCTATGTGCTGGAGAACGACTTGGTGGAGGCCATCGTCGGCCTGCCCACCGACATGTTCTACAACACCGGCATCGCCACCTACGTCTGGATTCTGTCCAACAAGAAGCCGGTGGACCGCAAGGGCTTCGTGCAGCTCATCGACGCCAGCAGCTTCTGGCAGAAGATGCGCAAGAGCCTCGGGTCCAAGCGCAAGGAAATGAGCGAGGCGCACATCACTACCGTCACGCGCCTGTTCGGCGACTTCACCGAGGCCGAGCTGGTCACGGTGTTCGACGCCGCCGGCCAGGCCAAAGGCGAGCCGCAGCTCGTCACCGGCACCGACAGCCTGCCGGCCGCGCCCGAGGGCGGCAAGCTCAAGCGCGTGCCCATCTCGCGCATCTTCAGGAACCAGGACTTCGGCTACACCACCATCATGGTGGAACGCCCGCTACGGGATGAGCAGGGTCGGGTCGTGCTGGGCCTCAAGGGCAAGCAAAAGGGCAAGCCCCAGGCCGACAGCGCGCTGCGCGACACCGAGAACGTGCCACTGGGCGAAGACATCCAGGCCTACTTCGAGCGCGAGGTGCTGCCGCATGCGCCGGACGCGTGGATTGATGAAGAGAAGAGCAAGGTCGGCTACGAGATTCCGTTCAATCGGCACTTCTACGTCTTCGAGCCACCGCGCGGCCTGCACGTCATCGATGAGGAACTGAAGACCGTCACAGCCAGCATCATGAAGATGCTGGAGGAGTTGGCGGAATGAGTTTGCCGAAGTACGGCGAGTACAAGGGCAGCGGTATTCCTTGGGTCGGCTCGGTACCGAGCCATTGGCAGGTTCAACCGTTGCTCGGCGTAGCAGCCGAGCGCTCCGAGCCAAACACAGGCATGCGGGAGAACAACCTACTGTCGCTCAGCTACGGCCGAATTGTCCGAAAGGACATCGACTCCAACGACGGCCTGCTGCCTGAGTCCTTCGAGACATATCAAGTTGTTCAACGTGGCGACATCGTCCTGCGCCTGACTGACCTGCAGAACGACAAGCGAAGCCTCCGAAGTGCTCAGGTGCTTGAGCGCGGCATCATCACGTCGGCATATGTGGCACTGGCACCGACCGGTGCGTCATCGGCATTCCTAGCCTATCTACTCAGAGCCTATGACCTGAGCAAAGTCTTCTACTCGATGGGCGGCGGGCTTCGGCAGTCGATGAAGTTTGACGACCTGAAGCGTATGCCAATTGCCGTCCCGCCAGAGCCAGAGCAGGACGCCATCGCCGCCTTCCTCGACCGCGAGACCGCCAAAATCGACGCGCTGATTGCCGAGCAGGAAAAGCTCATCGCCCTGCTGGCCGAAAAGCGCCAGGCCACCATTTCCCACGCCGTCACCAAGGGCCTCAACCCCAACACGCCGACGAAGAATTCCGGTGTGGCGTGGCTGGGGGAGGTGCCGGCGCATTGGGAGGTGGTCGGCCTTACTAAGTACCTGACGTCGGTTGTTGACTACCGCGGACGAACTCCCACCAAGGTGGATGAAGGCGTCTTTCTTGTCACCGCAAAGAACATCCGAGACGGCGCTATCGACTACGGGGCTTCGCAGGAGTACATCGCGTCGACCGAGTACGACGATGTAATGCGTCGTGGCCTTCCCCTGATAGGAGATGTGCTGTTCACGACAGAAGCACCGTTGGGACAGGTCGCGTCTGTCGACCGGGAAGACATCGCCCTTGCCCAGCGCGTCATCAAGTTTCGCGCCGACCCTCAGCGCCTGCAGAACGAGTTCCTCAAGTACTGGGTGATGGGAAGCGCATGTCAGTTCAACTTGGAGCAACTCGCTACCGGCTCAACGGCACTCGGAATCAAGGGCAGCAAGATAGGTCAGGTTCGCCTGTGCCTGCCGCCTCTGCATGAACAAGCAAAGGTTGTCTTGCACATCGAGTCTGAAGTGGCACGACTCGTTTGCTTAAAGGCTGAGGCTGACGTAGCCGTCAACTTGCTCAAGGAACGCCGGTCCGCCCTTATCGCCGCCGCCGTCACCGGTCAAATCGACGTGCGTGGCCTCGTAGCGCAGTAAACAGAGAGCAGGGAGAGTTCGCCACATGAAGACCATCGACGGCAAGGCAAGGACCGTCAGCGAAGTGCTCAAGGGCAAGCGCTACGGCATTGACTACTACCAGCGCGAATACCGCTGGCAGCGCAAGCAGGCCAAGGAGCTCATCGACGACCTGAGCACGCAGTTCCTGCAGTCGCACCGGCCGGGCAATGCACGAGGGGCGGTGGCGCAGTACGGCAACTACTTCCTCGGCTCCATCATCCTCAGCGAGCGCGACAACCAGCTCTTCATCGTCGACGGCCAGCAGCGCATGACCACGCTGACCCTGCTGCTGTTGCTGTTGCATCGCCGCCAGGGGCAGCGTGCCGACCGCGTGCACCTGGAGGACCTCATCTACTCCGAGCGCTTCGGTGAACGGGCCTTCAATATCGCGGTGGACGACCGCCGCGCCATCATGACGGCGCTGTTCAACGGCGAGGTGCCGGACACCAGCGATGCCTCGGAATCGGTGCAGACCATCGTGGCGCGCTTCCAGGACCTGGACGAGATGCTGCAGGAGCTGGGCGACGAACTGGACGAGGCTGCGCTGCCCTATTTCTGCGACTGGCTGACTGAGAAGGTCTACCTCATCGAGATTCGGGCCGCCTCGGACGAAGACGCGTACACCATCTTCGAGACGATGAACGACCGCGGCCTGTCGCTGACGCCGCTGGACATGCTCAAGGGCTATCTGCTGGCCAACATCGGCGACGTGGGCCAGCGCAACGAAGCGGCGCGCCTGTGGCGAGAGCGCATCGAGGCACTGCGCAAGCTGGGCAAGGACGAAGACACCGACGCCGTGAAGGCCTGGCTGCGCGGCCGCTACGCCAACAGCGTGCGCGAGCGCAAGAGCGGCGCCGAAAACAAGGACTTCGAGCGCATCGGTACCGAGTTCCACCGCTGGGTGGGCGAACATGCCGAGGCGCTGGGCCTGCGCCGCGGGGAGGACTACTTCCGCTTCGTCTGCCAGGACTTCGTGTTCTACACACGCCAGTACGAACGCATCCGCAAGGCGTCCCTGAAGCCCGAGGAGGGGCTGGAGCCGGTGTATCACGTCGCCGCCTTCAATTTCACCTTGCAGTACCCGCTGCTGCTGGCGCCGCTGGAAGTGACGGATTCACCGGATACGGTGACGCGCAAGTTGCGCTCGGTGGCCATATTCCTGGACATCCTGCTCGCGCGGCGCGCGGCGAATTACCTGAGCATGACCTTCGCGGCCATGTCGTATGCGGTGTTCCTCATCCTGAAAGACATTCGGGGCAAGGCGCTGGGTGAGTTGGTAGGCATCCTCACGGCGCGGCTGGAGGAACAGGGCTGTGATTTCGACGGCACCAGCGACCGCCGTCGCACTGGCTTGGCCGGCTTCGCGCTGAACCAATGGTCGATGCGTTATATCAAGGTGCTGCTGGCGCGCATGACGGCGCATCTGGAGACGGCGTCAGGCGTGCGCAGCCAGACCAGCGACTACCTGGTGGAGGGGCGGGGACGCTACGAAATCGAGCACATCTGGGCCGACCATCCCGAGCGCCACGCAGACGAGTTCGGCTCGCCGGCCGAATTCGCCGAGTGGCGGAATCGCTTTGGCGGCTTGCTGCTACTGCCCAAGACCTTTAACGCCAGCTATGGCGACCTGCCCTACGCCGACAAGCGGCAACACTACGTGAGCCAGAACCTGCTGGCGCGCTCGCTGCATGAGCAGTGCTACGAGCGGCACCCAGGCTTTCTGGCCTACATCCGCGACGCGGAGCTGCCGTTCGAACCGCTGCCGGAGTTCAAGAAGGCCCAGATTGAGGCGCGGCAGGCCCTCTATCGGCAACTGGCCGACCGGGTATGGGACCCGAGGCAGTTGGCCAAGGAAGCACAGGGCGGCGGCTGATTTGACGGGTCGAGGGGCGAGGCGCGGTCGCGCCCGGTCCCCGGCGGGCGGCGCGCGGCCTGGGTTGCGCCCCCCGACGAGCGCTTGCCAAAGGCTGCCTCTTCGGCGATATTCGTAATTCGCGAATAGCGAATATCACTCCCCCATGGAACTCAAGCCCCAAGACCTGCTAGTACTGCTGAAGGTGGCGGCACACCCGCCGCAGCGCTGGACCTATGCCGCACTGGGCGAAGCTCTGGCCATCAGCGCTTCGGAGGCCCACGCAAGCGTGAAACGGGCTGTGGCGTCCGGGCTGGCGGTGGCACCTGGGCGCGGCGAATGGTCGCCAGTCAGGCCCAATCTGCTGGAGTTCATGCTCCACGGCGTGCGCTACATCTGGCCGGCCACTCCCGGGCCGGTCAAGCGCGGCGTGCCGACGGCCTTTGGCGCAGAGCCCCTGGCCAGCCAATTGACAGCGGCTCCGGGGGAAGCGCCCGTCTGGGCTCACCCTACTGGCAACGCCAAGGGGCCTACGCTCTCGCCGATTTACCGGACCGCGCCGCAAGCCGCGTTGACCGACCCGGCGCTGCATCGCCTGCTGGCCCTCGTGGATGCCTTGCGGGTCGGGCGAGCACGCGAGCGCACGCTCGCCGCCAACCTTATGAAAGCGGAGCTGATGCGGTTCGATGCGGGCAGTGACGGAGTGGCCGATGCGAGCTGATGACCCGAACCTGCCCTATCTGCGCCACATCGCCGAGGCGCTGGGTGAACTGCGCGAGCAGGTGGTGTTTGTCGGCGGCGCCGTGGCCGGCCTGTTGGTGACCGACCCGCTGGCGGACGCCGTGCGCGCCACCCGCGACGTGGACGCGGTGGTGAATGCCAACCGCGCCTTGTTCCATCGCATCGAGGAAGCTGTGGCCGAGCGCGGGTTTGCGCGCGACGTCAGCAGCGACGTCATTTGCCGCTGGGTGCACAAGGACTCCGGCGTGCTCTTCGACCTGATGCCGGTGCAACCCGAGGTGCTGGGCTTCTCCAACCGCTGGTATCCCTATGCGGTGGAGACCGCCGTCTCCCTGGACTTGGGGGCTGGCCTGACGATTCGGCTGGTGAGCGCCGTAGCCTTCGTGGCGACCAAGCTGGAGGCCTTTGCCGGCCGGGGTAACGGCGACTTCATGAGCAGCCATGACCTTGAGGATGTGCTGAACATCGTCGATGGGCGCGAAGAGCTTGCGACCGAGATGGACGCCGCCCCCACTGAGCTACGGCAAGCCGTGGCCGCGGCCTTTGCCCCATTGCTGAAGAACCCGGACTTCGTGAATGTGCTGCCGGGCCTGATTGCTGAACCCGAGCGCGCCGGCCTCGTCATGGACCGCCTGAAAGCCTTGAGCCAATGAACCTGCACCAGGAACACCACTTCGAAGCCGAAATCTGTGCCAGCCTGGCGGCGAACGGTTGGCTTTATGCCGAGGGCGATGCTGCGCTGTTCGACCGGGCCAGCGGCCTGTTCATGCCCGACCTGCTGGCCTGGGTGGAAGCCACCCAGCTTGATAGCTGGCAGCGCCTGAACAAGACCCATGGCGCGGCGCTGCCCCAGGTGCTGGCCGAGCGCGTGCGCAAGAGCCTTAACGAGCGCGGCACGCTGGAGGTGTTGCGGCGCGGCGTCGAGCTGCTGGGCCTCAAGGAACCGCTGATGCTGGCGCAGTTCAAGCCGGCGCTGGCCATCAACCCCGCCACCCAGGCCCACTACGCGGCCAACCGGCTTCGCGTCGTGAGGCAGGTCTGCCATTCGCCGAACAACCCCAAGGCGGAGCTGGACCTGGTGCTGTTCCTGAATGGCATCCCGGTGGCTACGGCTGAGCTGAAGAGCG
>JACCDQ010016404.1_pt1 | contig 10757 bp, 11 predicted proteins | sample 7446031 | NCBI WGS metagenome assembly JACCDQ01 (sample SAMN15323442, study PRJNA562643) | freshwater metagenome | isolation source: river surface water | place: USA:Blue River Watershed | collected 2017-08-17
GGGTTTCAGGGCGATCTTGATTAATTCATTGTAGGTACTGTATAGAAATATCATGAGGCCAACAAGTTTATGAAGTAATCTTCGAGTTTACGTTTCGCCTCGATGGCAAAAACAGGAATTCCCGCTTCTACGAGCAGCGCGTTAACTTGAGGAATCATTTCTTTGACTAAACTGATTTCGACAACTTGGTCATTGATGCGGAGCGGACTGTATTGGGCCGACAAAATCTCTACTAATTTGGGCATCGCTTCACTGCCCGTTTGTATGCGAATGATTTGTTCTTCTTCGTTGAGCAATTCCGCCACATTGCCTTCTACGATGCTTTTGCCTCGGTGAATGATGACCATGCGGTTGCAAATTAATTCCACCTCGCTCAGGTTATGGGACGACAAGATGATGGTCTTATTCTGTTCATTTTTCAAACGCAAAATCAGATTCCGCATATCAATAATTCCCTGCGGATCCAATCCCGTGGTGGGCTCATCGAGTACGATAAGATCAGGTTGATGCAAGAGGGTTTGGGCAATGCCTAAACGCTGCCGCATGCCGTGGGAAAATCCGCCGACTAAGTCCTTTTCCCTACCCGCAAGACCCACAAAGTCCAACATCTCCATGATTTCCTTGTTCGTGGAAGGTTTCCCGGAGATGCGGGAAAAGATTTGCAGATTTCGAAAAGCACTGAGGTATTTGTAGAAGTCCGGCTTCTCAATTAAGCTTCCTACTTTCGAGAGAATTTCGCTCCGGTGTTCGGTGATGGATTGGCCAAAAAGCTCGATTTGACCTTGATCTGCTTGAATGAGGGAAAGCATGCAGCGCATCGTGGTACTTTTTCCAGCCCCATTGGGCCCCAAAAAACCATAAACGTCACCCGCATGCACGGTGATGTTGACGTCTTGCACAGCTTGAAAATTCCCAAAACGTTTGGAAAGATGTTTGATGGATACGATGGGAGCGGACATGGTAGTTTAACTGCGTTCGGCACGAATTGTTTTTTTAGACGATGCCATTTCCTAAAAATTTGAGGAGAGCTACCCTTTTCTCCGATTTTTTGCCGATTTTCGTATATTCTTTCGACTATGTTTCAACGCTACGGTCCTCGTATTTTCTTGGTCATTTTTGCCATCTATGCATTGACATTGACGGTGCCTTATGGCTATGCGGGATTGGGATTGGATCCCAGCTGGAATTTAGGCATCAATATGCTTATCAGTCGGGGAGCGATATTCGGTCAAGATGTTGCTTTTACATATGGTCCGCTCGGGTTTTTGAATTACCGGGTCTTGCCGGAGAACTATTCGGTCTATACGCTGCTGATCTTCGATTTGGGATTTGTGGCACTTTCCACTTGGTTCGTGGGACGCTTGTTGGCCCGCGCAGGTCGGTATTGGTATGTTATATCCGCGGTGGCGCTGTACCTCTTTTATCCGGATGGATTATTTGCGGATCGGATTTTTTCTTTGTTGACTTATGAGTTTGCGTTACTCATGTATGCCTATCAGTTCCGTAAGGCCTGGCCCTTGTTGGTCGGCGCACTGATTGCGGTTTTGTTGGTCTTTGTGAAGGTCAATGTGTTGTTTATCGCGGGTCCCTATTTGTTGTTCATTTTGGGGCTCATGGCCTGGACGGGGCGTTTGCGACTGAGTCAATTGGTGGGGATACTCGTGCTTTATCTGGGAGGGATTGTGTCACTCTGTGCGTTGTTGCATGTCGATTTTCTGTCCTATGCCTTGAATAGCATTCCGCTGACGAATGCGTACATGGATGCGATGGCCTCATTTTCATTGTATGCGAAGGAATTTGTGGTGCTGGGAAGTTTGGAGCTGGGTTTATGGGCGATCTTGGCTTGGGTGATTTGGAAGAACTGGGGCCATGTTCGTGGGAATGGATTGGTTTATTTGTCGGGCATGTTCTTATTGCTCTTAAGTTACAAGCAGACGCATGTGGGGATTAGTTTTGCGGGGTACCGGAACTTCTTTATGTATTTTCCTTTGCCCGTTTTGCTGATTTGGAGCTATTCGTCTGAGGAACAGCAAGGAATTTGGAAACGGGCTTGGGTGGGGATTTTGCTGGTTCAGGTGATTGGGATTTTGTATACAGGCTATGGGGTTTCGGAGCGTTCTTGGTCGCGGTATTTGGATACTCGTCCGGTTCCGCATTTGAATTTGAGTTATTATTTCGTGCCCTTTACGTGGTATGATTATGCCAAAAACTTTGAGGAGCATGCCTTGGATTTGCCGGACTCAACGCGTTCGTTGATTGGGCGAGGGACGGTGGATGTGTTGCAACATGATTTGGGCTATGCGTTTTTTAATCGGTTGAATTACGTCGGCCGACCGGTTATACAGTCTTATTCGGCATATTCGCCGGAATTGATCCGATTGAATGGTAGGCACTATGAAAGTTCGAAGGCGCCGGAGTGGGTATTATTTAAGTTGGAGCCCTATCGTACCCAAAATCCATTTTGGATGGATTCGGAGGTGGAGGGGGTTTTGATGCGGCGTTATGCGTTGCGGCAAATGCTTGTGGTGAAGGGGGACACTTTATCCTTGTTTCACCGTCGGGCAGAAGCTCGTCCGGACACATTTGCGCGTTTGACGGTAGGACAAATGGAGCTGGGTAAGCGAATTCAATTACCGGGTCAGCGGGCGTGGATGCAGGTGGATGCGCGCTTGAATCTGTGGGGGCATTTGATGCGTTTGGTGTTTCAGCCGCCGTACTTGTATGTGCGGGTTCATTACGTGGATGGCCAGGAGCGGAGGTATCGGGTGGTGGAACCGGTGTTGCGATCGGGAATTTGGACGGGGGTGCGGGTGGAGACGCAGGATGATTTAAGGAGGTATTACCAGTCGGGCGGCAGGGACAATGTCCCCATGGACTGGATGGAGTTTGAATCGAATGTGCCATGGGCGTGGGAGTAGGGGAATGACCATTCCCTAAATTTGCCTGGAAATCTTGTGGGGCTTGTGCAAAAATTAGTATTTTTGTTACTCATTATTGTATCAGTTCACCTTGGGTTTCTGTGACTCAGGATGGCGAAGCCGTATCAGGCGTTTAGATTGGTATTAGATCGTTTATTTTCGGGAAAGATTCGGGTTGCTTTGTTGACCAAATTGCTGTTGAACCCAGCGAGTAGTGTATATTTACGGGGTTTGGAGCGGGATTTGGGGGTGAGTAGCAATACGGTGCGTTTGGAATTGAATAAATTGCAGGAGATGCATTTAATTCAGGTGCAGGAAGACGAGGACAATGCGAAGGTGAAGCATTATGTGGTGAATCAGGCGCATCCGATGTTCCAGACCTTGCGGGGGATTATTCTGCAATTTGTGGGTTTGGATCAGATTGTGGATCAAATCATCAAGAAATTAGGTAATTTGGACCAGGTATATCTGACCGGTGAGCTGGCGGAGGGTAAGAATTCGCCTTTTGTGGACCTGGTGCTGGTGGGTAATGTGGATCGTCCGTATTTATATCAGTTGATCGAAAAGGTGGAACCCTTGATACAGAAGAAGGTACGCGTGGGGGTTTTTGGGCGGGAGGAGTTTAATGAGGGGATGATGGTGGGGAGTGGGAAGTGGATGAAGATGATGGAATTTTAACAAATGTAAATTATACTCTGTTTGTTCATTTTAATACAGCTATTAAGGTAGATTTATTTATCTTTTATAGATAAAATGTTTTCATTCATATTTTAATTTAAGTGTAAAAGTATTATTTGTGGTGTGATACTTCTTGTTTATTTAAAAACTTAGAAGTTCTTTATCTTTTTAGCATGCTTGAGCAAAATAATATTATTAGTTTTTTAACAGTTAAACGTAATTTAATTTTGACATGTTTTGCTTAAAGCAAATTAGAAATATTATATAATAACCAAATACTTCTAACGGACTAAAGTTTTGAAATTATTTTCGCACTAGAATAATTATTAAAATACATATAGTCTATAAAAATTATAAATTAATGATTAAAGATAAAAATGTTATTGTAGTGGATATAGATAATACATTAACGTTACCTAAAGGCAAATTAGAGGATTATTCAAGTGTCAAGGTTTCTAGCTTGTTAAAAAATAAACTAGAAAAGTTCAAGTCAATGGGTTTTTGGATCATATTATCTACCAGTAGAAATATGCGAACGTACGACGGGAACATAGGAATGATAATGAAGCATACTGCTCCCATTCTCATAGAATGGTTAGCTGTAAATCAAATTCCATATGATGAAATCCATTTTGGAAAGCCTTGGTGTGGTGATAATGGATATTATATCGATGATCGGGCGATTAGACCAAGAGAGTTTTTAAATTATACTCATGATGAAATTTTAGAGATTTTGGAACGTGATAAGATTGTTGAATGAAAAAGTATTTAATCTTAATACCTAGCTGCGGCGAACTAAGTCTTGTTATGCAAGCAGAGACAGGTTGCATATATCCGGTACATATTCAAATTGGCTCTTATCCGCTTTATCATCACATATTGAAAGGTTATTGTCATCTAAAGGACGTTGCCAAATTTATCTTCATTTTGCCAGAGGAGTCTCCGAAATTAAACCTACGAGAATTTGTTGATTTTGAAATTGAAACTTTAGAATTAAATTCTAGCCAAAGTATTTCTCAAACTATACTTCATGGGATTGTAAATGCTCAAAAAGAGCAGACTTTGATTGTGCATATGGGTGATACGATAATAAGCCCAATAGGTTTAGATTTTTTTGATTCAGTATATATAAAAAATAGATCTGATTTATATAGGTGGACTTGTATAAACAAAGATGTAAATGAAAAAAAATGTCTTGTTATCGATAGAGATGAAGATACATTTGGAGTAAATAAACAAGTTTGTGTTGGGGTATTTGTTTTTACAGATATTTTACTTTTTCACGACATTTTATTAGGAGAAATAAATAAAACCTTAAAAAAAGGGGAAGCTTTTTTTAGTGCTTTAGAATTGTATTCTATTCAGCGAGAAATGCAATTAATTGAACCTGAAATTTGGTTTGATTGTGGCCATATTGATACTTACTATGAGTCGCGACTAAATTTTCATAATCTTAGATTTTTTAATTCACTTTCATACGATTCCGTTTTAGGAAGGGTTACAAAAAGTTCGAATAACATTAAAGCTTTTCGTCATCAAGTACGTTGGTTTAAGCAAGTACCAGACGAATTCACTAGCTTTTTGCCTAGAATCTATGAAAGTAGCGATGGGCAAAATCCATATATAACTATGGAGCTATTGACAATACCATCATTGAGCGAGTTATATATATCTAATCGACTTGAAATTGGAGCATGGGATAATGTTGCAAAAAAAATAGCTAGCGTTCTTTCTTCTTTCGTTAATTATAAACATGAATCATTAACGGCAAATGTTCTAGCAAAAGAAATGTATGCAGTTAAAACTAGAAAAAGGATTATTGAATATTTATCAAAAAATAGTTGGGCAAAGAAAGTGTTTGTTAAAGTAAATGATACACCATTTTCCTTGAATAATGTTCTAGAAAGTTTAGATGATTATATCAATAAATTTGAACTTTTAGAAGTTGAAAATTTTGTGCCAATACATGGAGATTTGTGCTTTAGTAATATTATGTATGATTTACGTAGCAATCAAATTAAATTAATAGATCCTCGAGGTGAGTTTGGGATACCTGGTATATATGGAGATCAATTATATGACAAAGCCAAGTTAATGCATTCATATTTAGGTTATTATGATTTTATTTTGTCTGGTGAATTTCGAGTGCAAAATATTGCTAATGAGCTTAACTCTGATTTTACTTTGCCTATTGAATACCATAAAATCGAGAAAATATTTTCTAATCGATTGTTTTCTAATAGTGATGAAGAGGCAAAGTGTAATGCGATAATGTCTTTGCTTTTTTTAAGTATGCTTCCTCTACATTCTGATAATGAGGAAAGGCAGATGGCCATGTTATATGTTGGAATAAAATATTTTGCATCAAATTATTTACAATGGCAGTAATTGTTACAATGGCAGGAGCAGGGAGTCGATTTGTCAATCAAGGCTTTTCTATACCTAAATATTTGATAGTCGTAAAAGGTCGAACTCTTTTTGAGTGGTCAATGTTGTCACTAAGAAATTTTTTTGATCACGAGTTCTATTTTGTTTTACGTGAAGAGGAATTTATTCAAGAACTGAAAAGTTTAGCTAATTCTATCGGAATAACGAAAATTAATTTCATACTTCGCGAAAATATTAGTAGAGGACAAGCTGAAACGGCATATGATGTGATAAAAACTTTACATTTCAATGAAAAGATTTGGATATACAATATTGATACCTATGTAAAAAGTGGTTTACATCCGGACAGTCTAGATGAAAACGCAGGCTCTATTTATGTCTTTAAATCAAATGAAAACAACATGAGTTATATAAAATATAACAATGCCGGTTTGGTTTGTGACTTAGCTGAAAAAATTGTTATTTCAGAATGGGCTAGTGTGGGTCTCTATGGTTTTAAAACCGCTGAACTTTATACAATAGCATATCAAAAAACATACCTAGAATCGAATTTAGAACTTGAATCATCTGAACTATATATTGTACCAATTTATAAATACCTTCTAGAAATTGAAGGTAAAATTGTAGCTCCAAAATTAAGTAATTCAAATGTTTTTATATTGGGAACTCCCGAGGATGTAAATAGATTTAGCCAGACGAATTTATAACTACTAAAAATCATTTATATGTTTATTAAATTGAAAAGAAAATTTGACCAATTACATTATTGGAATATAGTGAATTACAATATCAAAAAATTTAGTAATAATTCTGAATTAATTGTTTACGACATTGGTGCTAATAAAGGAGAATGGAGTACGGCCGCATTAAAAAAATTGCCTATATCGAAGATATATGCGTTTGAACCATTGAAAGAGTTAAAGGAATATTATAAATCTTCCAAAATTGAACTATTTTCTGAGCTCCTTTCTAATAATTTTGATGTTGTTGATTTTCATTATTCGACTAATTATAATGGAAGTACGGGTAGTTCAATTTATCCTGAAAACACCGCTTTTGGAAGTATGATGAAAGTTGAAAAACGTAAGACTGTAACTCTTGATTCAATAATTGTAAAAAACAAATTGCCTTATCCTACATTAATTAAACTAGATGTTCAAGGTGCTGAATTAAAAGTCTTAGATGGCTCTGTAAATTGCCTTTCTAATGTACAATTCATAATTTGTGAGCTGCCAATTAGTGAATATAATTTAGGTGCACCTACTACTAGTGAATATTTTGACTATTTTGAAAAACATGGATTTCTTCCTGTAGAAATAATTGAACAACATTTTTCTCAGGATAGATTATTGCAATTTGATGTGCTATTTCGTAAAATCTAAGTAGTGATTAAAAAGTTAATTTGCCTAATTCCAACCTGGAACGAAGAGTGGATTTTGGATTTTACACTCAAGCAAAATAGTCAAGTTTTTGACTTTATTATTATTTTAGATCAGATGTCTTTTGATCGGACAAAACAAATAGCATCTAAATACAAGAATGTTATTCTAAAAAACAATTTAAATAACTCATTTAATGAGGATGAGAGACAAATTGTTTTAATTGATTACGCGAGAAATATGTTTCCTAATTCGGTTTTGTTTGCCCTTGATGCAGATGAAATTTTGTTTACGCGAGATATAAATGCGTTTAGATTGGAAGTATCAAATTATAGTTTGGGGATAAATTTATACATGCCTTGGGTAGATATTTTCCCAAATTTAAGGAAAGCTATCACAACAGTGGCTAAACAATTTGCTTATGTTGATGATGGAATTGAGCATCGTCCTTTGAGTATGCATAGTCATCGTCTGCCGTTTGGTAAGCAAAATATTAACCTACAAAATGCTGTTGTTTTTCATCTTCAATATTTAAACTTGAATCGTAATCGATCAAAGCATTTGTGGTATATTCATTATGAAATGGCCAATTTTAATGTTACCAACAGGATTATCCTTCTATCCAAATATTTACATTTTGTTTTTCGTAAGAAGAATTCTTCAAGCCAAATAAATGTATTTTGTGATGAATTTGCTAATGACATCAAAAGATTAGAAAAAACAATTGATATAGTTTGGAATGAAAGATTGAAGAATGATTTTCCTGAACAAAACAAAATAATTTTGGACGTATACGACTACTTTGTTTTTAATAAAAAAATTAATTTCATATCGAGTATATATGCACTTTTGACTTATATACATTTCAGGATTTTTCTTATTTTACATCATTTTAAAAAATATATAATTGGGCGTAGTATTAGTTAGTGCCGCATTTGGTAAAAAATACAGAGGAGCAAAGAGGCGTTTTGTAAGTCAATTCAATAGCTCAAAAGTCGTCGATAAACTTTTTATTTTTGATGACCAATGGATTTCTTCTTTGAATTTAGGTGAAAAATCAAATTTATTTATTTCTAAATTTGTATGGAAGCCATATGTAGTTTCAGAAGTAATGTCTCAATTAGTAAATCAAGATATCTTGATTTACTTGGATATAGGCTGCGAGTTTAATGATGAAATGTTATCTAGAGCAATCGATTGCATCAGATTTAATGGAAGTACATTCATGCGTTTAGATCATTCACTCATTTCTTGGATTTCCCCTCATCTTTTAGGTAAAGGTCCATTTCTGGAAGTTAATTCAGATGACCCTTGTGTTGCTGCAGGAACTCTTTTTCTTATAAAAAATGATATAACATCCAAATTGATTGCTGAATGGCTTGAATGGACTATGGTATCCGATTATATGTATGCAATTGGAGGTGGGGTAAAAAATCATAGACATGACCAGTCAATTTTGTCCGCAATTATTTCTAAATATAATTTTTATACCATAAACGATAATTGCTACGTTACTACTTCTGATTTGTTAAATAAGTCTTTAATTGAAAATTCTTTTGCAATCGTTCTGAGGAATAAGTCATATATTTCAATGTTATGGTTGAGAAAAATATTAGTTTCTTATTTTTATTTTTTACCTCGTAAATTGATTTTGAAAATATATTGCATTTTTTTTAAAATTACTCAGATCATATTTGTTTGATGCGTATTTTTATTGCTGTTGTAATTATTTTGACATTAACCTTTCTCGGATTAAGAAATATAGTTCAAGAGGATACTTCAGATTTGCAAAGATTTGCCCAAGGATTTGCGTCATATGAAAATGGAACTTTAATCGAACTAGGTTCTGCATATTTTTTTGATATACTTTCCTTAGAGCCAATAAACGATTATAGAAATATCTTTAAATTAATCATTTTAGAGTTATTAGCTGTAATTTTAATCTCTAGAAGAAAGGATAGAAAGATATGGGCTGATTTAGTAATTCTTACAGTTTTGTTTCCCTATATTTTTTGTATAAACTTAAAATATATTGGCGTATTGTTTATTATGCTTCTTTTTTCAAATTTTAAGAGTATCAAATTTCTTTCCTTCCTTAGTATTTTTTTTCACGCTTCTATCGCATTACCACTCTCTATTTATTTTTTACGAAAATCAAAGTGGATTTACAAGATTATTTTTTTCATCTTTTTGTTCGCAGTTACTGCATCACTTGCATTTTATTTTGAAAGGTACCTAGAGTATTTTGTTTTAGATCAAAAAGTGCCAATTGGATTGTTATTTTGGGCACTATCAATAATTCATTTATTAAATAGAATATATAAAGGTTTCACCGCATCTAAAATTTTAATAGTAATTTCTATTATTTTATTGCCTCTTTTTATCACTCTCGCAGGTAGAATTATATTGTTGGCTTTATTGTTTTCTCTATTTGAAAATAATTATAAGAATCGAATACGTTTTTCATATGTCAATTCATTTGAATTAATATATTTTTTTTCTTACGGGATATATCAGTTCATATATATGACTGGTATTTTATAAATAATACTGATGAAATTAGCTTGTGTTATAAGTGTGCTTAATGAACATAAAAATTGCAGTAATTTAGAGCACAATATTTCTTTAAATAATCATCATGTGAATTTTTACGTAATTGATGGAGGGTCAAATGATGGAACTTATGAATATTTAGAATTAATTTCAAAAGTTTATTCATTTAAACTTTTTCGAAACGAAAATGATTTAGGGATTTATGACAGTTGGAATAAATGCCTCGAATTTGTGTCAGAGGAATATGTTTGTTTTTGTGGAGCTGATGATTATTTAAATCCTGAATTTTCCACATTAGTTTTCAACTTTTTAAATAATATTACAGACCACGAATACCTTCCTGATGTTATTTATGGAAATGCAATTTTTAAGTTGGATAGTAAATTTATTACTATAACGCCCCCAGAGAATCCATCTCTATTAAATATCCACAAATATAGAAAATCTCTCACTTTTGATTTATTTCACCCCGGACTTTATATGAAAAAAGATATACTTAACATGAAATTTGATCATAAAACTAAATTAGCTGGCGATCTTGAATTTTTTGTTAGAATGTACTCTTTGAACAAAAGTCTGAAATCTAAATATTTTTCTATCAATCAGGCCATTATTTCTTATAATGGTATAAGTACAAAAGTATCAAAGTATAGGCTTTATATTAGTGAATTTAATGAGATTGAGAAGAAGTATAATGTTATAATTTACAAAAGCAGAATTAAACATTTACTGTCATATATATATGGTATTGATTTCGTATATCATATTTTGAGAAAAATCAAATGGTCTTTTTTATGAAAGTAGCATTACTTTTTTCTGGTTTACCTCGATATTGGGATAA
>JACCDQ011159062.1_pt1 | contig 10757 bp, 12 predicted proteins | sample 7446031 | NCBI WGS metagenome assembly JACCDQ01 (sample SAMN15323442, study PRJNA562643) | freshwater metagenome | isolation source: river surface water | place: USA:Blue River Watershed | collected 2017-08-17
ATTTGCTGCCGCTGGTGGAGGGCACCACGGTGTCCACCAAGTACGGCCCCATCAAAACCGACCACATTTTGTTCATTGCCAGCGGGGCGTTCCACCTGAGCAAGCCCAGCGATTTGATACCCGAATTGCAGGGGCGCTTTCCCATTCGGGTGGAGTTGCAGTCCTTGTCGGTGGCAGATTTTGAGGCCATCTTGACGCAGACCCACGCCAGTTTGGTGCGCCAGTATCAGGCGCTGCTGGCCACCGAAGGGGTGCAGGTGGACTTTTTGCCCGAAGGCATCACCCGTTTGGCACACATTGCTTACGAGGTGAACGAGCGGACCGAAAACATCGGCGCGCGCCGCTTGTCCACGGTGATGGAGCACCTGTTGGATGAGGTGAGTTTTGATGCGGCCAAGCTCAGTGGCCAGACCGTGACGGTGGATGCCACTTATGTGGATGCCCGTCTGGGGGCTTTGAGCAAAAACGAAGACTTGTCGCGCTACATTTTGTGATTGCTTTGCGCAAGGCGCAGTCAGGGAGTCAGACATGAAAAACAAGCAGACGCGGCGTTGGGGTGTCCACCCCATGGGCACGGTGGCGGGGCACGTGTTGGCAGGGGCGCTGATGCTGGCCGGCAACGCCGCCAGTGCCGATGCCCTTTACCGCTGCAAAACCTACAGCGGGGGGTTGTTTTGGTCGCGTGACCATTGCCAAGCCCACCAAGCCCTGATAGACCGCATCGAGCAGGTGCCCGGCGGCTTGAAATTTGAACAGCAGGTCAAACTGGCCGAACAGGGGGCGTCCAAAGCCGCCAAAGTGGTGGCGGTGGATGTGACTGAAACCGAGGAAGCCGCCCACAAGCGCGCCAAAGCCGCGGCCAAGTACCAAGCCCGCTGCCAGCGCTTGCGTTACGACTTGGCCGAACAAGACAGCCGCAGCCGCCAACAAACCACGGCCAAGCGGCAAGACCAAATTGCAGCCAAAAAGCAGAAATTGCAAGACGAAGGCGCCCAGTTGGGCTGCTGACCATGCAAGACAACCAGATTCACGTGCCGCAGAGCTTCATTGATCTGTTTGTGGCACCCGGCAAAATCAAGCCCAGCCTGCCGCTGCCCGATCTTTTGCAGCGGTACGAGCTGTGTGAAGACATGGCCCAGATGCTCGCCGAACCGGCGGCTGAATGGCTGGTCAAGCTGGGTGTGACCGAAGGGGACGTGCTGCGCAAAATGCGGCAAGGCCTGGAGGCCGACCCAGACACCCTCAATGCCGCCGAGGCGGGCTGGGTGATTCAGCGTTTGGTCGAATTGTTGAACTGGCCGCCTGTGCTCTGAGCCGTGCCTCGGCGCTGTGGCACGAAGGTGGCGTTGTGGGTGGTAAGCCGCCTTCATGAGTGAGAACAAACGCCCGCGTGGCACCTACAAGATGACGAACTGGGCGGACTACGACAAAACACTCAAGGTCAGAGACTCACGGAGTTGCACATCCGGGTGGCTTTGCTCAAGCGGTTCAGTGAACTCGGGCGTCCGGTGACGGTGGCCGTGGCGTAACTGCGCCAGGGGTTGGGGTCAAGCCGTCTCTGACAGGAGTTGTGCAACAAAGCCAGTTTTGATTAGAACAGCTTGGATCAATGAGCGTCTGGCCTGATGCTGCGTATGTCGAGCTTCAACGTGCCTGCCAGTGCTAACCATGGGCGATCAGCGGTCAGCACAACCGCGTTGAACCGAATGGCAGCTGCCAGACACAGACGGTCGCCCAGGCTCAGGCCCACTGCCCGGGCGTGTGCCCGCAAGTGACCAGCCAGCGTACCATCTGCTGCAGTGGTGTCCACCACGTCATAGGCTAGCGCGGTCAGGATAGCGTGAATGCCCTCCACGCTGTGCCCCCGATCCAGGGCTTTGGCAATGATTTCGGCCTGGTTGGCTGCTGTGACCACGCAATGTGCGCTTTGCAAGGCATCAAACACCACGTCTTGGCCTGGCTCCCCGTTCAAAAAGGCCAGGATGGCCGACGCATCCAGCACGAAAGAGGGCGCGCTCATTCGCGCGCGGCCTCGCCACGGCGCTCGGCGATCAGCTCGTCAACCACCGACGGTGCATCAGACGGCACCACTTGCCGGAACATGGCTTGCGCCTTTCTGAGTTGCGCACGACGGGTGGTAACCACCAGTTGGTCGCCATCTACACGCCAAATAAGCTGATCACCCTCGCGCATGTCAAGCTGGGCACGCATGGCAGCTGGGATGACCGCTCTGCCACTGGAGAGGTTGGATTGTGATTTCATGGCAAATTATCTAATAGATAAAAAAATGCCATTTTATGGATTTAAACGCAATTTTGGCAATAAAAGCCTTTTTCGCTGCTCTTTTGGCTCCCAAGGGGCAATGACCTTGGGCCGCTAAAGTTCCAGCATATCCGCCAGCGCTGCTTTGTCGGCGGCTGACCAGTCAGGGCTTTCAAGGGCTGTTTTGACAAGAGCCGCTGAGTCTTTGTACAGACCGGGTTTGTTGGCGGCGGGGCCTTGTTTCTTGCAGTTGCCATGCGGCGGCAGCTTGTTGGCAAGATCTTCACCTACTTTCCGCAGGGTTTCCAACGGCGGCCAAGGCGTATGGGGTTTCGGTAACGATTTGGGGGCTCAATCCAGATGCGGCCAACAGGATGCGGCGAGGGTACAAATGAGGATGTGCGGGATTGAGACTAGGCGCTGGTGCGTGTGACATCTTGCCAGTTTAGGGTGTTGCCTTAAGCCTGTATCGATGCGACAAGCTTGCCGTACGGTTGTTGAACGAAAGTCTGCTTCCTGCGCCCAGCGGTGGCCCGGCGTCAAGCTGTGTTGGGTTGGGCGGTCATAATCGGTCGTACCTTCCCAGTTGTTGCCCATCTGCCCTGTGCCAATACAAGCCGGTCTAGTGTCCGCTCCCGCCCCAGCGCCCGCTGGTGTGGCCCCTGTCATTGACTTGCAGGGGGTGGGCCTGCGGCGGGGCAACACCCAGGTGTTTGCTGACCTGAGCCTGAGATTGACCGAACCCCGCATTGGTCTGATTGGCGACAACGGCGCGGGTAAAAGCAGCTTGTTTCGCCTGATTTGTGGTTTGGATATGCCCCAAGTCGGGCAGGTGCGGGTGGGCGACGCAGCCCCTCAGCTGAACGGCAAAAGCGCCCGCGCGGTGGGAATGATGTTTCAAAACCCGGACGAACAGATAATCTTCCCCACCGTGGAGGAAGAACTGGCCCTGAGCCTGCATGCGGCGGGTCTGTCGCGCCGCGAGGCGCAAGCCCAGGTGCGGGCGTGGTTGGCTGAGCGGGGCTTGGCCGCCTGGGCCGACCGTGCCATAAGCGGCTTGAGCCAGGGGCAACGCCAGCATGTGTGTTGGTTGGCGTTGTTGATTGCGGCGCCCCGCGTGTTGTTGCTGGACGAGCCTTTTGCCAGCCTGGACCTGCCCGGGCAGGCCCTGCTGCACCGAGAGATTGCCCAAGCGCCGCAACAAGTGGTGGTGTCCACCCACGTGCTGGACCATGTGCGCCATTTTGAACGGGTGATTTGGCTGGATCACGGGCGTGTGCGGGCCGACGGCCCTGGGCCAGAGGTTTGCGCCGCCTACCAGGCCGATGTGGCGCAGCGGGTGGCGGCGTCCACCTCTGCAGCACTGGCCAACGCGGGCTGAAGCCACCATGCGCAGCCTTTACAGCGAACACATCACCTGGTTGCACCGCGTGCCGGCGGCTTACAAATTGCTGGGTTTGGCGGTGTTGGGCACGGCCTTGTTTGTGCTTGATTCGGTGTGGATTTTGGCGGCTGCCGCTGCGGCCAGTGCGGTGCTTTGGCTGTCGCTGCTCTCTGCGGCGCATGGCGGGCGCAAATTGGTGGCATCGGTGGTGCTGGCAGGTGGGCTGGTGGCCGCCTTCCATGCCTGGATGGGGCAGCCTGGGCTGGGGGTGGCCAGTGCGTTGCGCTTGTTCAGCGCGGTGTTGCTAGGCACCTTGTTGAGTTTGACCACCCGCCAGACCGATTTGCTGCAGGTGTTTGAACGCTGCCTGGCCCCGTTGGCCCGGTGGGGTGTTCGGGTGGACGTGCTGGCGCTGCAACTGGCGTTGATGCTGCGTTTTGTCGAGCATTTCTTTTTGCTGTGGAAGCGGTTGGACGACGCCCACCGCTTGCGCACCGGGCGGCCTGGCCGCTTGCGTATTTTGCCGCCCTTGATCGTGCAGACCTTGGTGTCGGCGCGGCGGGTTGCCGATACACTCCAAGTCCGAGCCGGTCTTTGAGACCTTGTTTGCCCTGTTTGATCTGTCAAAACCATGAGCCAGTCCCGTCATTCGTTTGCCTTGGTTGCTTTGTTTGCCGCATTGCTGGCGGTGTTTGGGTTGATTCCCAAAATCGACTTGCCGTTGGGCGTGCCCATCACTTTGCAGACCTTGGGTGTGATGTTGGCCGGTGCCATTTTGGGCCCCAAGCGTGGCCTGCAGGCGGTGCTGTTGTTTCTGGTGGCGGTGGCACTGGGCTTGCCTTTGCTGTCGGGTGGGCGCGGCGGTTTTGGCGTGTTTTTTGCGCCGTCTGCGGGTTATTTGCTCGGGTGGCCTTTGGGCGCTTTGCTGACCGGGTGGGTGATGTCGCGTTTGCCCACGGCTGCACCGCGCAGTGCTGCCATTGCGGCGTTTGTGGCGTCGGCCTTTGGTGGCCTGCTGGCGGTGCATGTGTGCGGCGTGGTGGGCCTGGTGCTGGTGGCCAAGCTCAGTTGGACGCAAGCGGCCATGGGAACGCTGGTGTTCGTGCCGGGTGACTTGGTCAAGTGCGCGTTGTGCGCCATGGTGGTACACACCGTGGCGCGTGGCCTGCCCGACTGGCGTTTTGGTGGCCGCGCTGTGCCATGAACCCGGCGCCAGTGGATGAGACCGTTCATGCGCCCCTGGCGCGTTGGGCGGTGCTGCATGCACAGGCCCCAGCCATCACAGATGGCACCCAGTCCTTGACGTTTGCCGAGTTGCACCAACGGGTTCTACAACACGCGCAAGTGTTGAACCAGGCGAACGCCGCCCCGCTGGTTTTTGTGGACGATCAGGCCTCGGTGTGCGACCAACTGGTGGCTTTTTTGGGCGTTGTGGCCAGCGGCCGTTGCGCGGCTGTGGGTGACCCCGATTGGCCCGCTGCGGTGCGCGAGCAGGTGCGGACTGACACCTTGGCGTCGTTGCTGGGCACGCATGCGGGTGGCGGCTCTGTGGCCGATGCGCCGTTTTACGTGGGGTTTACCTCGGGCAGCACGGGGCGGCCCAAGGGGTTTGTGCGCCACCACCGGTCGTGGGTTGAGAGCTTCAAGGTGTGTCTGTCCACCTTTGGTCCAGACGCTGCCTCCCGCATTTTGGCGCCGGGGCGGGTGTCGCACTCGCTGTTCTTGTTTGGCATGCTGCTGGGCTTGTGGAGCGGCGCAGGTGTGGTGGTGCAAGGGCGGTTTTCGGCAGCGCGCGCACTGGAAGGCTTGCGCCAAGGCCACACCCCCTGCCTGGTGGCCGTGCCCAGTCAGTTGCTGATGATGCTTGAGTGGGCGGCTCACCGTGCCCTGCCACCCATAGAGGGTCTGCGCTTGGTGTTGATCAGCGGCGCACGCTGGATGCGCCAGCGCACACCCGAATTGCAAGCGCTGTTTCCCAATGCCCGGATCGTCGAGTTCTATGGGGCCTCAGAGACCAGTTTCATCGCTTGGATGGATGCGCAGGAGGATGCACCCCCTCAGGTGGTGGGGCGACCCTTTGCCAATGTGGAAATTGACATTCAAGACCCGAGTGGCCCCGATGGGGCGGGGTTGATTTTTGTGCGCAGCCCCATGTTGTTTATGGGCTATTGTGGTGGCGCGCAGGACAGCACCGCTGCGCTGCGCGATGGCGACCGGTTGTCGGTGCGCGACATGGGCTACCTGGACGCGCTGGGCCACTTGTGCTTGGTGGGGCGCCAAAACCGGATGGTGGTGACCCAGGGCAAAAACCTGTTCCCCGAAGAGGTGGAGGCCGTGTTGTGCGCGCACCCAGGCGTTGCGCAAGCCTCGGTGCAGGGGGTGCCCGACCCGGTTCGTGGCCAGCAGGTGGTGGCTTGGGTGCAGTGGAGTGAGCGGGAGGGCCCGCACCCCACCGCAGCGGCATTGAGCGCCTGGTGCCGCGAACGGCTGGAGGCGTACAAAGTCCCACGACGTTTTGCGGTGTGTGTTGATTGGCCGTTCACACCCAGCGGCAAAACCGATCATGCCCGCTTGGCGCAGGCAGACACCCCATGCCAGCAGCTTTGATGGTGGCGGGGGCGCGCAGCGCCGTGGTGCCGCGCCGAGGGGCGTTTGGCCACCTGCAAGCCCACGAGATTGGCGCACCGGTGCTGCTGGGCTTGCTGCAGCGCGCTGGTTTGCCCCTCGAGGCGGTGGACGCAGTGGTGGCAGGCAACGCACTGGGGGCCGGCGGCAACCCGGCCCGCTTGGTGGCTTTGGCGGCCGGTTTGCCCGAGCGCTGCGCGGCACTGACGGTGGACACCCAATGCTGTGCAGGCCTGGACGCCGTGGCCCTGGGTGTGGGCTTGCTGGCGTCGGGCCAGGCGTCGGTGGTGGTGGCCGGTGGGGTGGAGGCGTGGTCCCGTTCCCCTGTGCGCATGCACCGCCCACTGCACGAACACGAAGCCCCTGTGCCCTACGATCGCCCGGCCTTTGCCCCCCTGCCGTGGCCCGACCCCGACATGCTGGCCTCGGCCGCGCTATACGCCGACCGCATGGGTTACACCCGCGAGCAGCAAGACCGGTATGCCGTGCTGAGCCACCAAACGGCCTTGGCCCACCAGGCCGCCTTGGCTGACGAAATTGTGCCGGTGGCTGGCATGGCCCACGACCCTTACCCACGCCTGCTGGACCCCGCCCGTGTGGCACGCATGCCTGCAGTGCCCAACACCGGTTTCAGCCCGGTTGCGGTGTCGGCCCAAGCGGACGGTGCCGCCTGGGTGCTGCTGGCCACCGAGCAGGCTTGCACGCGCTGGGGCTTGCGCCCACAGGCGGCTTGGTTGGCCAGTGCGTCGGTTGGGGTTGACCCCCAGACGCCTTTGCTGGCGGCAGAGCGCGCTGGCACCGAGGCTATGCGCAAGGCCGGGTGCCAACACGCTGCCGATTTGCGTGTGATCGAGCTGCACGACGCGTTTGCCGTGCAGGCCCTGGACCTGTGCCAGCGCTGGGCGTTGCCGCCAGAGGCCATCAACCGGCGGGGCGGCGGCTTGGCGCGCGGACACCCCATTGGCGCGTCGGCTGCCGTGGCGCTGGTGCGCCTATTGGCTGATTTGGCGCGTGATGGCCAGCCCGGGGATCGGGGTCTGGCCGCTGTGGCCGGGGCCGGTGGGCTGGGGGCGAGCGTGGTGGTGGAGCGGCTGTAACCGGTCGTAAGGGGCTAACGCAGTCGTCAGTCCAGGTAGCGAACGTATTCTTCCGGTTCGCAGCGGCAGGTGCGCGTTTGGTTTACGGCAGCGTCGGGGTTGGCATGGCCCAAGGCCAGGCCACACACAATGTGGACGTGATCGCCCAGCCCCAGGGTTTGGCGGATCAGGCTCGGGTACGACGCCAAGGCACCGATGGCGCATGTGGCCAAGCCTTGTGACTGGGCAGCCAACATCAGGCCGTAAAGGGCCATGCCCAAGTCCATGTAGCCGCCGCTGCCAAAGGCGTGTTCCATGGTGACCACCAGCGCCACCGGGGCGTCAAAGAAGTGGAAGTTGCGCTCGAAGTGGGCATCGCGGCCAGCCCGGTCTTCACGCGCCACGCCCAAGGCCCCATAAAGCGCTTGGGCCGACGCCACCTGCCGCCGCTTCAGTGCCATGGGCATGGGCTGGGGGAAATAACTGTAGTCTTCGGTCTCTTGCTGTCCGGTTTTCCAGGCGTGCACCAGGCGTTCGGTCAGGCGTTGGCGCGCTGCGTTGCGCAACACACAAAAATGCCCGGGTTGCAAGTTCGCACCGCTGGGGGCCAAACGCGCCAGCCGCAGCAATTCCAAAACGGTGTCATCGCTTACCGGTGTGGGCAAAAACGCGCGGGTCGACCGGCGTTCGCGGGCCAATTGGGCAAAGGGGTCGTTGGCTGTCACGGGCGGGCGGCGGTGCTCACAATGGGGCCCCATTCTAGGGGCGGGTGGGGGTGGGTGGCCAAATCGTTTCTAATCGCTACCTTCGGTGTGGCCTGTTGCTGGCTGGGTTTTTGTTGTGTTGGGTATGTCTTTGTCTGGGAATTGGGGTCGTTCAAAACTGGTGCATCTGCTGGGCGGTACGTCGTCGGGCCAGACGGCACGGCAAGATTTTGCCGAGCGTTTGGCCGGATGGTTGAGCGCGTTTGATGCGGTCAAGCTGCATGCAAGCTGCCAGACGGTGCGCACGGCGCAAGTGCCTGGCCGGCCGGCCAAAGATGCGGCAATGGCACTTAAGCACCTGGCCCAGTTAAAGGACAAAGTCAAAAAAACCCACCAAGGCCTGGAGGCGGCCATTGCGGCTGACAACTGGCCCGTGCCGGAAGACGCCGCCGACGCTTACCCGGCTCACTTGCGCAAGCACGCCCAAGACCTGCAGCGCCAAATGGAGGCCACACTGGCCCCACTGCGCGCGCAGTTGTGGCAGGTCATGGCGGGTGTGTCGCCCCGCTTGCGGCAGTTGGTGGAGTTGGATGCCGCGTTGGCCCCGGTGGTGGCTGGGCAGGCCCAAAAAATGTGGGCCGGTGTGCCCGCGTTGATTGAAAAGCAACCCGGCGCCAACCCGGACTTGCACCCGGCCGCAGCGGTGCGCCGGTTTTGGCAGCAAGCTTTGCTGGCCGAACTGGAGGTGCGCATGCAGCCCTTGTGGGGGTTGTTGGAAGCGTTTGGCAGCGAAATTGAGACGTCAGTATGAGCAAAACGGTGTTTGGGGGCGTGGGTGCCCTGGGGGTGGTGGTGTTGGCTTGGGTGGCCTGGGGGTTTGGGCTGTCCAACCCACTGGCCCTGGCCATGACGGCGGTGATTGCCGGTGTGTACGGGGTGGGGGTGCGTGAACTGCATCGGTTCCGCACGGCAACGGCGGGCCTGATGGCGGCGGTACAAGCCGCCCCTGCCGAGCCTCCGGAGGAATTGACCCCGTGGTTGGATCGCCTGCCCGCTTCGCTGCAGAACCCGGTGCGCTGGCGCATTGAGGGCGAACGGGTGGCTCTGCCCAGTCCGGCACTCACGCCCTATTTGGTGGGTTTGTTGGTGATGCTGGGCATGCTGGGCACTTTCTCGGGCATGGTGGTCACCTTCAAAGGGGCGGTCGTGGCCTTGGAGGGCTCTGCCGATTTGCAGGCCATACGTGCTGCGCTGGCCGCCCCCATCAAGGGCCTGGGCTTGTCGTTTGGCACCTCGGTGGCTGGGGTGGCGGCATCGGCCGCGCTGGGGCTGTTGTCGGCTCTGTGCCGCCGTGAACGGCTACAGGCCGTGCGGCGACTGGATCGCCTCATGCACACGGTGTTTCGGTCTTTTTCGCTGGTGCATCAGCGGCAAACCGCTTACCAGGCCGTGCAAGCCCAGTCTCAGGCCTTGCCCGCAGTGGTGGCCCACATCGAACGGCTGATCGGCGGGTTGGAGCAGCGCAACGCCCAGTTGGGCGACCAGTTGCTGAACCAGCAGGCCGCGTTCCACCAGCAAGTGCAGGTGGCTTATGGGCAGTTGGCCGATGCGGTCGGTGCATCCCTGCAAAACAGCCTGTCGGCAGCGGCCCAAGCGGCGGGTGACAGCCTCAGGCCGGTGGTGGAAACGGCCATGCGCGAGCTGTCTGTGGAGTCCCGACAGCTGCACCAGCGCCAGGCCGATGCGGTGCAGTTGCAAATGGAGGGTTTGTCTGACACCTGGGTCACCCAGGCCCGCGCGTTGACCCAGGACGTGGCGCAACTGCTGGGCCAGTCCGAGGCACTGACCCAGACACGCATCGAATCCGAAGCCCAGTGGGTGCAGCAGCACAGCGACCGCATGGACCAATGGGCCCGGGTCTGGCAGCAAGAGCTGTCTGCGATGCGGGAAGACGAGGCAAACCGGGCCCAGGCTGCCGTGGCCCGTTTGGGTGAACTGCAAGCAGCGGTGGCCCAGCAACTGGGGGCCTTGGGTGCGGCCTTGGAAGCGCCCATGACCCGTTTGATGCAGACCGCGGCCGAAGCCCCCCAGGCCGCCGCCAGCGTGTTGGCGCAGCTGCAACGCCAGGCCACCGAACTGCAAGAGCGGGACGCCCAGGCCGCTCAGGAGCGGTTGGCCCTGCTGACGCAAATCGCTGATTTGGTTCAAACGCTGGGCGATGCCTCGGGCCAACAGCGGGCGGCCATTGATGCCCTGGTCGACTCCACCCAAGCCGTGTTGGCCCAGGCCACCACCCAAGTCCAGGCAAGCGCGATCGAGCTGTCCAGCTGGGGAGGGGCCTTCGAGCACGGTGTTCAGCAATTCACTGCCAGCAACCAAAAGTTGGCCGAAGGGCTGCAGCTTTTGGAAGCCGCCCTGCAACAAGCCATGGCCCGCAGCGATGAACAATTGGCCTACTACGTGGCGCAGGCCCGCGAAGTGATCGATTTGAGTATCACGTCGCAACAGGGCATAGTGGAAGATTTGCGGCGTTTGCGCGCCCTTCCGGTTGCCGCTGCGGAGGCTGCTTGATGGCGTCGTGGGAAGAAACCGATGACGGCGCCGACGCCACCGCGCCGGTGTGGGCCGTTTTTGGGGACTTGATGGCAGGCCTGCTGGGTGCGTTTGTGCTGATTCTGGTGGGCGTGCTGGTGGTGCAGATGGATC
>JACCDQ010394758.1_pt1 | contig 10756 bp, 6 predicted proteins | sample 7446031 | NCBI WGS metagenome assembly JACCDQ01 (sample SAMN15323442, study PRJNA562643) | freshwater metagenome | isolation source: river surface water | place: USA:Blue River Watershed | collected 2017-08-17
GCGCGTCAGCGTCCAGATTGTCCACCGCTTCAACGATGAAAGTGGGGCCCGCTTGAATCGCCTTTTTGACCGTGCAACGGTCAATCGACCGCAAAATGCCCACGCGGTCTTTGTCGGACATGTCAGCCGGCAACTCCACCTGAATCTTGATGGTCTGCAGATAGCGGTTGTCGGGGTCCACGATGTTGTTTTGCGACAGGCGGATGTGCTCGGTAGAGATGCCGCGCGTCTCGCAATACAGCTTCACAAAATAAGCCGCACACAAAGCCGATGAGGCCAGAAAATAATCAAACGGCCCCGGCGCCGAGCCATCGCCCTTGTAACGAATGGGCTGATCGGCCAGCACAGTGAAGTCGTCAAACTTGGCCTCCAGGCGCAGTTTGTCGAGAAAGTTGACTTTGATTTCCATGCAGTGGTTCCGGGCGATTGAGGCGTCCCAGCGACCGGAGAGCGGCTAGGAAGGTGGTAAATCCCACCCCGTTTTGCACAGAAGCGAGAATTTGAACGGTTATGCAGCGTTGGCCAATCACTGCTTGGGGGTGATGCCGCCCAAGGCCATATCCGGGCGACTGTGATTGTATTTCCACAGCCGCTGTGCCGCGTGCATCTGAATCTCATCCAGTTCAGCGCTGCCCTCCTGCGCAGCGCACCGTACTTTTGAAGCGCTCAAGGCCACACAACCCACAACGGTGACCGAGTGCGCCGTGGTTCATGCCTGAGCCTAACCATTGTTAACGTATTTTTATTCTCCGAACGATAAAAAGAGCATCTATGATGTATTTTTAGAGTTTTCAGGAGGATATAGGAATGAACAAATCAAACTCAGCAGCCGCGCTCATTTGTGCGCTCGGCCTGTGCGCTGCCAGCGCCATGGCCAACCCCGCAGAAGAGCTGAAACAAGCCGTCAAAGCTGGTGGACGGGCCAGCGGCAATGTCGCCGCCAGTGCAGGACACAGCTTGGTCGCTACCGGCCAATTGGCATCAGGCGTTGTCGCCACACCGCTGCTGGCCAGTGGTGCCATCGCCGTCGGTGTAGGCAGCGCCGCTGTGCAAGCAGGTGGCTCGCTGATGAACGCCGCCACCAGCCCCATTGGCACCCCACTGCCTGTGACCGACGAAACCGTCTCCATCATCCCCCCCAACAAAGCACTGCAGCAGCCCGCTGCCAAAAACTGATTGCCCAACATGCGTCAACTCATCACCTACATTTTGAGCCTGTGCCTGTGGGGCACAGCAGCCGCGGCACCGGGCTTCAGCTCCGCCAGCCTCGGTGGCGGCGAAACCACCCACTTCAAAGCCGAAGAAGTCATCTCCTTCGCCAAGAAAGTGGAACGCACCCTGGCCAGCAAAGGCGCACATGTGGCCATCCTCGCCCGCATGGGACGCCCACTGTCCGAGATGCCACCGGGCATGCACTTCACACATGTGGCCTTCGTGGTGTACTCACAAATCCAAACCGCCGATGGCCGCACCCTGCCAGGCTACTCGATCTACAACCTCTACCAATATGACGACCACCCAGACAAAAGCCGCCTGGTGCAAGACTACCCGGTGGACTTCTTTTCTGGCGTGGCCCAAATGGAAGCAGGTATCCTGATTCCGTCTGCAGAACTGCAACAACGCCTGATCAAAGTGATCGCATCCCCGGCCTATGCGGCGCTGCACGAACCCCGCTACTCGGTCATTGCCAACCCCTACAACGAAGGCCGCCAGAACTGCACCGAATTCACCCTGGACGTGATCAACGCCGCCATCTACCAAACCTCTGACGTCAAGCAGCTCAAGCAAGTGGCTCAAAAATACTTTGTGGCCCAACCCGTCGAAGTGAACCCCTTCAAGCTCATGCTGGGCTCGGTGTTCAGCGCCGAAGTGGCCACAACAGACCACCCCAGCAAACCCGTGACCGCCACCTTTGAGCGCATCAGCGACTACCTGCTCAAGTACGACCAGGGCGCAGAAGTTCTGACGGTCAAGCCTTGAATCGCTATTGCAGATTGTGAACAACTGATTACAATCACGATGTACACGATCAAACGCATGCCCGAGTTTGATGAGTGGCTGGCCAGCCTCAGGGACGGCATGACACGCATCCGACTGACCCGACGGCTCGAAAAAGTCCAGCGCGGTTTGCTAGGCGATGTGGCTCCAGTAGGCGAAGGCGTCAGCGAAATGCGCGAGTTCTTTGGACCCGGCTGGCGCATGTATTACGTCGAGCGAGACGGCATGCTGATCGTGATGCTGGGCGGTGGCGACAAGTCCACGCAGTCAGACGACATCGCCCGCGCCATTGCATTGAGCCGAACCATCACGGAGTGATTGACCATGACCCGAAAAATCAAAGCCGCCGACCTGCCCGACTTCGACATGGCCGAATACCTCAAGACCGACGAGGATGTGGCCAACTACCTGACGCTGGTGCTGCAAGAAAACGACCCCGCCGAGCTGACCCACGCGCTGGGCACCATTGCCCGCGCACGCGGCATGACCGAAGTGGCCCGCGCCTCAGGCCTGACCCGCGAAGCGCTCTACAAAGCCCTGCGCCCCACATCGCACCCACGCTTTGACACGATTGCCCGCGTGTGCACGGCGCTGGGGGTGAAACTGGTGGCTCAGCCCATGCAGGCGTGAGCCGCCATACAGTCAACTCCAGGGCATCTTCGGATGCCTTTTTCACATTCGGGCAGCACCCAACACGCCCCTAAAATGCAAACCTATGTTCGAACAAACCTTTAAAAATATCGATGACATCCTGCACAAAGACGCGGGGTGCACCAGCGAGCTGGACTACACCGAGCAATCCTCTTGGCTGCTGTTTTTAAAGTACCTCGACGCCCTCGAAGCCGACAAAGCCACCGAGGCCGTGCTGGAAGGCCGTGACTACCAATTCATCTTGAGCGAGCCCTACCGCTGGTCGGCATGGGCCACACCCAAAGGCGCAGACGGCAAGATCGACCACAACGCCGCGCTCACGGGCGACGACCTCAAAGCCTTTGTCAACACCAAGCTGTTTCCGTATCTGGCGGGCTTCAAGCAACGCGCCAGCGGGCCGCAGACCATCGAATACAAAATCGGTGAAGTGTTCAGCGAGATCACCAACAAAATCCAAAGCGGCTATAACCTGCGCGACGTGATCGACCGCATCGACGAACTGCGCTTTGGCAGCCAGGCCCAAAAGCACGAGCTGTCGCACCTGTACGAAGCCAAGATCAAAAACATGGGCAACGCCGGACGCAACGGCGGCGAATACTACACACCGCGCCCACTCATTCGCGCCATGATCGAAGTGATGCAGCCGCAAATTGGCGAACGCATTTACGACGCGGCCTGCGGGTCAGCCGGATTCTTGTGCGAAGCCTTTGCCTACCTGAGCCCCAAAGCCACCAAGGCCGACGACCTCGAGACGCTGCAAAAGCGCACCTTCTATGGCAAAGAGAAAAAGAGCCTTGCGTACGTGATCGGCATCATGAACATGATCCTGCACGGCATCGAGGCGCCCAACATCGTGCACACCAACACGCTGGGCGAAAACATCAACGACATCCAAGAGCGCGACCGCTTTGATGTCATCCTGGCCAACCCACCCTTTGGCGGCAAAGAGCGCAAAGAGGTGCAGCAAAACTTCCCCATCAAAACCGGGGAAACCGCCTTCTTGTTCATGCAGCACTTCATCAAAAGCCTGCGTGCCGGGGGCCGTGCGGCGGTGGTCAACATCAACATGGGCACCTTCGAAAATGAGCGTTTCCCATTTCCGTCGGTAGCCGAACAAAGTAGCATCGTGACCAAACTCGATGCCCTCAGCGAAGAATCCCAACGCCTCGAATCCCTCTACCGCCAAAAACTCACCGCCCTCGACGACCTCAAAAAGTCGCTGCTGCACCAAGCCTTCAGCGGGCAGCTTTGAACCTTGAACAAGTTTCCGTGCGTAAAGGCCAAACCCAAAAAATTACGAGAAAATAATTAATAATCGAGTGACTGCCCATCCCCATTCTGAGGACGACTCATGACCGACAAACGCATTGCCAAGCAGCACCATGCCACCTTTGAAGGCATCCGTCAGCTCGACGCAGACGGCAATGAATACTGGTCAGCCCGCAAGCTCGCCAAGGTCTTGGATTATTCCGAGTACCGTCATTTCTTGCCCGTCATTGAACGGGCAAAAGAGGCCTGCCAAAACAGTGGCCACCTGTTGGCAGACCATATCGAGGACATCCTCGATATGGTCTCTATCGGCTCTGGCGCACAGCGCGAAGTGGCCGATGTCCGCCTGTCGCGCTACGCCTGTTACCTGATTGTTCAAAACGGTGATCCATCCAAACCGGTCATTGCCAACGGCCAGACCTACTTTGCAATGCAGACGCGGCGGCAAGAGCTGGAAGACAGTGCCAAGTTTGCGCAGCTGTCTGAAGATGACAAACGACTTGCCATTCGCAATGAACTTGCCGCACACAACAAGCATTTGGCGGCTGCTGCCAAAGACGCAGGTGTTGAAAGCAGCTTGGACTACGCGATTTTTCAGGACCACGGCTACAAGGGCCTGTACGGCGGCTTGGGGGCCAAAGACACGCCCGACGAACTTTGGGACATGGCCTTTGGTGAGAGCGAGGCACAAGCGGCCGCATGGCGCAAACGCTTTGCCGCCGTGCCGCTCGAAGACAAAGGCGGCACCTGGATGGGCCGCTATTACCAAGAGAGCGCTATTCAACGCGTGTTGGAGTCTGTGGCCCAAGGCAACGACCGTGTGCTGCTGACGCTCGCTACAGGCACGGGTAAAACCTTCATCGCGTTTCAACTGGCGTGGAAGCTGTTTCACAGCCGCTGGAATTTGAAGGACTGGAAAGAAGGCACCGAGCCCAGCCGCCGCCCCCGCATCCTGTTTTTGGCAGACCGCAACATCCTGGCCGATCAGGCGTTCACCGCTTTCTCGCCCTTTCCCGAAGATGCGGTGGTTCGCATCGACCCCAGCGACATCAAGAAGAAAGGCCGCGTGCCCAAGAACGGCAGCGTGTTCTTCACGATCTTTCAGACCTTCATGAGCGGGCCTGGCGAGACACCCTACTTTGGTGAATACCCACCGGACTTTTTTGACTTCATCATCATCGACGAGTGCCACCGGGGCGGGGCCAACGACGAAGGCAGCTGGCGGGCGATTCTGGATTACTTCAGCCCCGCCGTGCAGCTTGGCCTGACCGCCACGCCCAAGCGCACGATCAACGCCGACACCTATGCCTATTTTGGCGACCCGGTTTACACCTACTCGCTCAAGGACGGCATCAACGATGGTTTTTTGACGCCGTTTCGCGTCAGGCAATTTGCCACCACGCTGGACGATTACGTCTACACCGCCGACGACATGGTGCTGGACGGCGAAGTGCAGCAAGGCAAGCGCTACGAAGAAAAAGACTTCAACCGCAGCATCGAGATCAAAGAGCGCGAGGCCTACCGCGTGAAGCTGTTCATGGACAGCATCGACCAGCGCGAAAAGACGATTGTGTTTTGCGCCACCCAACAGCACGCCCTGCTGCTGCGCGACCTGATCAACCAAACCAAGATCAGCCCCGCACCCGACTACTGCGTGCGCGTGACCGCCAACGACGGCAAGCTGGGCGAGCAGCACCTGAGCCAGTTTCAAGACAACGAAAAAACGCTGCCCACCATCCTGACCACGTCGCAAAAACTCTCCACCGGGGTGGATGCCCGCAACGTGCGCAACATCGTGCTGATGCGGCCCGTGAATTCGATGATCGAGTTCAAGCAAATCATCGGGCGCGGCACGCGGCTGTATGACGGCAAGGACTACTTCACGATTTATGACTTTGTGAAGGCGCACCACAAGTTCAACGATGCCGATTGGGACGGCGAGCCGGTCGAACCCGAAGCGCCCACCGCCAAACCCCTGCCGCCCAGCTGGCAGCCGCAAGACCCAACCGAGCCACCCAAAGTGCGCGAGCCCGGCGAAGACCGCCCGCCCAAGCTGGTGGTCAAACTGGCCGACGGCAAAACCCGCAGCATCCAACACATCTCGTCCACCAGCTATTGGGGGCCAGACGGCAAACCGCTGTCACCCGCGCAATTTCTGGAAAGCCTGTTTGGTGCCCTGCCCGACTTCTTCAAAAACGAAGACGAACTGCGCACCCTGTGGGCCGACCCGGCCACGCGCAAAGCACTGCTGGGCGGCCTGGCCGACAAAGGCTTCGGCCGCGACCCGCTGCGCGAAATGCAACGCATCATCGACGCCGAAAAAAGCGACCTGTACGACGTGCTGGCCTACGTGGCCTTTGCCCTGCCCACCGAAACCCGCGCCAGCCGCGCGAATCGAGCCAAGGCGCACAACGCGGTGACGTATGGGCAAAAGCAACAAGCCTTCTTGGCGTTTGTTCTGGATCAGTACGTGACCCAAGGCGTGGACGAACTCGACTCAGACAAGCTCACCCCACTGCTGAAGCTGCGCTACAACAACGCGCTGCATGACGCGATGGCGGATTTGGGGGATGCGGTGCAGGTCAGGCAGGCGTTTGTGGGGATGCAGAGGTATTTGTACATAGGTAAAAAAATACAAAAGGATTTATATGGCGAGTAAGAGCAATTTGGTTAACATCGATGCAATGATAAAGCGCGAGGATTTCGCGACAACAAACACCGAAGAAACCGCGAATTTCGAACAAGTAGAACGTATATCCTTGCGAGATATTATGCAAGGTGGATTAATTGGCCCTAGCTTGCGAAAACCTGATTTTCAAAGAGAAACAAATCATTGGGGCCCCGAACAAGTAGCATCTTTATTAGAATGTTTTGTAAATGGCGATCTAATACCTTCGGTCATTCTATGGTCTTCACCTACATACATATTTGTCATTGATGGTGGCCATCGCTTAAGTGTTCTGCGCGCGTGGGTTGAAGATGATTATGGTGATGGACCGATATCGCAAGCATTTTTTGGGTATGAAATTTCTCAAGAACAGAAAAAAATTGCTTCAAAAACACGTGAATTAGTTGCATCACGTGTTGGCACTTGGGGTCATTATCAATCCAAAATTCAAGATGAATATCTTGAGCCAGGCGAAAGAAAACGCTTGAATGCAGTCATATCAAGGGCTTTGCCGATTCAATGGGTTAAAGGTGACGCAAATAAAGCCGAAAGCTCTTTCTTTAAAATCAACACAAAAGGCACTCCGCTAGATGAAATCGAAGAATTACTTTTAAAAAATAGACACAAGCCAGCATCAATAGCTGCAAGGGCCATAATACGCGCTGGCAGAGGACACAAATATTGGTCTGGATTTTCAAAGGACACTGCAGATAATATTGAATCTAAAGCTACCAGTCTGCATTCTATTTTGTTCGATCCAGAATTAAGGACTCCAATAAAAACTTTAGATCTTCCACTTGGAGGACCAAAGGGAGTGCGTGCAGCATTACAAGCATTGATTGATTTATTACTGATAGCAGAAAAAGATCAACAAGGTAACCCAAAATCTGTTTCCGACATGCAAGATGATACGGATGGCTCTTTAACTGTAAGTCTTTTAAAGAAAACCCAAGAATTAATGCAACGTATAACTGGCAATGACAAAGGAAGTTTAGGCCTGCATCCTGCAGTATATTTTTATGGCCCAACAGGTCGGCATTCTGGTGCCATGTTCATGGGAACTGTAAATTTTATCTCAAAAAAATTATTAAATAACGACAAATCATTTTTCATAAAGTTCATAAAAGCGAGAGAACAACTCGAATTAATTTTAATTCAACATAAAGATTTAATTGCAACTATTCTTCAACGCCATGTTAGCACCAAACGCGTCAACAGTTACTCTTTATTGCTAGAGAAGGTAATTATTGCAATAAATGAAAGCAAAGAAATAAAAGAACAAGATCTAGTTAATTGGTCTGGACTTGAAGGGCGAGCCGTTTTAGGAAATTCAAGTGAAAAAACCAAGAAATTTTCAGACGATACAAAAAGTCAGGTATTCATAAGTGAAGCTTTAAAATCAGCTGTTAAATGCCCGATTTGCAACGGCTATCTAGATACAGCAAAGTCTGTTTCATATGACCATATTCATAGAGCACAGGATGGAGGGGGTACGACCCCAGAAAACCTCCAACTCACACATCCATATTGCAATCAATCAATTAAAAATTGATTTTTACTATTTAAAAACCACCTCAATGATTCAACTGCCCCCAAGCCTTCTCCAGCCGCTTGATGCTGACCGGCTGCGGGGTGCGCAGCTCTTGCGCGAAGAAGCTCACGCGCAGCTCTTCGAGTAGCCAGCGGAACTCCAGCATGCGGGCGTCTTGCGCGCCTTTGCGCTCAGCCACCAACCGCCAGTAGCGTTGTTCTTGCGGTTTCAGCTCCGTCAGGCGCTGGGTGTCGCGGGCGGGGTCGGCGCGGTATTTGTCCAGGCGCAGGGTGATGGCCTTGAGGTAGCGGGCGTAGTGCTGCAGCTGCGGCCACGGGGTGGCGGCCATGAAGTTTTTGGGCATCAGGCGTTGCAGTTGCTGCGTGCAGTCTGCTGTGGCATCGGGGGCGTTTTTGGTGTCCTTGATCTTGCGGGTGGCTGCGCCAAACTCCAGCAAGATGGTGCCCGCCAGCCGGGCCACTTCGTTGGCAATCAGCGTAAGGCGACCTCGACCTTCTTCGATGCGGCGCTTGAACGTGATCTCGTCGTTGGGCAGCGGGTCAAGCAAGAAGGCGCGGTCCAGCGCCACGTCGATGATCTGGGTTTTCAATTCATCCGCCGTGCCCAGCGGCATATAGGCCACAGCCATTTTTTGCAGGTCGGGGATGTTTTTCTCAAGGTACTTGAGCGCGTCTTTGATCTGCAGCGCAAACAGGCGGCGCAGGCCCGCGCGGTTTTTGGCGGCGGCCACATCGGGCTCGTCAAACACCTCAATGGTCACGGCGTCTTGCACGTCCACCAGCGCGGGGAAGCCGATCAAGGTCTGCCCGCCTTTGCTGATTTCCATCAGCTCGGGCAGTTCGCCAAAGGTCCAGGCGGTGTAACGCTGCGGGGCCAGGGGCTTGGGGGCGGCTGGCTTTTCTCCACGCGGCACATTGCCGCGCCCACCTGCATCGGACTTGGATGAATGGGGGTCTGACCCCGATTGTTCGGACTCCCCGCCTTGGGGGGCCTGAGGCACAGCGGCAGGTGCTGTCGCCACTTTGAGCTGCGCCAGCGCCTGGAACGCGCCACGCGCTTTGGCACCCAGCTCGCCTTTGAGCGCGCCCAGGTTGCGACCCATGCCCAGCTGGCGGCCGTGTTCGTCGACCACGCACAGGTTCATGAACAGGTGCGGGCTGAGCATCTCGTGTTTGAAGTCGGTGCGTTTGATGTCGAGGCTGGTTTCGTCGCGGGCTTTTTTGAGCAGCACGTCGGTCAGCGACCCGGCACCAAACAGCTCGGGCGCAGACAGCTCGGCGGCCAGGCGCGTGGCCGACTCGGGCAGCGGCACAAAGCGGCTGCGCGGGCGCTGCGGCAGGCTTTTCAGCAGGGCCTGGATCTTGTCTTTGAGCAAGCCGGGCACCAGCCATTCGCAACGGTCTTCGCTCACCTGGTTGAGCACAAACAGCGGTACCGTGACGGTGACGCCGTCGCGGGCGTCGCCCGGTTCGTGCAAATAGGTGGCCTGGCAGTCGGTGCCGCCCAGGCGGATGTGTTTGGGGAAGGCCTGCGTGGTGATGCCTGCCGCTTCGTGGCGCATCAGCTCTTCGCGGGTCAGCATCAACAGGCGCGGCTGCTTGGCACTTTCGGCCCGGTACCAGTTCTCCAGCAGGCGGCCGCTGCACACATCGGGCGGGATCTGCTGGTCATAAAAGGCGTAGATCAGCTCGTCGTCCACCAAGACGTCTTGGCGGCGTGACTTGTGTTCCAGCTCTTCGACTTTGGCGATCATCTTGTGGTTCGCGGCCAAAAAAGGCAGCTTGGTCTCCCACTGGTCGCCCACCAGCGCTTCGCGGATGAAGATCTCGCGTGCGCCGTGCATGTCCACCCGGCTGTAGGGCGTGCGGCGGCCGCTGTAGACCACGAGGCCATACAGCGTGGCCCGCTCCAGTGCCACGACTTCGGCGGACTTCTTTTCCCAATGCGGGTCGAGCAGTTGTTTGCGCAGCAAGTGCGCGCCGACTTGCTCCAGCCACTGCGGCTCGATCGCGGCAATGCCCCGCCCAAACAGGCGCGTGGTTTCCACCAGCTCGGCCACCACGATCCAGCGACCCGGCTTTTTGCTCAGGTGCGCGCCGGGGTGCTTGTGGAACTTGATGCCACGTGCGCCCAGATAGGCTTCTTCGTCTTCGAGCTTGTAGCCCACGTTGCCCAACAGGCCCGCCAGCATGGACAGGTGCAGCTGCTCGTAGCTCGCAGGCTGCGTGTTGATGCGCCACTTGTGCTCGGCCACCACCGTGAGCAGCTGGGTGTGGGTGTCGCGCCACTCGCGCACGCGGCGGATGTTGACGAAGTTCTGGCGCAGCAGTTGCTCGTATTGGCGGTTGCTGAGCTTGTGGTCGGTGCCGTGCCCGCCTCGGGCGTCGTGAATCCATTTCCACAGCTTCAGGTAGCCGGTGAACTCGCTCTTGTCGTCGTCAAACTTGGCATGCTGCTGGTCGGCTTGGGCCTGCGCGTCCATGGGGCGGTCGCGCACGTCTTGCACGCTCATGGCGCTGGCGATCACCAACACTTCGTCCAGCGCTTCGCGGCCACGCGCTTCCAAAATCATGCGGCCTACGCGGGGGTCCAGCGGCAGCCGGGCCAGCTCTTTGCCA
>JACCDQ010192597.1_pt1 | contig 10754 bp, 13 predicted proteins | sample 7446031 | NCBI WGS metagenome assembly JACCDQ01 (sample SAMN15323442, study PRJNA562643) | freshwater metagenome | isolation source: river surface water | place: USA:Blue River Watershed | collected 2017-08-17
GGCTCGTTCTCTGAGGTTGGCCCTAACTACGTGTTTACGCCAAACCCCGGCAACAACGTAGAGATCAAGGCTTACTACATCCGCACGTTCCCGTTTCTTTTTGGCCCAACAGACGATGTGCTGAACCCATTGGTGCAAAACAACGCTGTCTTGGCAAGTTTTCCTGAAGGCTACCTCTACGGTACGTTGTGGGCTTACTACGATAAGAACAAGAACACCGAAGAAGCTCAAAAGTGGTTGGCTCGTTTGGATGAAGCTTATGGCTTGATTGAAGACCAGTACAACAAAGGCCGTTGGAAGGGTGGAGATCAACATCTGTCATCCGAGTGGCAACCCCGCGACTATCGCTACAACTTTAAGTAAGGAAAAGACATGGCTACAGGCGGTCTTTACGGTCAAAGCAGCGCAGGGATTGTCTCTCCACAATCTGGCTCTGAGTCTTCAGGTTTGTACGGCAACAACACCGTCTTTGGTGGCACGTACTTTGAGTGGTTTATTTTCCAAGAAGCTGCAACGCAACCTGCTACCCCTACGGGTGGCTCATGGAACTTCCTGACAAACACAGGCACTGTTCCTTCTGGCTGGACTCAATCTCCACCTTCAGCTCCTACCAATGAGATCTGGGTTTCTATTGCTTTGGTTAACTCAAAGACTACTTCGTCTTTTGTTTGGTCTGAGCCGGGTCTGCTTGGTGTCGTTGCCACTACAAACGTAGGAACAACAACCACTGGCGCTGCTGGAACTTCTGCTTCTGTTGTCAACAGCGGCACTCCTTTGGATGCGGTCCTTGATTTCACTATCCCTCGTGGTGACACAGGTGCTACTGGTTCTCAAGGTCCTGCTGGTACTGCGGCAACAATTGCTGCTGGCACTACGACTACAGGCTCACCCGGTACTTCCGCTACTGTAGTTAACTCTGGCACTTCATCGGCTGCTGTGTTTGACTTCACCATTCCTCGTGGTGACGTTGGTGCAACAGGCGCTACGGGCGCTACTGGTGCTACAGGCGCTGCTGCAACCATTGCTGCTGGAACGACTACTACTACAGCCCCCGGAACTTCTGCCTCAGTTACTAACGTAGGCACATCAGGTGCTGCTGTTTTTGACTTTGACATCCCTCGTGGTGCAGGTGTTAACTCTGGTGGTTCTACAGGTCAAGTTCTGACTAAGGCCAGCGGCACTGATTACGACACTACTTGGACAACGCTTACAGGTAACTTGAGCTATCAAGGCACTTGGAACGCTTCCACTAACACGCCTACTCTGACATCTAGTGTTGGCGTAAACGGTAATTACTACGTTGTAAGTGTTGCTGGCTCAACAAACTTAAACGGCGTTACTGATTGGCAAATTGGCGATTGGGCTATCTTCAACGGTAGTGCTTGGCAAAAGCTTGACCAGACTGATCTGGTTACTTCTGTAAACGGTCAAACAGGAACTGTTGCTCTAGATGCCGCTGATGTAGGCGCATTGGCAAGCATTACTTCTGCCGATGGAAGTATCACAGTAAGCCAAGTTGGTACTGCTGTTGATTTGGCTGTGTCTGCTGCCTCTCCAGCATCTACTTTGCTTTTGCAAGTCAGAAACAACTCTGGCGCAACAATGACAAAAGGCACTGTTGTTTATATCAACGGAGCTGTTGGTCAATTGCCTACCATTGCAAAAGCCTTGGCAACATCTGATGCAACTTCTGCTCAGACTCAAGGCTTAGTCACTTCTGACATTTCAAACGACTCAAATGGTTATGTCACCATTGTTGGTTTGGTGACAAATCTGAACACTTCTGCCTATACAGACGGTGAGCAACTCTATCTTAGTGGTGTTACTGCTGGTGCAATGACAGGCACAAAGCCATATGCACCAATTCACTTGGTGTACGTTGGTGTTGTTGTTCATGCTCACCCAACACAAGGCAAGATCCAAGTCAAAGTCCAAAACGGCTATGAACTTGACGAGTTGCATAACGTCAGCGCACAGACTCCTACTACTGGTCAAACCATTGTTTATAACAGTGCAACCAACTTGTGGGAACAAAACACTGTCTCTTTGACTGTTGGTGTAAACGGTACGCTTGCTATAACTAACGGTGGTACAGGGGCTACTACAGTAAGTGGCGCTCAAACTAATTTGCAGGTGGACCCTGCTGGAACTGCGGTGGCTTTGGCAATCGCTTTGGGATAAATCATGGCAAACACATTTAAATCTTATTTCAGCAAAAACGTAGGCACATCTGCTGCATCCGTTTATACCTGCCCAACTGCAACACAGACAACCATCATTGGCTTGTCAATGGCTAACACCTCGGCATCACCGATCACGACTGATGCTTACGTTACCCGTTCAGCAGTTAATTACTACCTAATCAAATCAGCAACTGTCCCTGTGGGCGGTTCTTTGGTTATTGTTGGTGGTGACCAAAAGGTTGTTTTGCAAGCTGCTGACGTTTTGTATGTTGTGAATAGTGTGGCTACTTCTGGAGACTGTGCTGCTTCACTGCTGGAGATTGCATAATGGCTTATCTAGGTAACACTCCTACACAACAAGCGTTTACACCAGCAATTGATTACTTCAGCGGTAACGGTAGCACTGTTGCATTTACGCTGTCTCGCCCTATTGCATCGGTTGCGCAGGTTGAGGTTGTAGTCAACAACGTTCAGCAAAATCCAACTGATGCCTTTACGGTACTGAACAACACGATTACGTTCACAGGCGCACCATCGTCTGGCACGAACAACATCTACGTGTCCTACACGAGCTCAATCACTCAGGTGATTCAGCCGGGACAGGGGACGGTGGGGACTGCACAGCTTCAGGATGGCGCAGTGATAACTCAAGATATTGCGGACAACGCTGTTACTCCTGCAAAGCTATCTCAAAAGCTCACATCTGGCACAGCCGTAGCAAGCACATCTGGCACTAGCATCGACTTTACGTCAATCCCTTCTTGGGTGAAGCGTATTACTGTGATGTTTAATGGTGTTTCGACCAACGGTTCGTCTCTAATTCAAATTCAGCTTGGTAATGGAAGTTTTACAACAACCAGTTATACCTCAAATGCGTCTGTTATGGGTAGCGCTGGAACAGCCAGCGCATTGTCAACTACAGGTTTATTGTTTGATGCAGGAACTCCAAGTGCAGCAACTATCAGAAACGGTGTGCTTTATATCTTAAATCAAACAGGAAACACATGGATTTCTTCAAACACTGGCGCTCGTACTGATTCATATGGAATCGCTGGCGGGGGTGTTATTGCACTCGGTGGAACCCTCGACCGCATCCGCATCACCACAGTAAACGGCACAGACACCTTCGACGCTGGTTCAATCAACATTCTTTACGAAGGCTAAATAATGCCATTAAGCAAAATTGATTCCTCGTCCATCAACGGACTTGGCTATGGGTTTAAGAATCGAATCATCAACGGGGACATGCGCATTGATCAACGCAATGCGGGGGCTAGTATTACTCCTGCAAGCGGTAACGCATATATCGTTGATCGTTTTCGTTACACAACAACACAAGCAAGCAAAATTACTTGTCAGCGCAGTACCACGGCTTCCGTTGGTTTTGTTAATTCAATATCTGCCTTGGTTGCGTCGGCTTTCTCATCGACATCTACTGATTATTTTGGTATAGAACAATTGATTGAGGGGTTTAATGTTTCCGATCTTGGTTGGGGAACTGCAAGTGCGCAGTCTGTAACATTATCGTTTTCTGTTCGCTCAAGCGTAACAGGCACGTATGCACTTCGCTTTACAAATGATGTATCTAATCGAAGCTATGTTGCAACATTCACTGTAAATGCCGCAAATACATTCGAGCAAAAAAGCATCACTGTTGCTGGAGATACTTCTGGAACTTGGCAAACGGACAATCGTACTGGTTTAGCTGTTTGGTTTGATATGGGTTCAGGCTCAAACTTTAATACCACTGCTGGAGCTTGGTCTGCTGGAAATTACACACGAACTTCTGGTGCTGTTAGCTTTGTTGCAAACGCTGGAGCCACCTTCTACATCACAGGCGTTCAACTAGAAAAAGGCTCAACAGCAACGAGCTTTGACTACCGCCCGTATGGTACTGAGTTGGCTTTGTGTCAGCGGTATTATGAAAAGTCCTACAACGATGGTGTTGCTGTTGCAAGCGCTACTTTAGTTGGTAGGCTTGGAGCGGATGGGAATAGTGCTGGTCGTTGGTATCCTAGCGTTGGGTTCAGGGTTTCAAAGAGATCATCTCCAACGATGGTTGCTTATAGTGATGCTACAGGTGCAAGTGGGAACATTACAGTTAATGGCTCCAACACTGCGTACACGTTTGGCTCAAATATCGGCATGAATGGCGGCTTAGGAACTTTAGTTTCTTCTACCTCAAACGCCATCTATGCGTGTCAATGGACTGCTGAATCGGAGTTATAAAATGTATCAAATACTTAAAGATCCTCAAAGTGGTGAAACAATCAACGCCGTAAAGCGTATTTCTGACAACGCTTGCATCCCATTCGACCCAGCCAACACAGACTACCAAGCCTATTTGAAATGGCTGGAAGAGGGTAACACGCCTGAGCCAGCAGAGGAGCAACAATGAGCTATATCGGCGCAAGCCCAACCAACGTAGCCTTCCAGACTGACACGTTCAGTGGCACTGGAAGCCAAACCGCATTCACGATGGCTGTGGCCCCGGCCAGCACAACATCTGTCTTGGTAGCCGTCACAGGCGTCGTGCAAGACCCAAGCACCTACTCGGTGGTGGGCACCACGCTGACATTCAGCCAAGCACCTCCCAGTGGCACGAACAATATCTCTGTGCGCTACCTTGGCATTCCTGCCAGTGGGGTGACAACGACTGCCTACCGCACGATCACAGAGTTCACAGCTACAGCTGGCCAAACGACCTTCAGCGTGCCTTCATACACGGTTGGCTACATTGATGTCTACCGTAACGGCGTGCGCTTGGGCGCAGCTGATTTCACAGCTACGAACGGCACAACAGTTGTCTTGGCCACTGCGGCTACAGCTGGTGACTTGGTGGTAACTGAGAGCCTATATGTGAGCTCGGTGTTGAACGCCATTCCAGCAACAGCCGGTGCGGTGAACTCGACGTACTTGGCTTCTGGCCTGACGCTGAATACACCAACTTTGACTTCACCAACAATGTCTGGTGCTGTTGTATCAAACATGGCATCAAGCGTGCTCACATCCGGCACTGCTGTTTCGGCCTCTGGCACTTCTATTGATTTCACAGGCATCCCATCTTGGGTGAAGCGTATTACTGTAATATTCAGCGGCGTGTCTACTAACGGAACTTCTAATTACTTAGTTCAGGTCGGTTCTGGAAGCATTACTTCCACTGGGTACGGAGCTTCATCGTCTGTTACAGCAACCTCTAGCGCTACGACAAACTTTTCAACGGGTTTTGGTATTGCAAACAACGGGTCTGCTGCACAAACAAATAGTGGGTCAATGACAATATTATTGGTTGGGTCAAACACTTACGTATCAAATCATACATTAGGTGTAACAAACTTAAACAACTCTATTTTTGGTGGCGGCAACATCACTCTTGGTGGCACTCTTGACCGCATCCGCATTACCACAGTTAATGGTACTGACACCTTTGATGCTGGCTCTATCAACATTCTTTACGAGTAAACCATGACACAAGCAGCTAAATTAGCGTCCCTTGGGACAAGTAACGGCACTAGCGTAATTGTGCAAGGGACTGCGGTAAACACCACTTCAGGCACAAGCATTGACTTCACGGGAATCCCATCTTGGGTGAAGCGTATTACTGTGCTTATTAACGGTGTTTCTACAAATGGTTCATCCATTGTTCTTGTTCAAACTGGTGCAGGTTCTGTAACAACTTCTGGGTATTTGGGTTCTGGAACATACGGAGCAACTTCCAATTTCACCACAGGTTTTGCTGTTGGTAATAGCGGTTCTCCTGCATATGCTCGATATGGTGCAATGGTTTTGTTAAATTTGTCTGGAAATACATGGGTCGCCTCGTATGCGGGTGGTCTTTCAGGTGTTGCTGAATTTGGTTGTGGTGGTGGTAATGTGACCCTTGGTGGAACTCTTGATCGTGTTCGCATCACAACAGTCAACGGCACAGACACCTTTGACGCAGGCTCAATCAACATCTTGTACGAATAAGGAAACATCATGCCTACCAAAATCATCGTAGACCTCACAGAGGGAACCACAACAGAAGTCGAACTCGAAGGCGCAGAACTGGATGCGTACAACGCGTCATTGGCTGCACAAGCCGCCGCCGCTGAAACGCCTGCTCCAGAGGAGAAACAATAATGGCACTCACACAAGTTGACCAAGGGTTACTAGCCCCACAAGCCCAATACACGGGCTTCAAGAACCGCATCATCAACGGTGCGATGGTGATTGACCAGCGTAATGCGGGGGCTGCTAAGACTCTTACAGCAGGCGTACAGGCGTATGTGCTTGACCGCTTTTATGTTGCCACTAATGGCGGCGCTGGCATAGTCCAACAAGTTGCTGGTACTGGAGGCTTTACAAAAGCCATGCGCATTACTGGGGCTGCTGGCGTCACAGACGGTTACTTCGGACAGAAGATTGAGTCGTACAACATTGCAGATGCTGCGTCCTCGACGGTTACATACAAGATTCGCGCATCTAGTTCCGTGTTGACTTCCCTGACTTGGTACGCACGCTTTCCAACAGCACAAGACAACTACGCTGGTGTAACTTTAATCACAAGCGGCAGCATCACAATCAACAGCACTCCAACAGATTACACATTTCAGATCGCCTTACCTTCTGGGGTAACAAACGGTCTTGAGGTGTATTTCACGTTTGGTGCTTTTACTAGCGGTACTTTGGACATCACAGGCGTTCAACTAGAAAAAGGCTCAACAGCAACGAGCTTTGACTACCGCCCATATGGTACTGAGTTGGCTTTGTGTCAGCGGTATTACTACCGTTTAAAAGCTGGTACAACTTATGGAAACGCTGGTGTTGGTCGAGCTTACGCAACTACAAACGGACAAGCGGTTGTTGCAATGCCTGTTTCCATGAGAGCCGCGCCTACTGGAGGCTATTCAGCTTTGTCTGACTGGAACGCATCACAAGCATCTGGAAACATTACTGCCATGAGCCCAGCCGCACAATATTCGCTAGATTACCGTCAAATGACTATTGACATTACGGCAACGATGGTTAGTGGCCAATGCGTTATCTTAAATGCCAACAACACAACAAACGCATGGATTGACTGGAGCGCAGAGCTATGATTTACAAACTTTCAAGTGATGGTTTTGGTCAACAGTATGTCTTGAGCATCACCGAGCAAGGAACGAAGGTAATTCCCTTCGACCCAGACAACACAGACTACCAAGCGTATTTGAAATGGCTTGCAGATGGCAATACACCCGAACCTGCTGACGAGTAAAATCCGTCAACCGAGGACTAATCATGAGCTACACGCCCCTACGTACACCGTTTACCAATATGTCGTTCACTCCAGACGTTCCTAGCAACGCCTTGGGTGCAAACGAATATAACTCTGGTCGTAACGTAGAGGCTGATGTTCGTGGCATCAAAAAGATCAGTGGAGAGGAGCTTATCCTTTCTACTGTTCCCGGCAACATCATCTTTGTTGATGGCGGGTTCCGTGGAACTGAATGGACATACATCGTAGCCACTCGTGAAGGCAAGTGGTACAAGATTACCTCTTCAGGCATCTCCAACATCACCCCCGGCGTTGGAGCCAACCCTAACGTAGCCTTGTCTGGTTATTCTGATGACATCAACATCACCACCTCTTGGGTTGGTAACGTGTTTTTCATCAATGACACCCTGCGTCCTCCCATGTACTTCTTGGCAACTGCCACAGAGATCTACATCTACGACACAGCCCCTGACTACTATGTGTGGAACTACGATGTTGGTGTGACATCAACTACTGCCGCTTTTGTGCGTAACTTCTGTTCGCCAAACGTAGGCAACATTTTGATTGCTGGCAACCTGACCAAAGTCTCTGGTGGCATCACAACCAACTACCCGACAACCATCCGTTGGTCACAAGCATTTGCCAACACAGGCGTACCTGCCACTTGGATGCCTACCCTGAACAACGTAGCCAACGAGCAAGAAATTCCTGTTCGAGGTCCTATTGTTGACGGCTTCTTTTTGGGCGCTAACTTCTACATCTGTTCCTATTGGGACACTGTGGTCATGTCGCCTATTGCCTATCAAAACAGCACAGCACCTGTCTTTGGTGTTCGCCTGTTCAACCAAGGCCGTGGTTTGATCAACAACAACTGTTGGACAAACACAGACTCTAGCGTCTACGGCGTGGACAGTCGTGACATCTGGGTGTTTAACGGTTCAGACTTTGCACCACTGGGCAACCAAAAAGTCCGTGACTACTTCTTCCGCAACCTCAGCACTACTTACTCTGATCGCATCTTTGTGGTCAACAACACTGCCAAGAACCAAGTGGAGATCTACTTCCCCAACTTGACTTCTACAGGCTGGTGCAACAAGATGTTGTCTTGGCGCTATGACTTGAACGTCTGGAATGCTCCAAAAGACGTTGTAAATGCCTGTATGGGTTGTGAAGCTCCTGTCTACACAGGTAGCGCATTCAAGTATGCCTCTAGGACTGTTGTATACGCCCAAGGAGGCACTGCAAGTAGCAAACTGGTACAAACAGGTCGAGGCAACTCTTTTATCAACTCAGCGCCTATTCCTGCGTTGTTTGAACGTAACAACATTGTTTTGCAAACTGCTGAAGGCCCAGTGCCTTACTCGTCTAAGGTTTACGCTCACCGTCTGTTGCCTGAGATTGCGGGTACTGGCACTATCAACATTACTGTTGGTGGCGCTAACTCTACTGCTCAACCAGCTACATACGGTCAAGCTTCTACAGTCTCTGTGATCACTGATAATCCTTGGGTAACAACCCAACAAAACACTGTTCGCACTTTGTCTGTCAAAGTAGAGTCAAACGATGCTACTGACACATGGAACTTGACTGCTATGAACTGGCAAGCAACAGTAACTGAGGATGCGTTCTAATGCCTTTCTTTCTTGACGGCAACCCATCTCAGGGAGAAATATCTGAGGCTATCAACTATCTGCTTGGCAATAGTCAGCTAACTACATCCACAAACGTAGTTAATGGGCAGGTGACTGACGCTGTTGGCGATGTTGTCAGCTACTTGTACAAGTACTTGTACGTAAAGTATGCCGACAGTTTTGATGGCACTGTGAACTTCAGCAACACGCCAACAAACCGTCAATATTACGGACTACGTAACAACGACAGCGGTACTGAATCTACAAACCCTGCTGACTATGTTTGGTATCAGGTATCTGGTGGATTCAGCACAAACAAGTTTATTTTTTACTCAGTAACTGGTGGTCGCAGGATCAACATTGTTGTTGGCTTGTCTGCTCCATCAATCTTGTATCAGGCAGATAGTGGTGCTGCTATTGACCTAGATCGCATCTCAGGTTCTGACGGCTCATCATCGCGTATTTGCTATGCCAAGAGTACAAGTTTTGCTTTGGCATCGACTCCAACAACATACCAAACCTCTGGCCCTAGTGGCTTTCCTCCTACAAACACTTGGGGTGGAGCAGAGACATGGCAAGCAACTCCTCCTACTTTGGCTGTAAATGAAGCTTTGTTTCAGTCTGATGGTGTCTACAACCCTGTGTCAAATCTGACAACATGGAACGTGCCATACCTGTCAAGCCTTAGAGTTGGCGCGTTGTCTGCCATTAGTGCAAACCTTGGGACTATCACCGCTGGTTCTATGAATGCCGTCAACATCACAGGTAGTGATCTGACTATTGGTAGCTCACCTGCTATCAGCGGCACGACCATGACAGGCTCAGGTTCTCACATCTACACCGATGGACGGTTCATCACTGGAAACTCAACCACGAACATGGTTTTTGATGGGACAGCTCTATACCTCAACGGTATAGCTAACGTATCTACTACAGTGTCTTCTGTACCCAACTTGATTGGGGCAGGAGAGGTGACCATTGCAAGCTTCTCTGTCCCAAGGTCTGGCAAAACAATCATCTTGTGGTCAACAAACTTGAACACACAGTCTGTTGTTGCCGCAAAAGGAATCAACCTACAGGCCATCATTAGAGTGAAGGACAGTAGCAACGTTGTTGTGACGAATAGCACTTTTGAGGTTTTCGCACATGGCGCTTCTGCCTACATTGGTTCAACCGCAAACAACTTCTTTACAGTTCCATTCACATATGCAACTGTTTTGGATTTGACGGCAGGAAGTTATACGATCAAAGCCTATGATTTGAATACAACATCATATGACGCTACTGGTGCGTTTATTGCTGGAGGAGTAACCTCACTTGCGCCTTCTGGTGGGTACACTGTAAATATATTTGAGATTATTGCGTAAGGATTCATCATGGGTAGCTTCTCACCACAAGTTCAATCACCACAGGCTTCTGGCGGCAAAGGTCAGGCGGCTGCACCTCAAGCTGAGACTCAGATCAATCCTGCCCCTGTAGACGGCGCACCCACTATTCAGCCTATGGGCAAAGGTGGCGCACAAACCAATTCTGCAACTTCTGGTCAGCCTCGCATGGGCCAAGAAAACCAATATTCAAATACTGTCGGACAGTGGGATAATACGCAACAACAGACTCAACAGCCCATGCAGGGCAAGGGCAAAGGAGCTTAATCATGGGAATGGGTAAATCATCTGGCAGTCAACAGGCTGTTGTAACGGA
>JACCDQ010193024.1_pt1 | contig 10752 bp, 10 predicted proteins | sample 7446031 | NCBI WGS metagenome assembly JACCDQ01 (sample SAMN15323442, study PRJNA562643) | freshwater metagenome | isolation source: river surface water | place: USA:Blue River Watershed | collected 2017-08-17
CTATATTTGCCTCAAAAAAATACGTATGGAACTCATTTTTGTGGTTATTTCGTTTCTGTTGGTCAGTTTGGCAATGGTGACAATCGTTTATTTATTTCTCAAGCGCCAACACGACCACAGCCTCGTGCAGCTCCAAACCGAACTCGCCATGCAGCGTCAAAATTATTTCCTACCGAGCAAGCTAGAAGCGTATCAGCGTTGTATTTTATTGCTCGACCGCATTTCACCTGCCAACCTCACGCTGCGCACCCTACAAGTGACCAACAATGCCAGAACCCAACAAAGTTTACTCGTCAAGACCGTCAGAGAAGAGTTTGAACACAATATTGCGCAACAATTATTTGTTTCGCCACAGGGCTGGATCATGCTGATTCAAGCAAAGGAAGAGGTATTGCGCGTTATCAATATGGCAGCCAATACTTTAGATGCGCAAGCAAGTGCCACAGACCTCGCGGCTAAAATTTTAGAAATTTCCGCTCAAATTGAGCAGTTTCCGACAGAAATTTGCCGTGCGTACTTACAAAATGAGTTTCAGCGTTTCAACGCTTAGCCATTTTTTCTTTGGCAATAGCGAGCAGCATCGGGAGCAAAGACAGGCCGATGATGCCAAAAATGACAGTCTCGAAGTTTTCGCGCACAATTGTGAGGTTACCAAAAAAGTAGCCTAAAAGTGTCAAGCCCAGCACCCAGCTCACGCCACCGATTACATTGAATCTCAAAAAGATGCTGTAACGCATATTGGCCAAACCTGCCGTAAAAGGTGCAAACGTGCGTACAATGGGCACAAAGCGTGCAATGATAATCGTTTTGGAACCGTGTTTCTCAAAAAACGCTTGGGTTTGTTGCAAGTGCTTTTCTTTGAGTAGGGCATAGCGCCCAATTTGCATTTGAGCCAATTTGCGTCCGTATTTTTGGCCAATCCAAAAGTTCAGCGCATCGCCTAATATAGCTGCAATCATGAGCAAACCTAATACGACCCATAAATTGAGCTGCGCCAATTCGTTGTCTATTTGTACGCCTGCGCAAAATGAACCCGCCGCAAAAAGCAGTGAGTCACCGGGTAGTAAAGGCATGAAAACCAAGCCTGTTTCCACAAAAATGATCAAAAACAAAATCGCATAAATCCAGACGCCATAATCCTGAATGAGCAAGAAAAGGTAGTTGTCAATATGCAGGATGAAATCGAGAAGCTGAAGGAGATAACTCATTACTGACAAGTAATTTGAGGTGCATTTTGCTCAATCCAGGCATTGATCCCGCCTTCTAATACACAAATATTGGTGGCTGCAAATTCAGTCTCCATGAAATTAGCGAGGGCTTCTGCGCGTTTTCCGGACTGACACATGAGCACCACTTGTTCAAAATGCGCGTAATTGGGATATGCCACTGCAAAAGTGGCCATCGGGACAGACGGGCAGTCTATTTTGCAGTTCAATAATTCGTAGGGTTCACGGATATCGATGAGGCAACAGCTTTCTTGGGCTTCTAGCGCCTGAAGAACGGCCTTCGGACTAAGCATTTTCATGGTGTCAAATTTTAGCAAAGATAAAATTCTTGTTCAATAGACTTTGATTTTATCTATCTGCTTTTGCGCATGGAGGGTAATTTGATACGCATCTTCATTCGCAAACTCGACCTCTAGGTGCCTTAATTTGATGTGTGTCTTGCCTTTTGCAATTTGTTTATACTGGATTTTACAATTGTGATAAATCTCAAGCGTGGGCAATAAAAACGCACATTTTGCTGCTGGTTTGGGGCCGAAAGCTAGCGCTTGGGAGCCGTCTCTGATCATCAGCACCCGATCGCCTTGAAAAAAAGTTGTTTGTTGCTCCTGCAATTTGCGCTGCCTTTGCTGAGCCATGAAAAGCAAACTACCGATGAAGCCCAACTGAGCAAAGTATTTATGCTGACTTTGCAAACCATAAAATAAATAATAGGTCGCCAACCAAAAAAGCAAAACCCACCAAAATGGCAGCACAAACCCTTTGGCTAAGGCACCCGGAGCTTCACTGAAAAAACGCATGATGTCCAGCATCCAACGAATGGAGGTTTCCAAAACAAAAGCACTAAGGCGATCTAGCCAAGGAAGCGCCTGCAGAAAAGGAAAAAACATACCCACTACTAAAATCAAGCTCGACAAACTCATCAGGCAGAGATTGGCAATTTGAGCGTAATTCGGATACAAATGAAAATGATACAAACTCAATGGCAGCGTGGTAAGGGTGGCTGCCAAGCCGAGTGCTGTGCCATCCCATAAATGTGTCAAGATTTTCCATCTGAATTGAAGTGTTGCCCGGATTGCTTCATAATAAAGATATATCCCTAGCATCGCGAGATAAGACAATTGAAAGCCGAGGTCAAACAAATAGCGGGGATCGTAGAGCAAGAGGCAAAAAGCCGAAAAAAACAGGGCGGAAAGCTGACTCATTTGGCGTCCAGACAATTGGCTCAACAACAACACACTGAACATAAAAACACTGCGCAATACCGAAGCCGACAAACCTGTGAGCACAGCATAATACCAAACGATGAACAATACCAAAAACAAAGCCTGCTTTCGACTTACCCATCGAGACAACAAGCCCAAAATTTGAAGCAGCACCAAGATCAATAAACCAATATGCATGCCCGACACCGCTAAAATATGCATTGAGCCCGTCGCCAAGAAATAAGACCGCAATTGTGCATCAATGCCGTCTCGCTCGCCTAAAATGAGCGCCCGGCCAATCGCCGCTGAGCGCGGAGTGAGCGCCGTTCTGAACGCTGAAGAAAGCTGGTTTTTGACTGCTAATAGCCAAGAATTGTGCTGATTTAGGGAGCGAGCGCCAAGGTCTTTGATTTGCTCACTATACACAAAAGCCCGATGGCTCAGGCCTTGTAATTCATAATACCTTGACTGGTCAAAAGCACCTGGATAGCGCTCATTGGCGAGCAATTCTGGTTGGCAGCGCAGTGCGTAAGCATTTGTGAGTTGAAGAGGGGTTTTTGCAAAGACATAAAGTTGCAAGCTGAGTGCCTTTTTTCGCTGGGCAGCACCAAAATAAAAACGACCTTTTACTTTTTGAAATTCGGCTCGATTTTCTTGGGATTCAGGTATAAAAAAACCAGTCGTTTGTTTATTGAAATGTATACTTTGTGCTTCTCGGAATGCGATTTGCCGGCTCTGTAAAAGCCAAAAACCGAGGGCCATAAATGAAAAAAGGAGCCCGAATTGCCGCAATGATTTACTCAAGAGTAGTAAAATACCACCTACAGTAAAAAACTTGAAAAAAAGCAGGAGGCCCTCCGTTAAATTACGGTAGTCAGCCAGGTAAATACCAATGATAAAAGGCAGTAAAACAAGGGCAAAGTGCCATTGAAGTTTCGGCACTTCTGAAACAGAAGGGGTGGTCATAAGCGAGAATTAGAGGTAGAATTTTCCCGCTTTAAACTTGATTTTTTCGGTGAGTAAATGTGGACGAATCAGTGGTTCGAGCTCAGATTTGGCGCATAAAAAATGGGCCTCGAGCTCCTGTATGCTGCGCGCTTCTTGGAGAAAGTCCAAAAGAGTGCTTTCATTTAAAGTGCGTGGCACACAGACATCGCACTGACCACAAGGGGCAATGCTTTGCCCGAAATATGTAATGAGTTGCTGGGCGCGGCAAGTGGGCTCTTGGCAATAGCGTTGCATGGCCATTAGTTTATCTTGAGCCGCTTGCTTGCGTTCGAGGTAAATTTGGGGTTTGAGTTGCAGGTAAGACTCAGGGAGTCTTTCCATTGTAAAATAGAGCAGGGGTAGGCTGCTTTTTTTAGTGAGTTCGATGATGCCGTTTTTTTGCATGAAGTCTAGTTGCTCTTCAAAACGCTGCGGCGTGGTTTTTAGTCTTTGAATGATTTTGTCTTCGTGCAGGCGGGTCATTTGATCAAAGATGCCTGGATAGCTGCGCACTAAGGTGGCGCAGAGCGTGTAGAAGGCTTCGTGTTGGATCTGAAAGTTGTAGAGCACTTCATTGCTGACGATAAACTGCAGGCGCGTTGGCTGAAAAAAGGCTTCGTCGAGCGTTAAATTGCCATTTTGCGCCAAAATTTTGAGTGCATAATAGACTTCGTCTTCGGGTAGCTCGAAGGTTCGGCAAAAAGTTTTCATGTCAAAGGGGTAAGACTCATCTTTGCCCGAACCAATAGCTATCTTAAGGTAGTTGCAAATAGCACGGTACACAAATACGACGCGATCGGCACTCGGAAAGCTTTTGCTAAGCTGTTGTTGCATTTGTTCGAAATCATTGTGCTCGTGGAGCAGCAGCGCATAAGCAGGCTGGCCATCCCGACCACCGCGGCCAGCTTCTTGAAAGTAAGCCTCTGGGGAGGTGGGTACATCGTAATGCAATACAAACCTCACGTCGGGCTTGTCTATGCCCATCCCAAAAGCATTGGTGGCGACCATGATTTGATTTTTGTCTGTGAGCCAAGCGCGCAGCATCTGGCTGCGCTCTTCTGCGCTCAGACCGCCGTGGTAAATGCCGCAGCGCAAGCCATTGGCCAAAAGAACGCGTGCCACTTCTTTCACCGCGCGCCGGGTCTGACAATACACAATGCCTGTGCCTTTTTCTCGTTGGCAAATCGCCAAAATTTCTTGCATTTTGTTGTGTGCGGGCCGCACTAAATACTGCAAATTATCTCGGGCAAAAGAAGCTTCAAGGATTTGCGCTTTAGGCATTTCTAGCTGCGCGCAGATGTCTTGTTGTACGGCTTTGGTAGCCGTAGCGGTGAGTGCTAAAATAGGTGCTTCGGGTTGGAGTTTTCGCAATTTAGCAATTTGGCGAAAAGACGGCCGAAAATCGTGGCCCCATTCGGAAATACAATGCGCCTCATCGACAACTAGTAAGGAAATTTTCATGCGCTTGAAGCGCTCAATAAACAGCGCAGATTGGATGCGTTCTGGCGAGGTGTATAAAAAATCAAGACCGCCAAATCTAGCGTTATCTAGGATCTGATCGATCTCTCGGAAGGTGAGCCCACTTGTTAAGGCTTTGGCGCGCAAGCCGCGTTTATTGAGGTTTTCGACCTGATCTTGCATGAGTGCAATGAGTGGCGAAATGACCAAACAAAGCCCTTCTCGCTGCAAACCAGGCACTTGAAAGCAAATAGACTTGCCGCCACCGGTAGGAAGCAGCGCTAGGGTGTCTTGACCTGCAAGCGCAGCCTTGACAATTGGTTCTTGACTCGATCTAAATGCAGCAAAGCCCCAATGCTTTTGGAGGATTTCGAGGGCTTGTGTGAAGGCGTGCATAACACAAAGTTAAGGAATGCTTTTAATAAGGTCAATAAGTTGTATGCTCCATGATTTAGCTGTATATTCGCGCATCAATTAACACGCTTATGTCAGGAGTTTCCTTCAACTTCCCCGTCACGCACAACGCCAATAGCCAGTTGTCTGCCGTAGATTGGGATAACCTCCCTTTCGGAAAAATCTTTGCCGATCACATGTTTGTGATGGAATACGCCAATGGCGCATGGCAGCAAGGAGAAATTTTGCCTTTTGGCCCCATCGATATGCATCCGGCGATGTCTGCGATTCACTATGGCCAGTCTATTTTTGAAGGCATGAAAGCCTACCGCAACAAAGACAATGAAGTCGTTTTGTTTAGACCTGAGCTCAATGCACAACGTTTTGCAGAGTCTGCAGCGCGCATGTGCATGCCCGAAATTCCAGAAGAATTATTTTTACAAGCCGTTAAGCAACTCGTTGCCGTAGATGCAGACTGGGTCACCAACAAACCTGGTTACGCACTTTATATCCGTCCGTTTATGTTTGCCACCGACGAATTTGTCGGCATCAAACCTTCTGATACCTACAAGTTTGTCATCATCAATTCGCCAGTTGGCGCCTACTACGCAGAGCCTGTTCGCGTTAAAATTGAGGAGCATTACACACGCGCTGCCGAGGGTGGTGTGGGCAGAGCAAAAGCCGCTGGTAACTACGGCGCATCTTTGTATCCGGCCAAACTCGCTCAACAACAAGGCTTTCATCAATTGGTCTGGACCGATGCCAAAACCCACACTTTCATTGAAGAGTCTGGTACCATGAACATCGTATTTGTCATGGACAACAAAATCATCACGCCAACCGAAGACGCCGATACTATTTTGCGCGGTACTACCAAAAAAACAGTCCTAGAACTCGCCCGACATTTTGGGATTCCCGTAGAAGAGCGCAAAGTAACAGTTGCCGAAATCATCGAGGCTGCTCATGCAGGAAAACTGCAAGAAGCATTTGGTGCAGGTACTGCTGCTACCATTGCACCAATAGCACTTATTGGTTACCGCGACGAAAAAATCATGCTTCCAGCGCTTGAAACCCGTGAAATCTCTCTGAAAATCAAGGCTTACCTCGATGGCGTGAAGTCCGGAGAAATTGCCGACACGATGCACTGGATTCAGAAAGTTTGCTAAAATTGTGAAAATCCACCAAGGTTTGCATCTTTGCTGTATGCAACAGCTGTGGTTCTTATGCTTTTCACTCTTTAGTTTTGGGGTTGTTGCCCAAGAACTCAATTGTGCGTTCACCGACCTTCAAACCAAAGATGCAATTCCAAACGTCAATTGCTGGCTCATTGCCGGTTCTGATACCTTGGCTTTTGCGAGCTCAAAGCAAAATGGTACTGTTTCTTTTTCCTTGAACACTGTAAAGCCAGATCAAACAGAATTTGCCTTCGTCAGCTACACGCATCCGTTTTATATTGGAGGCAAGCGCAAGATCCCATTTTTCGAGCCGACTGACACCATTCAGCTGCGCATTCAACTCAAAACCGAGCGCGTTCAAGAGGTGCGAGAAGTAGTGCTCAAACCCAATAAACCCGACACCGTTTTTGCCTCCAAAACATACAGTGTAGCCGACTTTGAACTCGATGCAGACGGCACTCTTATTTTACTGACCTACGAAAAGAATTTACAGAAAGACGCGCAGCTTCAAGTATACAAAGCCCGCTCCACCGCTGCTGTTTTATCTATACCGGAGCGTGCACAGGTCCTAAAAAGAGATTTCAGGGGCAACATTCATGTGCTCACAGCTGAAAGCGTTTTTGGTCTAGAAGCTATTGACAGCAATTACACCTTGGTAAACATCCCAAAAGATTACTTTTTCAAATACTTAGTTCCTATTGTAGACAGCAGCCAGACGCGCTTATTTTACTCGAATTACAATGATATCTATCCAGCTTTTGAATACGGCAGCGTAGATCAACTCGATTCTACCTACAAAACCCTCTTGCAGATCCAAGACGACCTCATGATGGAGTTGTATCGCTCGGAATACAAATGGGTAGACGTGCGCACCAAATTATGGGCAAAAAACTTAGAAAATCAGACCGGAATAGACGCAGAAATTTATGTGGGTGCAGCTTATTTTACGCAGTCTTTGTATTATGAACCCGTGTATGCACCGCTCTTTTTGGTTCGGGATACTATTTATATTTTTGATTACCCGAAAGATATGCTTCGGGTCTTTTTAAGCGATGGGACAGCTGTTCGTACCATACCGATTTTTCATCATTACCAAGCCCGGCAGAGTGGCTTTCAGAGAAATCTCCAACAAGACCGCCAAACAGGAAAAATTTATGCCATTTTTGAGCAAGAAGGACATTGTTATGTTGGGCTAATTGATTTGCAAACTGGGATGATCACTCAGAAAGTCAAACTCGCCTTTAGGTATGTCGAGAAGGTGAGGGTACACAACAACGAAGTGTATTTTATTTACCGACCTTTTGAGTCGACGCAAAAGAAGTTTCTCTACAAGCAAAAACTACCTGTGAGAACTGAGCCTCGGTAAGGCTCAGCTATGGGTGTAAAATCACTTGGACAGATACCGGCAAGTGATCTGAATAACCTCCGAGATATTTAGGACCTGCATAGGTTCGGTTTGGAACAGTTTGCCCTTTGTATTCGGTGAGTAAATATGGAAAATCATGGATTTTACCACTTGCTGCCATAACTTGTATTTTTCCATTGAGGGCATTGGCAGACGCAAAGATATGATCGAGTACATCCCATTCATTTTTGTAGTTATATGAGCCGCCAAATTGACCACTCGCCTTGGTGATTTGAGGTGTTAATTTGGTTGCAATAAGTTGTGGGGCAGCATCTTGTGGGTGATCATTTAAATCTCCCATTAAGATGATTTTAGCATTTGGTTCGCTGCGCTGAATCGAGTCGATGAATTGCGTGGCATATTGTGCAGCTGTAAGGCGTCTGGCTGCGCTCTCTTCTTGGCCACCGCGGCGGCTAGGCCAGTGATTGACCATCACATATAAATATTCTTTTTTGTATTGGTATTTGGCCCAAACGATGTCGCGGGAAGTCGGGATACTGTCGCCGGGCAGCGTAAAACGGATTTTTCCGGAAGCTTTCAAGCGCAGCAAGTCTTTGCGGTAAAGCATTGCGGCGTCTATGCCGCGTGCGTCGGGGCTCTCGTAGTGCACAATTCCGTAGCGCTTGTCTTGGCCAATAACGTCTTCGAGTACCATGCGGTTCTCGATTTCACAAACACCTAACACCATTGGCATATTCAATTCGGCCATTACTTGACGAATGTGTACAATTTTAGCTTCATACTTTAATGCGTCCCATTTGCTTTCCGCACTTGGCAAAAACTCGGCGTCGTCATTGGGACCGTCAATGGTGTCAAAAAGGTTCTCTACATTGTAGAAGGCGATGGTTTGAATTTGTTGTGCAAACGACGCGTAGTGAAGGCAAAAAACAAATATGGTGAAGAGGTATTTTGGTATTTGTGTTGTCATTTTATTGTCGATATATGGTAAATCAGTACTGAGAATTTATGCTTTCTTTTTCAATTTGGTTTCGATGGGAGTTCAATTACCAACTGCCTCCAGAGCCCCCGCCGCCAAAGCTACCGCCACCAAAGCCACCAAAGCCGCCGCCTCCTGAAGAGCCTCCTCCAAAACCGCCGCCGTAGCCGCCAAAATAAAAGAAGCCAGGCCCGCCGCGTCTGCCGCCGAAGGTTGTGCCGCCACCACCGCCGCGCTTGATGATCAAAAAGAGGATAAACAAAATAGCGAGCAAGCCAAAGAGGCCTTTAACCCAGTCGTTTTGGTGTAATTGCTTTCGGTAGCTTTTCTCGTTGATTTCACCTTTGGCAAGCCCAAATAAGACGTCGAGTGCTTTGTTGATGCCGTCGGCGTATTGATTTTGCTTGAATGCAGGTAGGATCTCGTGCTGAATAATGTCTTGACATGTGAGGTCGGTAATGGCTGCTTCTAGACCTCGCCCTGGTGCCAAATAAACCTGACGCCCTCCATTTTCTTGGGTGGGCTTGATCAAAAACACCAAGCCGTTGTCTTTGTCGGCTTTGCCAACCCCCCAGGCTTCTCCGAGTTCGGTAGCAAAATGCCAGGGTTCGTCTCCACCGAGGTCGTCGATAATGACGATCGATATTTCGTTGCTGGTTTCTTGTTCAAATTGATCTAGACGCTGCTCAATTTGCGCTTGTTCGGCTTCGCTAAGGATATTGGTCGTAGAAAAATTATTGAGGAAGCGTGCAGGCGAAGGAACTTCTGGCACCTGAGCAAACAAGGAGACACAACCAAGCCAGGCAAGCAGAAAGAAGATGGATTTACTCATCCGAAACTGATTTGATTGGGCAATTCGTTTTGGTCGTTGGCCTGCGGCGGAAAATACTTTGCGAGCTGGACTCCAGCTTCGGCAATGGCTGCGCAAAGTCCTTCGGCAATTTGACCTTTCTTAAAATTTGTTACCATGATGTCGCGAACGCTGTCCCAAAAATCAGTTGGAACTAATTCATTGATACCAATGTCGCCGATAATGGCTAGATTTTTTGTTTCGTAGGCCACGTAGATCAATACGCCATTGCGTTGTTCGGTGGCTTGCATGCCGAGTTCGTAAAATAAATCGACGGCGCGTGCCACTGGATCGATGGAGCAAGAAGCCTCGAGGTGCACGCGCAGTTCGCCACTGGTTGTGGCCTCAGCTGCTGCAATGCTGGCCAAGACCTTTTGTTGTTCGAGATTGCTGAGCATTAAAACTTGACCTTTGGCGTGTTTTCTGAGCCAGCAGCAGCTACAAATCCTTCTTTTCTTGGGAATTCTTCGCCGTTTAAGAAAAAGCGCGCAAAGAAGCCGCGGATGTGGGTGTTGTATTCCTTGACAGACTCGTTGTAGCGATCGCGTTCGGTTTTGATGCGGTTTTCGGTGCCTTCTAATTGATTTTGAAACTGACTAAAGTTTTCAGTAGACCTGATTTGCGGATACGCCTCATACGCCAAATTGATGGCTGTATTGATTTTGCGACCCATGATTTCGAGGTCTTGAGGTGTTTTGGCGCCAACAATTCCAGCTCTTGCTTGGGTAACTTGCGTGAGGATGTCCTTTTCGTTTTGGGCAGCACCTTTAACGGTTTCTAGTAAGTTTGGAATGAGGTCTGCTCTGCGTTGGTAGGCCGATTGTACATTGGCGAATTTTTCGTCGAGCCCTTCTTGGAGACCGACAGCTTTGTTGTACATGTTGTAGTAACCTAAAAAGAGGAAGAGGAGTAGGGCGCCAATAGCGGCCAATACGACATAAATTGGTTTCATTTTTTACGGATTTAAGTGTTTTCTGCTCAGTAGCAAATTATGTTCCAAGTTACAAAAATGACACAATGTCAGTGTGTTTCTTGTTTTTTTAATTTGTTGATAACTTTTGATTATAAATTAATCAATTATTTGATGATTTATTCGTCAATCTATTTAATTTTGTAGGA
>JACCDQ010614732.1_pt1 | contig 10751 bp, 5 predicted proteins | sample 7446031 | NCBI WGS metagenome assembly JACCDQ01 (sample SAMN15323442, study PRJNA562643) | freshwater metagenome | isolation source: river surface water | place: USA:Blue River Watershed | collected 2017-08-17
ACAGCGCGCGATGGAGATCATCCTGCTGACCGGGCAGCCAATGTCGGAACTGCTGGCGAAGTCCGCGCCGCCCGAACTGCCGTTCGAACTGCTGCCGATTGCGCTGGAACCGTCCGACCGCAGCGTGCTGCATGCGCGGATTGCCGAGCGCTTCGACAAGATGCTGTCCGCAAAACCGGGACTGCTCGACGAAGTGGAAACACTACGCGCACGCGGCGACCTGCATCCGGGCTTGCCGGCCATACGCTGCGTCGGCTACCGGCAGGCTTGGGAATATCTTGACGGCGAGATCACGCGCGACGAACTGCGCGAGAAAGGCATCGCCGCGACACGCCAGCTGGCGAAACGGCAGCTGACCTGGCTGCGCGGGATGGACGACCGGATCGTGATCGACTGCCTGTCAGCGAATGCGCCGGCACAGGTTCTGGGCACCATCAGGCAGCACCTCGGTTGACAGCCGAAGACTTTCCCAAGATAATGCTTGGCTTCGTGGTGATATAGCTCAGTTGGTTAGAGCACAGCACTCATAATGCTGGGGTCGGTGGTTCAAGTCCACCTATCACCACCAGAACACGAAAGCCGCCGGTTTCCCTGAGACCGGCGGCTTTTTTTGCTTCATCCCCCTGAGGAGGGTGCCCCCTTCAGGGCGGCCCCTGCGATGCGTGCGATATCACGGAGGCAAAAGCGTTTGCCACAGTTTGCCGGTGCCCGCCTGATTGCCTGCCGACGCATCGTCGCCGATCAGAAGCGAAGCCGCATCGCCGCTGCGCGCCACGCCTATTGCGCTCACGCCGGAGAAGCCCTTGGACAATGGCGTGGCCAGGGCACCGGGCGTGGCAGGCAGGTAGCGATATACGGTGTTGAAGTCCCCAATGAACAGGGCAGTGCCGTCGCTGACGAGTGCCGTCGGAGCCGGGACGCCGGTCGCAATCGTGCGTGCTATGCAGCCACTGGTGCATGCGGTCGCGTTCTCTATGCTTGTCACGCCCGCTCCCTCTCCAAAGAACAGCGTGTTTCCGATGAAGGCCATGGCCGGCGGCCCCACGCGACCGGAAACATTGCCTATGGTCTGGTTCGTCTGTGTCGAGGCATCGGGGTTATTGATCCGGATGATGTTGTTGTTCCGGCCCAGCACTACGTACAGGTGACCGTCAGGCCCGAGGGCGACGGCCATCGGACGGTTGCCGCGAATGGACGCGCTGTTGAGCAAGGTAACGTTCTTGATACTTCCCCCGCCGTAGGTCAGGCGATAAACGCCTTGTCCCTTGGATGAATTGTCGGGCACGTAGAACACGCCGGCCGAGGAATCGGTGCTCGTCGGTGTCGGCCTGAATACGGCCTGGCCCGGCGACACTGCGGCGAGATTGCAGGAGAACTGATCGATCACGCCGGCGACAAGTTTGCAGAAGCCGAGCGTATGGTCGGAAATCCACAGGTCCTGCCCCGCCTGGACGATGGCCGCTGGCAGGGTCAGTCCCGTACCCACGAGCGTAGCGCCGGTCGGATTGACGCCACCGCCCCCACCGCCCCCACCGCCGGAGACTGTACAGCCCGCAGCGGGATCGAAGGCGGACGAGTAAATGCCGGCCTTGAAAATCTGGCTGCCCAAGGTCGGATCCTCGGCAACATAAAGCGTGGCCGGCGTGACGGTCGCCTGCACATTCACTGCGCTGATGCCGCTGTAGCCAGTGGCGATCTGCCTCTGGCAACCGACCGCCGGGTCGAAGCGAACCACGGACGCGAAATCGGCGATGTACAGGACGCCGCCGTCGGCCACGACAAACGTCGGGCTGGCCACGCCGGTACCGGCAACGGATGCGGCGTTGCAGCCCCTGCAGGTGTTGGCATTGGCAATGCGGGTCAGTCCCGTGGATTCGGCCAGATAGAGCGTATTGCCGATGAATGCCATGGCCGGCGGCCCGGCCCGGCCCGCTGCATTGCCTACCGACTGCACGGTTTGCGCATCGGCCTCGGGCGTAGTGATCCTCACGATGGCGTTGGTCCGCAAAAAGCCCACGTACAGGCTGCCCGACGCATCGAGGGCGACCGATGTCGGCCGGTTGCCCCCCAGACCGCCAGAGGCCGCGATCAGGGTTTGCTCGACGATGAAACCGTTGCGGTAGCCCAGCCGCCAGACGCCCTGGCTTTTCGAGGAATTGTCCGGCACGAAGAACAGCCCGGCCGCCGGATCGTCTGTCGTCGGCACGGGCTTGAACACTGCCTGTCCCGGCGACACGGCGGCCAGATTGCAAGTGTTTTGGTCGAGACTGCCATTGGCCAGCTTGCAGAAACCCAGCGTGTGGTCGGAAACCCAAAGCTCATTGCCTGCCCTGACGACCGCTGCCGGAAGCGTAAGGCCGGTAGCGACGGTGGTGGCGGTCGTCGGCGCAGCGAAAGCTGTCGAACCGAAGACCGACAGCGACAGAAAAACAGCGAGCCTGAAGAGGCCGGTCAGGCGGTCCCGAAGGCGCATGCGGCAATGTGTCGGTGCCGGCGGCGAACTGGAAACTGGAACCGCATCAAGCGAGCAGTGGGGCATGGTGTCTCCTGTTGCAAAAGGATGGAAAGGAATGACAAACGACAGAAGGGCGAATGGCTCCTTGCTCAGGAAGGCAGTGTCCTGATCTGGTCGACGATCTGCCGCACCGGGGACAAGGTCGGCGTCATGAACCAGCGGTCAAGACGCTCGCTGCCTATCCTGAGCATTCCGGTATGTCGCGAGAGATCGCTATCGATGGCCGGGTCGACGTCGTAGAACCCCATGCGCCGTCGCACCTGCTCCATGTCGCCCGGGGCGCCGGTCAGGAAATGCCAGCCGGGCTGAGTGATGCCGAATTTCTGCGCATAGGCGCGCAAAGCCTCGGGCGTATCGAACTCCGGCCGCAGCGTAAGGGAGTAAATGAAGATGTCGCGCCCGACCCGCTCCCCCAGCGTATCGCGTATCGCTTTCAGTGCTGCAGTGTTCGGCGGACAGATACCGGTGCAGGTCGTGTACATCATGTTCATGATGACAATCCGCCCCTTCAGGCAATCGTCATAAAACTTCAGCCTGCGCGCCTGCTCGTCCTGCATGACGACGTTCGGATAAGTGGTGCGCCTTCCCGGCGAAGCTTGCTCTGCCGCGCGAGCGTTGCCCGACGCAAGACCCGCCGCAGGCAGCGCCGCCGCTATTGCAGCGCGGATGAAATCTCGTCGCTCATTCATTTGTCGCTCCTCGTTCTGCATTTTTGAAAAATTGCGGCCGTCACGGCAGGAGGTTGTCGATGACATCGAATCGAATCATCATCGCGTGGTCCTCATGGGTGAGGTTGTGGCAATGCATCATGTATTTGCCATTGAAATCCCGGAAGCGGATAGCGAGTTCCAGCTCCTCACCGGGACTGATGACGTAGACGTCCTTTCGTCCGCGTTCATGGGGCGGGGGCGGCGCGCCGTTGCGCTTCAGGATCCGCCCCTCCTCGAAATGAATGTGGACCGGATGCGACCAGTTGCCGGTGCCCTTGATGACCCAGATCTCGGGTCGGCCGCCGCTGGGGAAGGCAACGGGTTTGTTGATATCGAATAGCTGGCCGTTGACGACCCAGCCACCGTTCGAGCGGCCGAACTCCCAGCGGCGCACGACTGCGCCGGACAGGTCAGGCAGCAGCGGCAGAGTCCGCAGCGTGTCAGGAACCCGGCTGTTATCGGTGACGACGCCGGCCTGCACGTCAAAGCGCAGCAGTTGCGTGCCAGGGAACAGCAGATTGCCGGTCGGACCGCGCCCGTCCTTTTGCTCCAGCCGGTTCACCAGATACAGCGGCCCCTTCGCCCCCTTGAAATCGATGACGATATCTGCGCGCTCGGCCACGCCAAGCCTCACGCTTTTCATGCCACGGATCGGATTCGGCAGCAGGTTGCCGTCGTTGGCGATATAGTCGAAGGGCTGCTCTTTGCCGTTGGCGTCCACCAGATACAGTTCATAGAAACGCGCCGGCCCTCCATTGAGGATGCGGAACCGGTACTTGCGTTGCTGGACACGGAAAAAGGGCTGGATCTTTCCGTTCACGCAGACCTTGTCGCCAAGAATGCCGTCGCTGTTGAACTGATCGAAAAACACATAGCCGCGGGCATCGAACTGCTTGTCCTGTATCAGCAGCGGGATGTCGTAGACGCCCACACCACTGGGCAGGCGCAGTGCCATCGGCGACGGATCGTTCTCGTTGCCGGTATCGATGTGATCGAACAACAAGTAGAAGCCGGCCATGCCGCGGTAGACGTTCGGGGCAGTGAAATCCAAACGGTGATCGTGGTACCAGAGCGTGCCCAGTGCCTCGCAGCCCATTCCGGCGGTCGGAGCGCTTCCCGTTTCGTCGCCGCAGTTGCCCGGGCCATAGGGCCGAAGCTTGTCGAAGTAGGTGGAAAAGCCCGCATAGCAGTTGGGATACAAGTGATCCCGGAATGTGCTGCCGGGCGTCTGCGCCAGCGTGGGCCCGGATACGAAGCGGCTGAAGAAATCACCGGTGAAGCCGTCGCTTTCGCTGGGCGTGTGAAGGTTGTGCAGATGCGTGGTGATTTCCGGGCTGCCGAAGCCGGTTGTTACCTGCGGCAGTTCGTTATAGATGCGAACGATCGCAGGCTCGCCATAGCGTGCGACGAAGGTCGGGCCGGGATAGATGCCGTCGAACCCCCAGATGACGTCTCGCTGGCTGGTGGATTGCAGCCGGGTCAGGTCAGGGTGGAATTCATGGAATGCCTGTCTCAGGCGCATCTCGTAATACTTCGGCGGCACGCTGCCTGCCGTAAACAGCGGCCATCCCTGATGCGTGATGCGCCCGCATTCGCCGCCCCCGGTGTTCGCCGGGCCGGACGGCGCCGGCGTCAGGCTGGCCAGCGGCTGTTTTGGCGCATACACCGGCAGCGGAACGACCCAGGGCCGGGTTGCCGGACTGATCTTCGAGTCGCCGCCTGAGCTACCCGAATCCTCGGCACGGGTTTTAGCGCTGAGCATGGTGGCACCCACGGCGCCAGCGAATGCTGCCAGCGTGCCGCGTCGGACCGCACTGAATTCTGTTGGCCAAACCCTGGTTTTCATTATGTCGTCTCCTCGATTTCAAATGCATCAGATGCGATTTCACAAAGGACGCCCATTGCAAAATCAGCCGTCAAAAAGCCACCCTCATCCTGCTCAGGATTTTTTGAAAAAACCCGTTCCTCCCCTCGCGGGGATTAAAGGAATTCAGGTGAAAAAATGTCAGCGGCGGTCGTAGCCCGCGCTGCGGATTACTCGAGGAGCGATTGGCGCCATCGGGAAGTGGAAAAGGCTGGCCGCCCTGAAGGCGCCAACAAGGTGACTGCAGACTGACGCATCGCCATGAACTTGCTCCCCTTGAACTACGCACCAATCAGCTGGCCGACTTAAATTTGTTTATTGGTTTCGCGCCGCATGCCTGGTCTTCAAAGATCAGGCCGATGCCGCGCTCAGCCGCATGTGTCGACAGCCGCTTCGCTGGAACAATTATTCGGTAGTCGACCAATTATTATTTTGATAATCATCTACCTCAATGGAGAATTCAGGCAGACGTCAGCTTGATGCCGAACTCCTCCAGGGGCACGCATCTCCCCTGCCGCCGCACCGCAGCCTTTGCAGATTGCCCAATCCAGTTGAAATTCATAAATATTCTTACAACTAATACATTTATTGATTTCAACGCTTTCACTCGTCGCAGGCCGAAGCAGTCACAATTTCGGAATAGGCGTCCTACAAAAATCGTTCCGGGAGCCTCGAAATAATTACCAGTCATTAATCAGGTTTTCTCTTCCACAAAATCGCTTCGGGAATTTTTCTTATCGAGTAGGGAAATTGACTGAATGCAGTTCCTTGTTCCATGGCAGCCAAATACTTCTCCCATCAAATTTCTGCAGCGAACCAAGGGAGAAAAAATGGCAGCGAAACATCACGACAGGAAGACGGGACCGGAAAAGGATACGTTCGACGAAAGTTGCACTTCACCTGCGCGCCTGCGAGGTCCTGTGCCGGCATCGATATCGACCGGGGCCCGGCGCTCTGGACGCGGATGGCGCACGGCTGCGGTCGTCGCACTCTGTGCGACCGGGGTGGCGACTTCAGTGCTGCTCGGCGGTCAGGACAGCCATGCGCAGGCCAGCGTGCTTGAACCGCTGGGCGCAATTCCGATACCCGGCCCGGGCAACGCGGAGCTTGCCGGCGTGGTACGCGACCGAGCGGCAGCCATCGCCTTGGGCAAGGCGCTGTTCTGGGACGTGAAAGTCGGCAGTGACAACAAGACCGCCTGCGCAAGCTGCCATTTCCAGGCCGGCGCGGACAACAGATTGACTAACCAGATCAGCCCGGGACTGTTGACCTCCGTCGGCGACAACACCACGTTCAACATCGGCTTGCCAAGCGGCGTCAACTACACCCTGACCGAAAAGGATTTCCCGCTGGCAGGCGCGCTGATGAATGACGTCGTCTCTTCACAAGGCGTATTCAACAGCAACTTCAAGGCCATCGATGCCAATCCCTCGCGCCCCGACCAGTGCGACTCCGTTCCCGACCCGGTATTCCACGGACTGAACACCAGCGGCCAATGGGCCAATACGCGCAAGGTCGAGCCGCGGAATTCCCCCACCGTGATCAATGCCGTTTTCAATTTCCGGAATTTCTGGGACGGCCGGGCAAACAATGTCTTCAATGGCGTCGACCCCTTCGGCCTGCGCAACAACATGGCGGTGGTCTACAAGACGGTCAACGGCATCGTGCAGCCGGTGAAGTTCGCCCTGCCCTCCTCGTCGCTGGCCTCGCAGGCTTCCGGCCCGCCACTCAGCGGTTTTGAAATGAGTTGCGCCAACCGGAAATTCGTCGACCTCGGAAAGAAGCTGCTGGGCCAGCGCATCCTGAGTTCACAGACGATCGCCGCGACCGACAGTGTGCTGGGCAGCATGGCGACCAATCGTCCGACTTATGCGATGCTGGTCACGCGCGCCTTCGATCCCGCCTTCTGGGCCTCGCCCGCGCAGGTCAACCTGAGTCCTCTGGATTTGTCTCTGGCGCGCTCGATGGACTTGCGGCCGCGGCCCACGCCGCCACGGACGACGAGCATCGTCTCGTCCCAGATGGAATCGAATTTTTCGCTGTTTTTCAGCCTTGCGATCCAGATGTACGAGGCAACGCTGGTGTCTGACGATACGCCGTATGACCGCTATGCGAAGGGGAATACGACGGCCCTGACAGACCAGCAAAAGCAGGGACTGAACGTATTCCGGTCGACGGGCAAATGTGTTGGCTGCCACGGCGGCGCGGAATTCACGAACGCCTCCTTCCGCAACGTCATCAACCAGCGCCTCGAGCGCATGCCGTTTTCGGATGGCAGTACGGCGGTCTACGACAACGGCTTCTACAACATCGGCGTACGGCCGCCGGAGGAAGACCCGGGAGTCGGCGGAACCGATCCCTTCAACCATCCGCTATCCGAAACGCTCATGGCACAAAATAAATTGACTGCCCTGCTCGGCAACGGCTTCAACAGCAGTGTGATTCCGGCGGATGGCGAGCGCGTGGCCGTAACGGGCGCCTTCAAGACGCCGACGCTGCGCAATGTCGAGTTGACCGGTCCGTATTTTCACAACGGAGGCAAGGCAACGCTGGCGCAGGTCGTGGACTTCTACAATCGGGGCGGTGACTTCCCGGACGCGAATCGCGCGAATCTGCATCCGGACATTCAGCCGCTCGGCCTGAGCGATGAGGACAAGAAGGCGTTGGTCGCCTTTCTGAAGGCGCTGACGGACGATCGGGTCAGGTACAAGAAAGCGCCATTCGACCATCCCGGCATCTGCATTCCCAACGGCCACGTCGGCGGAACCGGCAGCATCACGCAAGTCAGTTCGACCAACGCGGCAGAGGCGGCCGACCGGCCACTGCTGTGCCTGCCGGCCGTGGGCAGCGCCGGCACCGCAGCCCTCCAGCCCTTCCTCGGCCTGCCGCAGTAAGCGGCTGCGCAGGACTGTGGCGAGACAGCGGCGCTGTCTCGCCTGTTCGTTTGCGCGAAGAGGATTCGCATTCGAAAACCCGCAGGCGATCAAATGAACGTGATGGATTTAATTCCGATAAGCCGCCTTGGCATCCGGCTCATCGGCCTGCCCCTACATGACAATAGGGAGGCATTGGGTAGTTGCTCATCGAATGTCTTCAGCAACTCGATTCGATCCTGTCCGAGGGTTCATTGCCCATACCCCAACCAGCTTCAGGACGACGACGTGGACGAGTTACCTGCACTCGATATCCAAGGACCAGCTCCCCGACTTTCATGGACAGCCCGTTGCCGGATCATGCTTATCGGTGCCGGACTGCTGCCAGCCGCAGCCTTCACGGCCACGGTGCCGGAGGGCTTTGCCGACACAACCGTAGCGCGCGGCTTCGAACGGCCGTCAGCAATGACTGCCTTGCCTGACGGACGCCTGCTCGTTCTGCAGGCGACAGGAGAGGTTCGCCTCCTGAAACAGGATATCTTGCAGCCCACGCCCATCCATAGCGTCGCCAATGTCGATTCGACAGGCGAGCGCGGCTGCCTCGGCCTCGCGGCCGATCCTGCTTTTGCCAGTAACGGCCACGTCTATCTGTACTGCACCGTCAACAATGGCTCCGACAGCAACAACCGTGTCCTCCGTCTGACTGTCCAAGACGATACGGTCATTGCCGAAACCACGATATTGGACTTGCCTCCCGTTCCGGCTGGCGTCAGGGGACGCATGGGCGGCGGCCTGCGTGTCGGCCCTGACGGCAAATTCTATATCGGTGCGGGCAGCCAGGAAGACGAAAGGCCGTTGGCGTTTGCCTCGAACTCGCTGAACCTGTCCAATCCGTTCGGAAAAATTTTGCGGATCAATCTGGATGGCTCGACGCCGAACGATAATCCCTACGTCAACACGGCAGGTGTCGATGCGAAAATCTATGCGTACGGGCTGCGCAATCCCTACGGCATCAACTTCTCTGCCGAGGGGCAAATGCTGGTCAGCGACATGGGCGCAGGTTCATGGGAAGAGATAAATCCAGGTGCGGCGCGCTCCAACTACGGCTGGAGCGACGTCGAGGGTCCGTCGGCCAATCCGGCGCACACGAATCCGCTGTATGCGTATGAGCATCGGAACAATGCCTGCGCAGTGACAGGCACGACGTTCTATAACCCCGGCACGCACAGTTTTCCGCCGGAGTACCAAGATGCCTATTTCTATGTCGATTTCTGCGACGGCAGGATTCGCATGCTGCCGACGAACGCCCGGACCCGGCCTGAAAATTTCGCTGCGGGACTCGATTCCCCGATCGCACTTGCCGTCTCTCCGGACGGCTCTCTGTACTACCTCAACCGTCATGATGGTCAAGGAGAGGCCGGCGGCTCGCTAGGCAAAATTTCCTATCTTGGCAGTGAGCTTTCCGGAGGGCTTGGGAGCAACCCGCTGGATCACGCCGGCACGGTAACGAGCAAAAGCACAGGAAGCGGCGGCGGTTGCGCAATCGGCGATGGCCGAAGATTCGATCCGATCTGGGTTCTTCTGCTCCTGCTGGGGACAGGCGGGATTGTCCGCCGCAGGAGGAAGGCAAGCCGTCATCCATGAGCGTCCTCGTCCGGCGCACAAAGGAACCAAGTTCCTTGCCAATCCCGTCTTCCGGATGGACGGTGAATCAATGTTTCGGATTGGCTGCAGCCAAGGCGTCGCCAGTGGCGGCGTGTGGCGAAGCAGCGCGGGTCTTCGCTTGCATTCCTGCAATCGCTTCTACTTTTTGCAGAACATCCGACGCGGTTGGCCATCTGAGTGGATGCACCTCCTTTCGTACCGGCCCGCGACCTGCCCTTTTTGCTTCTCACTGTCCTGTCTGAATCGCATGTGAGCCTGCCATGACCAAAATTCACTCCTGGGCTGCGGTAGCGCCCAAGGAACCCCTGCAACCGCATGACTACGATCCCGGACCGCTGGGGCCGGACGAAGTCGATGTCGCGGTCGAGTACTGCGGGCTCTGCCATTCCGACCTGTCCATGATCGACAATGAATGGGGCATGTCGACCTACCCGCTGGTGCCGGGGCATGAGGTGGTCGGTCGCATTGTCGCGCTTGGCAGCAACGCCAAAGGCTTGAAGGCCGGACAACGGGTAGGACTCGGCTGGACTGCCGACAGCTGCATGCATTGCCCGCAATGCCTCGGCGGCGACCAGCACCTTTGCGCGACGGCAGTGGCAACCATCGTCGGCCATCGCGGCGGCTTCGCCGAACGCGTGCGCAGCCACTGGGCATGGGCAATACCGCTGCCCGACGGCGTGAAGCCGGAGGTCGCCGGTCCGCTGCTGTGCGGAGGCATTACCGTATTCAATCCTTTACTGGAATTCGAAGTACCGCCGACCAGCCGTGTCGGCGTGATCGGCATCGGCGGACTGGGCCACATGGCGCTGCAATTCGCCCGCGCATGGGGCTGCGAGGTGACGGCATTCACGTCCAGCCCCGACAAGGCCGGCGAGGCGCGACAACTGGGAGCGCATCGCGTGGTATCGAGCCGCGATCCAGCCGAGATCGACGCGATCCGCGGCCAGCTGGACCTGATCCTCGTGACCGCGAACGCGGCGCTGGACTGGAACGCGATCATCGCGGCGCTTGCGCCGAAGGGCCGGCTGCATCTGGTCGGCGCGGTGCTCGAGCCTGTTCCGGTCCAGGCTTTTTCCTTGATCAGCGGGCAGAAGGAAGTATCAGGCTCGCCTACCGGCTCGCCG
>JACCDQ011591605.1_pt1 | contig 10750 bp, 7 predicted proteins | sample 7446031 | NCBI WGS metagenome assembly JACCDQ01 (sample SAMN15323442, study PRJNA562643) | freshwater metagenome | isolation source: river surface water | place: USA:Blue River Watershed | collected 2017-08-17
CCATAGCCGCGCAACATCAAGTTCCAGCATTGGATCGTTGGACTGGCCAGCTTGCTGGTACTCGGTCTGACCGCCGTCTTCCTGGGGACCGTGCTGCGACAGTTCGAACGTGCAGCACAAGACAGTGCGCGCGAAAAGTACGGGGTGATGGCCGAGCGTGCTGCCGATAACCTGCGCCACGCGCTCCAGAGCAACGCCACCCGCGCCAATGCGCTCACCCAAGGGGGAATCGCCGGTCTGCTGCGCGACGGCAGTCTAGACACGGAACGGGCGCTGGCGTTTCTGCAAGCGTCGGTGCGACAGTACCCGGGCGTATACAGCGAATACTTCGGCCTGCCGAACGACGATTTCATACAGGTGGTCGGGGTACGACAGGACAGTCTGATCACCAACGCGCTGCAAGCTCCGGCCACGACAGAGGTGGCGCTGCGGGTGTTGCGCGGCACGGGCAGCGAGCGCACCGAACACTGGCGCTTTGTGAACGCGGCCGGACAGGTGGTCGGTGAACGCCGCAACGCGTCCACCTTTCTGCCCACCAGCCGTCCGTGGTACCGGGGCGCTCGGGCGAGCCAAGGCGCGCACATCACCGCGCCCTACGTGTTCTCTTCCACGCAGCGCGGCGGCCTGACGATCGCAGCCAGCCTGCCCGGCGACGCTGGCGTCTACGGCATCGACACCAGCCTGCACGACCTGCCCGAATTCCTAGCCAGTCTGCCGCTGAGCGACAACGCCTTCATTGCCATTCTGGACGGCGAACGGCTGGTGATCGCCGCCAGCGGCAAAGGCCAGTCCAGTGACGCCGCCACCCTTGCGCCATTGAGCCCGATTGAAGAATTGAAACACCCTTGGTGGGCCAGCCTCAACGCCCAACTGGACCAGCTGCCCGCCCAGGGCACCACGATCGCACCGCTGGCCGACACCCAGATGGTGCTGGCCCAGGAAACACTCAGCATCGGACAAGGCGCGACCTACCGGGTCGTCAGCTGGGCCCCGGTCACGGACTTCACCGCGCCGGTGGAGCGGGCACGGCGCGACGTGCTGCTGATCGCCGCCTTGCTGCTGGCGGTGCTGGTGCCATTGGCGCTGCTGGGCACGCGCAGCGTCACGCGCGCACTGACAACGCTGGCCGCCGACTCCGAGCGCCTCAAGCGGCTGGATTTTTCGGCCAATCCCCACGACGTCAAATCCTTCCTGTACGAGGTCAACACCCTGGGCGAGGCCCAGAACGTGATGTACCGATCCATCCGTGACCGGACCGAAGCACTCGAACTGGCCCAGGCAAAGCTGGCCCAACTGGTGGACAGCGGCATCTTGCTGGCACGAGAGAAAAACCGAGATGAGTTGCTGCGGCACGTGCTGTTCGGCGCGCGCGAGCTGGCCCACTGCGCGGCGGCCACACTCTACTTGCGCACCGATCACGACACCCTGCGCTTTGCCCTGCGCACCAGCGACGACCCGCTGCCGGCGTTCGAAATCCCGCTCCACGACCCCAAAACTGGCCAACCACAGCACCAGTTCCTGGCCACGCACGTGGCACTGTCGGGCGAGTCGGTGGTGGTGGACGACGTGTACACCGAAACCCGTTTCGACCTGAGTGGCACGAAACAATTCAGCGAGGCATCGGGCTTTCGGACCGTGTCGATGCTGACCGTGCCACTGTACCCGCGCGAAGGCAAAGTCATCGCCGTGCTGCAGTTGATGAACGCACTCGACCCCCAAACCGGCGAGGTGGTGCCGTTCGATGCTGAGCTGGTCGGTTTTGTGGAGGCGCTGGCCAGCCAGGCGGCGGTGGCGATCGAAAACCAACGCCTGCTGGAAGCCCAGAAGGCGCTGGTTGACGCGATGATCAAGATCATTGCCGGCGCCATCGATGCCAAGAGCGCCTACACCGGCGGCCACTGCGAACGGGTACCCGAACTCGCCCTCATGCTGGCTGAAGAGGCGGGCCAGGTCACGTCCGGGCCGCTGGCCGACTTCCGCTTCCAGAACGAGGACGAATGGCGCGAATTCAAGATTGGCGCCTGGCTGCACGATTGCGGCAAGGTCACCACGCCCGAGTACGTGGTGGACAAGGCGACCAAGCTGGAGACCATCTACAACCGGCTGCACGAAATCCGCATGCGGTTTGAGGTGCTGCGCCGCGACGCCGACATCGAACGCTTGCAGGCCATCCATGAACGCGGCGAGGACCGCGCCGATGCTGAGGCGCGCTGGGCCGAGCGGGTGGCTCAGTTGCAAGACGACTTTGCGTTCGTGGCCGAGTGCAACCTGGGCGGGGAGTTCATGGCGCCCGACAAAGTGGAGCGCCTGCAGCGCATCGCCGCGCAAACCTGGCTGCGCCATTTTGACGACCGGCTGGGCCTGTCGCACGAGGAATTGCGCCGCTACGCCCAGGAGCCGGCCCCCAACCTGCCGGTGCTGGAGCCGCTGCTGGCCGACAAGACGCACCACATCGTCCCGCGCGGCGAGGACAAGGCGCTCGACCCCAAGTACGGCTTCCAGATCAAGGTGCCGCAACACCTGTACAACCACGGCGAGGTCTACAACCTCTCCATCGGCCGCGGCACGCTGACCGAAGAGGAGCGTTTCAAAATCAACGAGCACATCGTCCAGACCATCGTGATGCTGGACAACCTGCCCTTCCCCGAGTACCTCCAGCGCGTGCCGGAGTACGCCGGCACCCACCACGAAACCCTGATCGGCACCGGCTATCCGCGCAAACTCACCGCCGCCGCACTCTCGGTACCCTCGCGCATCATGGCCATCGCCGACATATTCGAAGCGCTGACCGCCTCCGACCGCCCTTACAAGAAAGCCAAAACGCTGTCGGAGTCGATCAAAATTCTGTGGTTCTTCAAAAAGGACCGCCACATCGACGCCGAACTGTTCGACCTGTTCCTGCGCTCGGGCGTGTACCGCCGCTACGCCGAACGCTTTTTGAAGCCGGAACAGATCGACGAGGTGGACATTGCACCGTACCTCGGCCCGGTGCCCGAGCGCACTTGAGCCAACGAACTGGAGGGCGCGGGCTTGACGTTTACCGAGCTTGCGTCTACAACCTGAACATCTTCGGGGAAGGGAAATCACTGTGAAACCGTTGTTCAAACCCGTCTTGCTGGGGCTGTGCATGGCCGCCGGCTGGGCCCACGCGCAGACTTTGCCGCAGCCGTTGGTGCAAGCGGCCCAAACCGCGCTGGTGCAAAGCCCCGATGTGCAGGAGCGCTGGAAAGCCTTGCTTGGTGCGCGCCAAGGCGTGCCGATCGCACGGGCCGGGCTGCTGCCTCAGGTGGACCTGCAAGCCTACGCCGGTCGGCAGGAGCGCCGCACCCCCGGTCAGAACCTGGGCTGGTTCTCGATTGGCGGGGTGGAGTTGTCGCTGAACCAGCTGCTGTTCGACGGCGGCGTGGTCACAGGCGCCATCGCCGAAGCGAGCGAAAGCGAAATGGCGGCCTACCACGACCTGCTGAGCACCAGCGAAACGGTGGCCAGCCGGGTGGTGCTGGCCTACCTGGACCTGCTGCGCATGCAAGAACGGGTGGCGCTGGCGACCGACAACTACGTCGAGCACAAACGCACGTTCGACGCCATGACCGAACGCTCCAACGCGGCCGTGGGCCGCCGCGCCGACACCGAGCAGGCCCAGGGCCGCTTGGCGGTGGCCGAATCCACCTTGGTGGCCGAAATCACCGCGCTGCGCGAAGCCGGGATTGCCTACCAGCGGTTCGTGGGCCAACTGCCACCCAGCAACCTGCCCGGCTGGCCCGAGGGGCGCAGCCTGTCCGCCCTGCCCGACACCGTGCTCACCACCTTGCAGCAGGGCCTGTCCAGCAGCCCGGTGGTGCGCTCGGCCTACCACCGCTGGAAGGCGTCAGAACAGGCCGTGGCCCAACGCCAGGCCGCGTTCATGCCGCGGATCGACGCGCGCGTGTCGGTCGGCGAAAGCCGCAACCGCGACGGCGTGACGGGCGACTACCGCGACCAACTGGCCGAAATCCGCCTGTCGCAAAACCTCTACCGGGGTGGTGCCGACAGCAGCGCGCAACGCCGGGCCAGCGAACTCCAGTTGCGCTCGCGCGCCGACATGGACGCCACCTGCCGCGAAGTGCAGCAAAACCTGTCCATCGCCTTCAACGACGTGCAGACCCTGCGCATCCGCGAGCGGCTGGTGGACAGCCAGCGGTTGGCGGTCGAGAAAACCACCACCGCGTTCCGCCAGCAGTTCGACATCGGCCAGCGCACCCTGCTCGACGTGCTGGACACCCAGGCCGAGTACTACGACGCCGCCCGCAACTACGTGGACGTGCGCCACGACCAGTTGCGCGCCGAAACCCGCACCCTGGCGGCCATGGGCCGACTGGTGGCCTTGTTTGGCACCGCCCCCGCCGGCGACAGCACCCTGGCCGACGCTGGCCCGCGCGGCGATGTCGCCATGGCGGAGCTGTGCCCGACGCAAGAAACCTTCATGGATTCGCTGGAGCGCATCAAGGCCAGCCTGGAATTGCCCCAGCGCCCTCGCCGCGCCGACTACGTGGTGCTGCTGCCCAACGCGGATGGCAGCGTGGGCCAGGTCCAGGTCAGCGGCGCCCAGGGCCAGCAGGCACTCACGGCACCTCTGTCTGGCGCGGACATGAACGGCGCGCGCGCCGCCTACAGCGTGAGCGAAGACCAGGTCAAGCGCGACTTCGGGCAGGCGATGGACGCCCAGCCGCAGTTGCCCGAGCGCTTCACCCTGTACTTCGACAAGGGCAGCACCCGCCTGTCCCGCAGCAGCGAAGCGCAATGGGCGACGGTGCTGCAGCGCCTGAAAGAGCGCAAGGCGCTGGACATCACCGTGGCCGGGCACACCGACACCGTCAGCACCGCGCGCATCAACGAAGCGTTGGCGCTGCGCCGTGCCCGTGCGGTGGCGCAACGGCTGCGCGCCAGCGGCTTCAAAGACACCGCGATTGCGATCGAAGGTTACGGCGCCCGCGACCTGGAAGTGCCCACCCCGGCCCAGACCAGCGAGGTCCGCAACCGGCGCGTGGTGATCATCGCGCGCTGACCGGCGCGGCCGTTTCGTCCACCTTGACGACGAAACGGGTCCCCCGCACGCCGATGGTGCCGGTCGGCGTGCGCACCTGCACCCCTTCGGGCTTCACGCGAGCGATCGCGCCCGACACGTAATTGAGCGTGCCCTTGGCCAGGCGCGTGCCCAGTTTGCCATCGCGCTTGTCGGGTGCGTACAGGTATTCGTCCACCGTCAGCTCGGTGTTCGGGCCGAACGACATCACGGTTTCGTCGCGGAACGTCACGCCCAGGCTGGCTTGGGCCCCGGTCTGCAAGGTGCTGCCCAGGTGCACCGGTGCACCGACGGCGGCAGGGCGCGCCTGCCCGGCGGTCACGATGCGCGCATCGCCCGAGACGGTTTTCACATAGGCGATCGGTGGATCACTCGCCTGGGCTTGGGTCCCCAGCAGCATCAACGCCATCGCCACGGTGGTTGCAATCTTGAACATCATGATCCCCCTACACAGGCATTCAGTGTAGACGCTGTGGCGGCCCAGCGCCACCCCCGAGCAACGTCAGGCCAGCGCGGCGACCCATTTGTGCATACCGCGCACTTTGTCCGCCATCTCTTTGGCCAAGTTTTCCAGCAGGGTGATTTTGAGCAACGGCTCGCGGCTGGAGATCTGCTCCAGGGCCTCGGCATTCATGACCACGCAGTGCAAGGGCGCATCGGCATACACCGACGCGCTGCGCGTGGTCTGGCCCAGCAGGATCATCTCGCCAAACACCATGCCTGGCCCCAAGGTGGCAATGCGTTGGTGTGCCCCGTCGGGCAAGGGCACCAGAATGCTCACCTGCCCCCGCTCGATGAAGAAAATGCGTCCGTCCGCAGGCTGACCACTGGCCAGCACCTGGTCGCCGGCAGAGTAAACCTGCCGGCTGCTGGCGGCCTGCACTTCGTCGAGCAAGGCAGCGGGCAAGCCGCGAAACAGCGATGCTTCCGCCAGCGTACCGGTCATGTCCAGCACACGTGGCACGCCTTCCAGCAAGCGGTTCTCGCACCACTCCACCGCCAAATCGTTGTCCTCAAAACTCAGAAAACCCCGGTCGTCGCGGTTCACCGCCTTGCGCAGCGGGCCACTGATGTCGGCTCGTCCGTGAATGCGCGAGAACACCAGCGCCACCCCATCGGCGGCCAAACCCAGCCGGGTCTGGTTCAGCAAGCGGGCCGCCGCGTCCGAAATGCCGTCCACCCGGTGCATGTCCAGAATGAAACAGCGGCTGTCCGGCGCCAGGCTCAACAGGTGGCGGATCACGTACTCCACCCCGTCCACCGCCAAAAACCCGTGCAGGCACAGGTACTTGATCTGGCCCGACTTTTCCTTCAGGTAGGCGCTCACGTCGTGGGTGGGCTGCCGACGGGAGGGGGCTTCGGCCCCACTGAACACGCTGCCCAAGGCCATGCGCGGCTGGCTCTGGCTGCTGAACACGTTCAGCCCAAAGTCGCGCGACAACCGCTTGCACGCCTCGATGCCGCGCACGCTGTTGCCTTTGTCGTCCAGCAAGGGCGAGAACACGCCGATGCCGAAACGCCCTGGCAATACCGCCACAATGCCGCCGCCGACCCCGCTTTTGGCGGGCAGGCCCACCTCGGTCATCCAGCTGCCGGCGTAGTCGTACATGCCGCAGCTGGCCATCACGCTCAGCACCCGTTCCACATGCTCGGCGGGCAACGCCTGCTCGCCCGTCACCGGGTGCACGCCCCGGTTGGCCAGCGTGGCGGCCATGAAAGCGATGTCGCGGCAGTTCACCAGCACCGAGCACTGGCGGAAGTAGTTCTCCAGCGACGCCATCGGATCGCCTTCGATGATGCCGAAGTTCTTCAGCATCCAGGCAATGCCTCGGTTGCGGTGGCCGGTCTCGCTTTCCGAGCGGTACACCGCTTCGTCCACCGCCAATGGGCGGCCGGCAAAGGCCCGCAAGGCGTCGGCAATCCGGTCCCATTGCGCCTCTACGGTGCTGCCTTGCACCAAGCTGGTGGTGGCGATCGCACCGGCATTGATCATGGGGTTCAGCGGTGCGCCGGTTTGGGGATGCAGGCTGATGGAGTTGAACGCATCGCCGCTGGGCTCCACGCCCACTTTGCGGGCCACGTGGTCCTTGCCGCAGTCGGCCAGCGCCGCCGCGTAGACAAACGCCTTGGAGATCGACTGGATGGTGAACGGCTGCTCCACATCGCCCGCGCCGTAGACGGTGCCGTCCACCGTCACCAGGCAAATGCCGAACCATGCAGGGTCGGCTTTGGTCAACTCGGGGATGTAGCTGGCCAAAGCGCCCTGCTGCCGGTCGCGCAGCTGCGCGTACAGCGCCTCCAGGTGGGTCTGTAACGGTGATTGCATGCTGCCTCCCGTGGGTGTTGCCCTCGGGAAGAATGCAGTTTTCGTGCCAAACGGGCGGAAGCCGCTTCAGAGATCGAAGCGCTGCCCGGCCTCCAGCCACACCAGCGGGTAGCGCTGATCCAGCCCAAGCGCGGCCACATCGTGTTCGATCTGCTCGTGCTCGGCCGGCTTGGTGTGGGTGATGCCGATGCGCAGACCCGGGTGCCGGCTCAGGTCGAGTTGCGCCAGCTCTTCATTCAACAGGCTGGGGCTGAGGTGCTGGCTGCGCAGGGCGAGCCAGTGCTCGCGGTCGCTGAAAGCGGTCTCGATCACCAACATCGCCATCGTCAACTCGTTGACGCGCTGCCAGAACGCGGGGTTGGTGCAGGTGTCGCCGGTGAACACCCACTGGCCGCTGGGCGTGTCCACCGCGTACCCGACCGCCGGCACCGTGTGGCGTGCTGGCAGCACCTCCACCCGGTGGCCGCTGACCTGCACCACGTCGCCCACCTCCACCGGCTCGAACCGCATGAACGGGTGCTCGCTGGACGGGATGCGCGAAAAATCCGGCCAGATGAGGTTGTTGAAAATGTGGGTCCGCATCGCCTCGATGGTGGCGGGCAGCGCATGCACCACCAGCGAACGCTTGAGCCCGCCGGCCATCGAATCGATCATCAGCGGCAACGCGGCGATGTGGTCGAGGTGGGCGTGGGTGATGAACACATGCTCGATGCGCAGCATCTCATCGACCGTGAGATCGCCCACGCCGGTGCCGGCATCGATCAGAATACGATCGTCCACCAGAAACGACGTGGTGCGCGCATCGCGGGCGATGGCGCCCGAACAGCCCAGAATCCGAATGTGCATGGTGGCCTGGCTCACGGTGTTGGAGGAATCAGACATGAGCATGGTAACGAATCTTCGGCCGACCCACGCAACCGAACGATGCGCGGCACTGATTGGGGTGCCCACTGACGTGGGCGCCGGCGTGCGCGGGGCCTCGATGGGCCCCGAAGCGCTGCGGGTGGCGGGCCTGGCAGACGCCCTGCAGCGCCACGGCGTACCGGTGCTGGACCAGGGCAACCTGCACGGCCCGGCCAACCCCTGGCAGGCGCCGGTCGATGGCTACCGCCACCTGCCCGAGGTGGCCGACTGGAACCGGCAGCTGCACGAGGCGGTGTACGCGGCCTTGCGCGCCGGGCACATGCCCATGGTGCTGGGCGGCGACCACTGCCTGGCGGTCGGCTCGATCAGCGCGGTGGCGCGCCATTGCCGCGAGATCGGCAAAACCCTGCGGGTGCTGTGGCTCGACGCGCACGCGGATTTCAACACCTCGGCGCTCACGCCCAGCGGCAACGTGCACGGCATGCCGGTGGCGTGCCTGTGCGGCTTTGGCCCAGACAGCCTCATCCACCTGGCCGGGCACACGCCCGCGTTGCAGCCCCAGCAGGTGCGGCAGATCGGCATCCGCAGCGTGGACCCGGGCGAAAAGCGCTTTGTGCACGCGCAAGGGCTGGAGGTGTTCGACATGCGCTACATCGACGAAGTGGGCATGCGCGCGACGATGGAGCGCGCCCTGGCCGGGCTGGATGCCGACACCCACCTGCACGTCAGCTTCGACGTCGATTTCCTCGACCCGGAGATCGCGCCCGGCGTGGGTACCACCGTCCCCGGCGGCCCCACCTACCGCGAAGCGCAGTTGTGCATGGAAATGATCGCCGACACCGGCCTGCTGGCCAGCCTGGACGTGATGGAGCTCAACCCCGCACTGGACGTGCGCAACAAAACCGCCGAAGTGGCGGTAGATTTGATCGAGAGCCTGTTTGGCAAGAGCACGCTGATGCGCGAGCGCGCACCCGCCGACACGCCCGCTAGATCTTGAGTGCCGCCAAGCGCTGCATGACCTGGCGCACCACCGCGTTTTGCATGTCTTGGTACAGCAAGGCCTCTTCCATTTCCTTGCCCAGCACCTGGGTTTCGCTGAAGCTCAGGTCGCGCTCTTGCAGCACCTCGGTCGGTGCCAGCAAGGTGCGACCTGCGGGCAAGGCCAAGGTGAACCGGAAACGCTGGCGCAACTGCAGTTCGCGCACCTGACCGGTGGCCGTGGTGCCCACCACCACCCGTTCGCGCTGGTCTTGCAGAATGCGCAACACCACATCGGGTGCCGCGGCCGGCGGAGTGGCGCTCTGAGGGGCCTGACCGGTCAGCACCTGGACGCCACTGGCTTGCAGGTTCATCAGCAAGCCCGCCACCACCGGCGATTGCGCCGGCGCCTCCAGCTTCAGGACCTGAAACGGGAGCACCAGGTTGCCGCGCAAGCGAAAACCGCAGCCCACCAACGACAGCGAGAGGCCCAGGCCCAACCAAGCGCGGCGGCGGATCGTCATCACAACACCACGTTGACCAACCGGCCCGGCACCACCACCACCTTCTTGGGCGGGGCACCGTTGGCTTGCTTTTGCACCGCTTCGCTGGCCAGGGCCGCCGCTTCAATGGCGGCCTTGTCGGCGCTCGCCGGCACCAACACCGAACCGCGCAGCTTGCCATTGATCTGCAGCATCAGCTCGATCTCGTCCTGCACCCGCGCGGCGGCATCCACCTGGGGCCAGGTAGCGTCCAGCAGATCGCCCAGGGTGTTGGCGTAACCCAGCTCGGCCCACAGCGCGTGGGCAATGTGCGGGGTGGCGGGGTACAGGCAACGCAGCAGGATGCCAAAACCTTCGATCAACGCCACCTCTGCGCCGGCGTCATCGACGGCCTTGAAGTCTTCCAGCGCGTTGAGCATCTTCATGCAGCCCGACACCACGGTGTTGTACTGCATGCGCTGGTAGTCGTAGTCCACCTGCTTGAGCACGGTGTGGATGTCGCGGCGCAGCGCCTTGGCGGCTTTGCCGAAGGTCACATCGGCCAGCGACTGCGCGCCCGTCACGCTGGCCGTGGCCTGCGCCCAATCGTTCTGCGCCAGCTTGTGGCCGAAGGCCCAGACCCGGCGCAGGAAGCGGTAGCTGCCTTCCACGGCCGCGTCGTTCCACTCCAGCGTGGCCTCGGGCGGGGCGGTGAACATGGTGTACAGGCGCGCGGTGTCGGCGCCGTACTTCTCAATCAGGTCCTGCGGGTCCACGCCGTTGTTCTTGGACTTGGACATGGTGCCCACGCCCTCGTAGTCGATCAGCGTGCCCACCGGCAGGCGGCCGTCGCCGCTGTCGGCTTCGTTCTTGAGCTTCGCGCCCACCACCTTGCCGGTCTCGTCGAGCACGTGCTCCACGTCGTGCGGCCAGAAGTAGTCCTTGCCTCCCTTGGCGGTGCGGCGGGAATAGATGTGGTTGAGCACCATGCCCTGCGTCAGCAGCTTCTTGAACGGCTCGTCCACCTGCACCAGGCCC
>JACCDQ011134667.1_pt1 | contig 10749 bp, 9 predicted proteins | sample 7446031 | NCBI WGS metagenome assembly JACCDQ01 (sample SAMN15323442, study PRJNA562643) | freshwater metagenome | isolation source: river surface water | place: USA:Blue River Watershed | collected 2017-08-17
ACCGTGAAGTAAGGGTCCACCGAGCTCAGCACCAGCGTGCGGTAGCTCTTTGCGGTGTTGATCTCCAGGCCCAGGTAGTTGCCGGAGCCGAACACGTTGTCCTGACGGATGGAGCCGGTGAACGAGAGCTTCTGTTGACTGGAATAGCCCGCACCCACGGTGATGGCGCCAGTGGGGCGCTCGGCGACGGTCAGGATCACATCCACCTGATCCTGCGCACCCGGCACCTCCTGGGTGTCGATGTTGACTTCCTTGTCCTTGAAGTAGCCCAGGCGCTCGACGCGGTCGCGCGAAGCCTTGATCTTCTGGCCGTCATACCAGGCCGCCTCGAACTGGCGGAACTCGCGGCGGATGACTTCGTCACGCGTGCGCGAGTTGCCGGAGATGATGACCTTGCGCACATACACGCGGCGCTGCGGCTCGCCGACGAAGGTGACGACGACCTGGCCGGTCGCGCGGTCGATCTCGGGCTTGCTGTCGACGCGCGCAAACGCATAGCCGTAGGTGCCGTACAGGTCGCTGAACGCACGCGTCGTCTGCGCCACGGCCTCGCCGTTGTAGGCCTGGCCGGGCTTGGTGAATACGAGATGCTTGAAGTCTTCCTCGCGGCCGAGGAAATCGCCTTCCAGCTTCACGCCGGTGACCGTGTAGGGCTGGCCTTCGCTGACGGTGACGGCGATGCTGATGCTCTGCTTGTCCGGCGAGATCGTCACCTGTGTGGAGGTGACGGCGAACTCCAGGTAGCCGCGATTCAGGTAGTAGCTGCGGATGGTTTCCAGGTCCGCATTGAGCTTGGCGCGCGAGTAGCGGTCGGTCTTGGTGTACCAGGTCAGCCAGCCCGAGGTCGTCTGCTCCAGCAGGCCCAGCAGCGTGCTCTCCGAGAACACCTTGCTGCCCAGGATGCGGATCTCGGCGATCTTGGCCGGCTCGCCCTCGGTCACGTTGAAGCTGACGTTGACGCGATTGCGCTCGATCGGCGTGATCGTCGTCGTGACCTCGGCACCGTAGAGACTGCGCGTCAGGTACTGGCGCTTGAGTTCCTGCTCGGCGCGGTCGGCCAGCGCCTTGTCGAAAGGCTTGCCTTCGCCGATGCCGACATCCTTCAGCGACTTGGACAGCGCCTCGGTATCGAACTCCTTCAGGCCGACGAAGTTCACGTTGGCGATGATCGGGCGCTCGTCGATGATGACGACGACGGCATCACCTTCGATGCTGATGCGCACGTCCTTGAACAGCCCCGTGGCGAACAGCGCGCGCAGTGCGGCCGCGCCCTTCTCGTCGTTGTACGTATCGCCAATGCGGAACGGCAGCGACGCGAACACGGTACCGGGGTCGGTGCGTTGCAGGCCCTCGACGCGGATGTCCTTCAGCACGAAGGGATCAACCGCCCAAGCCATCCCGGACTGGAACATCCCCGTGACAGCCAAAGCCAGCAAGCCGAGGCGGAAGGGGCGGCGCGGCGCTCCCGAACTGAAAGAAAAGGACATGAGACCGGGAGTTTCAGTGTCAGCCCGCGTAGCGGCTGAAATCGTTGGAAAGGGCCAAGGCCATGATCACCATCAGGATCAGCAAACCCGCTCGCTGCAGTTGCTGCTGCCACCAGTCGGAGACGGGGCGGCCACTCAGACCCTCGAAAAGATAATACATGAGGTGTCCGCCATCGAGCATCGGCAGCGGCAGCAGGTTCAAGACAGCCAGACTCATGGAAATCTTCGCCAGAAAATCGAGGAACGGAGAGAGTCCGGCACGCGCCGACTGCCCGGCGTAGTCTGCAATGGTCAGCGGCCCGCTGAAATTCTTTACCGACGCTTCACCGACCAGCATGCGCCCGATCAGCTTCACGGTCGTCACGGCCATGTCCCAGCTCTGCTGCGCGCCGCGCCACAGGCTCTCCAGCGGCCCGTAACTCACGACGACCATCGCAGGCATAGTGCCCACCCCCACCTCCAGCCGCCCCACGCGCCGCCCGGCATCGTCTGCCAGGCGCGGCGTCGGGCTCAGCTCCACCACCTGACCGGCACGCTCGACGCGCCAGGCCATGGTGCGGGGCTGCTCGCCGTCATGCGCACGCTGGATGGCATCGCGCAGAAAGCCCGCGTCCGGCACCGACTGGCCATCGATGGTCAGCACGCGATCGCCCGGCTGCAGGCCGGCGGCCGCGCCCGCGCCACCAGCCACGACCTGACGGATCACCGGCTCGGCCTCCGGCACCAGGCCGATGTCGGCGGCGAGTCGCGCATCCGGCGACCGCCCCGCCAGCCGTTCGGTTTCCAGCCGAACGCTGCGCGATCCGTGCCCTTGCACATCGGTGATGGTCAGGTACAGGCTCTCACCCAGCGCCTGCGCCCGCGCGACGGCGGCATGCAGCTCCGGCAAGGACTGCACATCGCTCCATTGCTGCCCGTCGGGCGACACCGCCCTCACCCAGTCACCGGCCTGCACGCCGGCACGCTCGGCCAGCGACGAGGCCGGCGGCGTGCCGAGCAGCGCCTTGGGCTGCTCGCTGCCCATGCAGGCAACCAGCGCGAACAAGCCGATCGCAAGCAGCCAGTTGGCCGCGGGCCCGGCAGCCAGGATGGCGGCACGCCGGCCCACCGACAGGTAGCGGAAGGCTTCGCCGCGCTGGTGCGGGGCCACGGGCTCGTCACCCATGCCCAGCATGCGCACATAACCCCCCAACGGGATGGCGCTGATCGCGAACTCGGTGCCGTCGCGGCCGACTCGGCGCCACAGCACCCGGCCGAACCCGACCGAGAAGCGCAGCACCTTGACGCCGCAGGCGCGAGCGACGCGGTAATGCCCCCATTCATGGATGGGCACCAGGATGCCGATCGCAATGAGGAACCAGAACGCCTTCTGGATCAGCTCCATGCCAACACCTGCTGTTGGGCTCGCACGCGCACACGGGCGTCCAGTGCCAGCAGGCCCTCGATGCTGGCGCAGTCCGCGGCGTCTGGTGCGATCGCCTCGAGGCAATGCCCGTTCAGCGCGTGGATGCGGTCAAAGCGCAGGCGGCCGTTCAGGAAGGCATCGACGGCCACCTCGTTGGCCGCGTTCAGCACGGTCGTGCTGCCTTCCGGCGCCCGCAGCGCCTGCCAGGACAGGTGAAGGCCGGGAAAGCGCGTCGCATCCGCTTCCTCGAATGTCAGGCTGGGTGTGGTCAACAGGTCCAGCCGGCTCGCGCCCGACGTGATGCGCTCGGGGAAGGACAGGCCGTAGGCGATGGGCACGCGCATGTCGGGCGTGCCGAGTTGTGCCAGCACCGACTGGTCACGGCAGACCACCATCGAGTGGATGATGCTCTGCGGGTGGATCAGCACCCGGATCTGCTCGGGCGCGAGGTCGAACAACCAGCGCGCCTCGATGACCTCCAGCGCCTTGTTCATCATCGTCGCGGAGTCGACCGAGATCTTGCGGCCCATGACCCAGTTCGGATGGGCGCAGGCCTGCTCGGGCGTCACGTCGGCCAGCGTCTTCGGGTCGCGGCTGCGGAACGGGCCGCCAGAGGCAGTCAGCACGATGTGATCGATGCGGTCGTGCCAGGTCGTGCGGTCCTCGGGCAGGCACTGGAAGATGGCCGAGTGCTCGCTGTCGATGGGCAGCAGCGTGGCACCGCCCTCCTCCACCGCGCGCATGAACAGCGCGCCGCCAACGACGATGGCCTCCTTGTTGGCCAGCAACAGCCGCTTGCCCGCGCGCGCGGCAGCGATCGCCGGCGCCAGGCCCGCCGCGCCGACGATGGCCGCCATCACCACGTCCACGTCGGGGTGGGCCGCCACATCGGCCAGCGCCGCAGCACCGTCGAGCACTTCCGTCGCGCAGCCGGCCTCACGCAGGCGCTCGCGCAACTGCGCTGCGGCGGCCCGTTCGGGCATCACGGCGAAACGCGGCGTCCACTGCAGGCACTGCGCCAGCAGCTCGTCCACACGGCTCATGGCGCTGAGCGCCACGACTTCGAAACGTTCGGGGTGACGGGCGATGACATCCAGCGTGTTGACGCCGATGGAACCGGTCGAGCCGAGGACGCAGATGCGTTGGCGGGTCATGGTGGGATCAGAGGCTGATCAGCGCGAGGGCAAGCGGGAACACCGGCAGCAGCGCGTCGATGCGGTCCAGCACGCCACCATGGCCGGGCAGCAGGTTGCTGCTGTCCTTGGCCCCGACGGCGCGCTTGACGAGGGATTCGAACAGATCGCCGACGACGCTCATCGCGGCGAGGAACACGAGCGCCAGCAGCGACACCCAGCCGCGGCTTTGCACGAGCACCGTGTAGAGGCTCGGGGAGTCGACCGCCAGTTGCTTGTCGATGACATGCACCCACACGAAGCCCAGCAGGATGACACCCGCCAAGCCGCCCCAAACGCCTTCCCAGCTCTTGCCGGGGCTGATGGCGGGCGCGAGCTTGCGCCGGCCGAAGGCCCGACCGCAGAAGTAGGCCGCAATATCGGCCATCCACACAAGGCAGAACACCGACAGCAGGAAGTTGATGCCCAGCACCTTGGCCTGCACGATGGCCAGCCAGGCACCCCACAGCAGCAGGCCGCCCAGCGCCAGTCGGCCGGCCGGCGCGATGCGCGGCCAGCCCGACGGGCCGGCACGCAGCGCATACGCGCCGCCCAGCACCCAGATGCCGCTGGCCAGCCACCAGACCCAGCCAGGCGGCGCGTTGAGCCCGCCGATGAGCAGCGTCCAGACGCAGGCCAGCGCCAGGGCCATGCCGGCGGCCATGGCGCCGGTACCGGGCAGCCCGTTGAGACGGGACCATTCCCACCCGGCGGCGCCGATCATGAGAACGGTCAGCCCGGCGAAGGGCCAGGGCGATGCCGCGAAGAGCGCCGGCAACAGGATGGCCAACATGACGATGGCGGTGATGACACGGGTCTTCAACATGGCAGGGGATTCCGGTCAGGCGCCGCTCGGCGCTTCCTTGACACCGCCGAAGCGCCGATCACGTGCGTGGAAAGCGGCGATGGCAGCGTCGAGCTCACTCTCGCCAAACTCGGGCCAGAGGCAATCGGAAAACACGAACTCGGTGTACGCGACCTGCCACAGCATGAAGTTGCTGATGCGCACCTCGCCGCCGGTGCGGATGAAGAGGTCCGGATCCGGCGCGTGGGCCAGCGCCATGAACTCGGACAACCTGGCCTCCGTCAGCTCCGCCGCCGGCACGCCGGCGGCCATGGCCTTGCGGCAGGCCTGGACGATGTCCCAGCGACCACCGTAGTTGAACGCGACGTTCAGCGTCAGCTTGGTGTTGTCGAGCGTGGCTGTCTCGGCTTCGTCCCAGGCCTGGCGCAGCTTCTCGGAAACCGCTTCACGGTCCCCCACGATGCGGATGCGCACGCCCATGGCACCCATCTTGGCGAGGTAGCGGCTGACGGCCGCCAGCACCAGCCCCATCAGGCCGGACACCTCGTCGCTCGGGCGCTTCCAGTTCTCGCTGGAAAACGCGAAAACGGTCAGCTGCTCGATGTCACGGTCGATGCAGGCCTGCACCACCTTGACGAGGGCATCCACGCCGGCCTTGTGGCCGAAGAAGCGCGGCAGGAAGCGCTTCTTGGCCCAACGGCCGTTGCCATCCATGACGATGGCGACGTGGCGCGGCGGGGGCAGGCGGTCTTGCGCCGGGTTGGTAGTCTTGCTCAAGGCGGTGCTCAAACCGCCATGATCTCGGCTTCCTTGGCCGCGACCAGCTTGTCGATCTCGTTGATCACGCGGTCGGTGAGCTTCTGCACCTCGTCGAGGCTGCGGCGCTCGTCGTCCTCGCCGATCTCCTTGTCCTTCAGCAGCTTCTTGGCCTGCTCGTTGGCGTCGCGGCGCAGATTGCGCACGGCCACCTTGGCGTCTTCACCGGTGTTGCGCACGACCTTGGTCAGGTCCTTGCGGCGCTCCTCGGTCAGCGGCGGCATCGGCACGCGGATCAGGTCGCCCTGAGACGACGGGTTCAGGCCCAGGTCGCTCTCGCGAATCGCCTTCTCGATCTTGGCGCCCATGCCCTTTTCCCAGGGCTGGACGGAGATGGTGCGGGCATCCAGCAGCGTCACGTTGGCCACCTGCGAGATGGGCACCATGGAGCCGTAGTAGTCGACGCTGACCTGGTCCAGGATGCCAGGGTGGGCACGGCCCGTACGGATCTTTTGCAGCTCGCCCTTCAACGAATCGACGGACTTGGCCATCTTGGCCTCGGCGTTTTTCTTGATGTCAGCAGTACTCATGATCTGTCGTCTCTCGTGGATTCGCTCAAACGTGGACCAGCGTGCCTTCGTCTTCGCCCTGGACCACGCGCTTCAGAGCGCCGGCCTTGAAGATGCTGAACACCTTGATCGGCAGCTTCTGGTCGCGGCACAGCGCAAAGGCGGCGCCGTCCATGACCTGCAGGTTGCGCGAGATCGCCTCGTCGAACGTGATGCTGGCGTAGCGCGTGGCCTGCGGGTCCTTCTTGGGGTCGGCCGTGTAGACGCCGTCGACCTTGGTGGCCTTCAGCACGATCTCGGCGCCGATCTCGGCACCACGCAGCGCCGCGGCGGTGTCGGTCGTGAAGAAGGGGTTGCCGGTGCCGGCAGCGAACACGACGACCTTGCCCTCTTCCAGATACTGCAGCGCCTTGGGGCGCACATAGGGCTCGACGACCTGCTCGATGGCGATGGCGGACATGACGCGTGCCGTCATGCCTTCCTGGCGCATCGTGTCGGCCAGCGCGAGCGAGTTCATCACCGTGGCCAGCATGCCCATGTAGTCAGCCGTGGCGCGGTCCATGCCGACGGAGCCGCCGGCCACACCGCGGAAGATGTTGCCGCCGCCGATGACGACGGCGACTTCCACGCCCAACTGCGTCACTTCACGGACTTCCTGCACCATGCGGACGATGGTCGCGCGGTTGATGCCGTAGGAGTCGTCGCCCATCAGGGCTTCACCGGAAAGTTTGAGCAGGATGCGTTTGTACGCGGGCATGGTGTCCTCTGAATTCGGGGGGCTGCGTGGCCCGCAAGTTTAAAGGGCGCCAACTTGGCGCCCTTCTTCTATCGCAAGAGTCTTACTGACCCTTGGCTGCCGCCACCTGGGCGGCCACTTCGGCCGCGAAGTCGTCGACCTTCTTCTCGATGCCTTCACCAACGACGTACAGCGTGAAACCCTTGACCGTCGTGTTGGCGGCCTTCAGGTGGGCGCCCACGGTCTGCTTGCCGTCGGCGGCCTTCACGAAGACTTGGTCCAGCAGCGAGACTTCCTTCAGGAACTTCTGCACCGAGCCTTCGACCATCTTGGCGACGATGTCGGCCGGCTTGCCGGATTCGGCGGCCTTCTCGGTGGCGATCTTGCGCTCCTTCTCCACCAGGTCGGCCGGCACGTCGGCGCTGGACAGCGCGGCGGGCTTCATGGCGGCGATGTGCATCGCCACGTCCTTGGCGGCCACTTCGTCACCTTCGAACTCGACAACCACGCCGATGCGGGTGCCGTGCAGGTAAGCAGCCAGCTTGCTGCCGCTGTAGCGCTGGAAGCGGCGGATCGTCATGTTCTCGCCGATCTTGCCGATCAGGCCCTTGCGCACGTCTTCCACCGTCGGGCCGAAGCCTTCTTGCGACAGCGGCAGGGCAGCCAGCGCAGCCACGTCGGCCGGATTGTGTTCGGCCACCAGGCCGGCCAGCGCGCCAACGAAGGCCAGGAAGGCGTCGTTCTTCGAGACGAAGTCGGTCTCGCAGTTCACTTCGATCAGCGCGCCGTTGCCGTTGACCACAGCAGACGACACCACGCCTTCGGCGGTGATGCGCGAGGCAGCCTTGCCGGCCTTGTTGCCCAGCTTGACGCGCAGGATCTCTTCCGCACGACCCAGGTCGCCATCGGCCTCGGTCAGCGCCTTCTTGCACTCCATCATCGGGGCGTCAGTGCGGGCACGCAGTTCGCCCACCATGCTTGCGGTGATAGCAGCCATTTCGTTTCTCCAGATCTCAGTTGAGAAAAAGGGGCACGACGGCCCCTTTCAATGCAGGGTGGAAGGGGCTTAAGCCTCTTCGGAAACCTCGACGAACTCGTCGCCAGCGGGGGCGACGGCAGCCAGCACGTCGGCAGTGGCGTTGGCCTTGCCTTCGAGCACGGCGTCGGCGACGGCGCGGGCGTACAGCGCCACAGCCTTGGCCGAGTCGTCATTGCCGGGGATGACGTAGTCGATGCCTTCGGGCGAGTGGTTGGTGTCAACCACGCCGATGACGGGAATGCCCAGCTTCTTGGCTTCGGCGACGGCAATCTTGTGATAGCCGACGTCGATGACGAAGATGGCGTCGGGCAGCGCGGTCATGTCCTGGATGCCGCCGATGTTCTTTTCCAGCTTGGCGATGTCGCGCTGGAACAGCAGGGCTTCCTTCTTGATCGCGGGCTGCGTGCCGGCTTCGACCTGGGCTTGCATGTCCTTCAGGTTCTTCAGCGAGGTCTTGACCGTCTTGAAGTTGGTCATCATGCCGCCCAGCCAACGCGAGTCGACATAGGGCATGCCGGCGCGTTGCGCTTCGGCGGCGATGAACTCACGAGCCTGGCGCTTCGTGCCGATCATCAGGATCGTGCCGCGCTTGGCAGCCAGCGAGCGCACGAACTTCATCGCATCGTTGAACGCGGGCAGCGTCTTCTCGAGGTTGATGATGTGGATCTTGTTGCGATGGCCGTAGATATACGGGGCCATCTTGGGGTTCCAGAAGCGGGTTTGGTGGCCGAAATGGACGCCGGCTTCCAGCATCTCGCGCATCGTGACAGACATGGGTCTAACTCCGAAGGTTGTGTCTAAAATCCGGCCCGAATTGCGTTGCAGCGCCTGAAAACAGCCGTCGGGGCTGGCTTTCAAGGCCACAAACCACAACACCTTTGAGTGGCCGGTTTGCGATTTGCTGTGACGAGTGGCGCTGAATGCATCAGCCACACACCCTCACAACCGTTTCGCCGGGGCTTTAGCAGCGCATCAAATGCGCCAGCCACCAGCAAAACCTGCAGAGTATACACGACCGATGGCCCTCCTCCGCCGACGCCGCCTTGCCGCGGCCACCTGCCTGCGCGCAGCCGCCCCCTCGCAGGTGCTCGCTTGAGCCGCCGCGTCGCGGTGGTCGGCGCCGGCCTGGCCGGCGTGACGACGGCCTATGAGCTGGCGGCTCTCGGCTGCCAGGTGTATGTGTTCGAGCGTGGCGGCAGCATCGCCGGCAGAGCCAGCTTCGCCAGCAGCGCCTTGCTGGCGCCGCTTGTGCCGCAGCTGATCGACACGGCGCCACCCGCGCCGCTGATGTGGCGCTGGCGCCGCTGGCGCGCCGCGCGGCGCGGCGGCGAGGCGGGTGCAGCGCTGGCGGCCCTGAGCCTGCTGGGGCTCGCACGCACTGCCGTGCTGCGCCAGACCTTGCGCCTGGAGGACGAGGCCACCGAAGGCTTGCTCGTCGCACTGGCGGATGCCAAGCGCGTCGCGACCGCCGCGTCACGGCTCGAGAGCTGGGCAGCACTCGGCGCGCAGGTCCGGCTACTGGACGCCAACCAGGCGCGACTGTGCGAACCCGGCCTCGACCCCGATGCCCCACTGGCCGGCGCCCTCGCGCTGACGGGCGGCGGCGCCGGCAACCCGCGGCTGTTCGCGCAACAGATGCGCCACCACGCACAGCGCCTCGGCGTGCGGTTTCGGTTCAACACGACGGTGCGAGCGCTCAGCACCGAAGGCAACGGGCCCACGCTGCGCCACGAATACGTGCCGCCGGCCGACAACTCCTCGCGCTTCGCGGAGCGTGATGCCAGTGACATCGTGTCGCAGCGGCCGGAGGTACGGGATGAACGCTTCGACGCCGTCGTGCTGTGCAACGGCCTGGCCGCGCCATCGCTGCTGGGCAAACACCTGCCGCTCGCGGCACAGCACGAAGCCTCCGTCACGGCGCCGTTGCGCCTGCTGGAGGCCCACCCCGACCTCGGCCCCAAGGCCGGCTGGATCGATCCTGCGCGCGGCCTCGCGATCGCGCGCACCGGCCAGCGCGTGCGCATTACCGGCGACCTCACCGTGACCGACGCCCGAGCCAAGCACAAGCCGGACTTCGAAGGCCTGCATCGCGGCCTGCAGCACTGGTTCCCGGGCTCGGTGCTGCGGCAGCAGGTGCAGCACAGCCAGAGCCGACGCGCCGTGGCGGCCGACGGGCTGCCGGTGCTGGGCGCCAGCGGGCGGCCAGGCGTGTGGCTCAACCTGTCGCCGGGCGGCCAGGGCTGGGGGCAGTCGTGCGGCGCGGCACTGGTGCTTGCCCAGCAGATCGCCGGCACCCAGCTCGCGATGGACATCGCCGCGCTGGGGCCGCAGCGGCTGACCTAAGCTCGCGGGCATGCAAGCCCTGCTGCCCACGCTCACCGCCCTGCCCTTGTTCGATGTGGCCGCCAGCCGGCGCATCGAGGCGCGTGCGCTCTTGCATTCCCCTGACCTCATGGAGCGCGCCGGCCTGGCCGTCGCCAAGCTGGCACTCGCCCTGCGGCGGGGCGAAGGGCCGATCTGGATCGCTTGCGGCCCCGGCAACAACGGCGGGGACGGTCGCATCGCAGCGCGACGGCTGTCGGAACTCGGCCTGCCCGTGCACGTCGGCCACACGGCGCCATCCCAACCGGCGCTGGTCATCGACGCCTTGCTGGGCCTGGGGCTGAACCGCCCACCCGATGCTGCGCTGCAGGCCACCATCGCCGCGATGCAGACTTGCGGCGCAACCATCCTCGCCGTCGACCTGCCCAGCGGCCTGCTGGCCGACACCGGCCAGGCGG
>JACCDQ010126352.1_pt1 | contig 10748 bp, 10 predicted proteins | sample 7446031 | NCBI WGS metagenome assembly JACCDQ01 (sample SAMN15323442, study PRJNA562643) | freshwater metagenome | isolation source: river surface water | place: USA:Blue River Watershed | collected 2017-08-17
CAGAGCAAGCCTACAGCCGGGCCACCCTTGGCGTGTACGAAATCACCCGCCTGGAGCTGCTGCGTGACCTATACGTAGGGGCCTACGAGCGCTCCACACAGGAATACCTGGCCATCACGGAACCCGACCCACTACGCTTGGCGTGGCGTGGCGTCATTTCATCAAACAGACCATCCACGGCGTTGTCACGCACCCGGAAACTGAACCCCTGTCTTTCATTCGCCGGGCCGTGGCAGCGCAGGTAACGTAGGCTGAGCAAGCGGGCGTGCTGGCTCGCTAAGGTTTGCGCCCGTCCGAGCACACCACCTGGAAGACGGTACATGGGCATTGAGGGGTAAGGGTTCAACACCCACCCTTGGCCAACTGCCCCACACGCGCCAGCGCGTTGCGCTCCAGCTCCGTCCATGGCCCTGCAAAACTCAGGCGCAGGCAGTGGTGGTAACGGTCGGTGGCGGTGAACAGCGAACCCGGTCCGAACGTGATGCCTTCGGCCCCACTTTGCGCAAACAGCTGCATGGTGTTGATGTGCTCCGGCAATTCCACCCACAGCGTGTAACCCGCCGAGGGCGCACTCACCCGGGTGCCTGAAGGAAAGGTTTCGCTTATCAGCCTACGCGCCTCCTCCAGTCGCTCTTTCATCAAAGCGCTGAGTCGGCGCATGCGCGCTTCGTAGCCGCCTTGCGACAACAAATCGGCCAAGGCGTGCTCCAACACCGTGTTGGTGGGGTTGCCCTGCACACGCTTGAGCGTGGTCACGGTGTCCTTCCAGCGGCCCGCCTCGACCCAGCCCAGGCGTATGCCGGGTGCCACGGTTTTGGAAAATGAGCCGCACACCATCACCCCGCCTTGGGTGTCAAAGGCCTTGGCGGCTTTGCGGCGCTCGTCGTTCGCCAGCAAGTCGTTGAACACGACATCCTCAATCAACGGGATGTTGCGCTCGGCCAGCAATTGCACCAACGCCCGCTTGTCGGCATGCTTCATCACCGCGCCCAAAGGGTTGGACAAGGTGGGCACCGACAGCACCGCCTTCACCGGTTGCGTGTCCAGGGCCAACTGCAGCGCTGGCAATGACATGCCGTGCTTGGGGTGGGTGGGAATTTCGAGCGCGCGCAGGTTGAGCGACTCCAGCAAATCCAGAAACCCGAAATGCGTGGGCGACTCCAGCGCCACCACGTCGCCCGGCTTGGTCACCGCCCGCAAACACAACCCGACCGCATGGATGCAACTGGACGTGATGACGATGTTTTCTGGGGCCAGCTGGCAACCCAGGTGCAGGGCCCGCCGGGCCACGGCCTCGCGCAAGGCGGTGGTGCCCGGGGAATCGGTATATTCAATCAGGCTTTGGCGGTGCAGGCGGGTGGCACGCGCGAGGGCCACCCGCACCCGGTCCTCGTCAAAAAAATTCGGGTCTTTCGGGCAGGCCCCACCAAAGCTGACGGCACCCGGAGCGGTTTCGGCAAACGACGGGGTGGCAATCGTTTCGGTGCGGCTTTTGCGCTCCACCACCACACTGTGGCGCGGCGGGCGCGACACCGCTGGCAAGGCCGGGCCACGGCTGCGGGGGGTCACAAAATAACCGGCTTTGGGCTTGGCTGTGACCAGGTTGCGTTCCTCCAGCCAGTGAAAAGCCTGCACGGCGGTCGACACCGACACCCCGTTTTGCGCCGCCACCTCGCGCACCGAGGGCAGACGCCGCCCCACCTTGAACACCTGACCATCGATCATCTGCGCCATGCGCTGGCCGATCTGGGCATACAGCGGAGGAGCCGCCAAAGCGGTAGAGGATGCGTGCGAAACAACGGTGTTCATAGCGACCATTGTGCCGGAACGCCCCCGCTCTTGAACAGGCCCGGACCGATACAGATGCGCGGCGATACCGCCCATACAGTTGGGGCGATTGCACGGGCTGAGGCAGTACAGTTCGAGGGGTGCTGTGCCTGTTGCAACCCGCCCAGCTGCGGCACAGTGGAGGCTCATATCAGGAGAACGCCCATGCGCCCCCACACCCACCATCCCTTGCCGTGCAACCAGCTGCAACACTTGCGCACCGGCACCCACCTGGCCGTTCGGGTGCTGCGGGGTCGCCTGTGGTTGACACGCCCAGGAGATTCGATCGATCACTTTGTATCGGCTGGCGAAACCTTGACGCTGGCACCCGGCCCCTGGCTGCTGCAGGCCGACACCCCCCAAGGCGCTGCCTATGAGCTGTTGCTGGAACCCGGTTGGACCCGCGAAACACTGCAGGCGGTTCAGGGCATTTGGATGGCAGCCAAACGCCGGATCACCTGGCGCACCAAGTCTTTTTGCATGTCGTCGTAAAGCAGCGCTTCTTCCATTTCCTTGCCCAACACCAGGGACTCGGAAAAGCTCAAGTCGCGCTCTTGCAACAGCTCGGTGTCGTCCACCAGATCGCGCCCCTGCGGTGTGCGGACCCGAAATTTCACACGGTGACGCAGCTGCAACTCACGCACCTGACCCGTGGCCGTGACGCCGACCACGGCCCGTTCGCGCTGTTCCTGCAACAAGGTGAACACCACGTCCACCGAAGGCACCGGCTGCCCCGCCACCGGGGCAGCGGTTTCTACCTGCACCCCACTGGCCTGCAACTGGGCCAGCACGTCGGGCCACACCAGCGAAGTGGCGCTGAGTTGCACCCGCAGACGTGCAAAGGGCATGCGCAACGGGCCGCGCATCTTGAAGCCACACCCCGCCAGGGCTGCCGCTGCAGCAACGCCAAGGCCCGCCCGCCACAAGCGGCGCAAACCGTCGCGTCGCGCGGGTTGGTGCATCACAGCACCACGTTGACCAAGCGGCCTGGCACCACCACCACTTTTTTGGCGGCGGCCCCGTTGGCCTGCTTTTGCACCGTTTCGCTGGCCCAAGCAGCCGCTTCAATGGTGGCCTTGTCGGCACCGGCAGGTACCAGAATCGAGCCGCGCAATTTGCCGTTGATTTGCAGCATCAACTCGATTTCATCCTGCACCAACGCCAAAGGGTCCACCTGCGGCCAGGCGGCATCCAGCAAATCCCCCAACTGGGCCGCATAGCCCAAATCACGCCACAGGGCGTAGGCCACATGCGGTGTGGCTGGGTACAAGCAACGCAACAACACGCCAAAACCTTCTATCAACGCCACCTGCGCGCCCGGCACGTCGGTGGCCTTGTAGTCTTCCAACGCGTTCAGCATTTTCATGGCGCCAGACACCACGGTGTTGTACTGCATGCGTTGGTAGTCGTAATCCACCTGCTTGAGCACGGTGTGTATTTCACGGCGCAAGGACTTGGCTTCTTTGCCAAACACCACGTCATTGAGCTGGGCCGCGTTTGCCACAGCAGCAGTAGCTTGGCTCCAATCGTACTGCGCCAGCTTGAAACCAAAGTTCCATACCCGGCGCAGAAAGCGGTAACTGCCCTCGACAGCCGCGTCGTTCCACTCCAGTGTCGCCTCGGGCGGGGCGGTGAACATGGTGTACAGGCGTGCGGTGTCGGCACCGTATTTTTCGATCAGGTCCTGCGGGTCCACACCGTTGTTCTTGGACTTGGACATGGTGCCCACGCCTTCGTAGTCAATGGCGGTGCCCACCGGCAGGCGACCGTCGCTGCTGTCGGCCTCGTTCTTGAGCTTGGCACCCACCACCTTGCCGGTCTCGTCCAGCACATGCTCCACGTCGTGCGGCCAGAAGTAGTCCTTGCCGCCCTTGGCGGTGCGGCGGCTGTAGATGTGGTTGAGCACCATGCCTTGGGTGAGCAGCTTCTTGAACGGCTCGTCCACCTGCACCAGGCCCAGGTCGCGCATCACCTTGGTCCAGAACCGCGCGTACAGCAGGTGCAGGATGGCGTGCTCGATGCCGCCGATGTACTGGTCCATCGGCATCCAGTACTCGGCACCCTCGGCCACCATGGCGTCGGCATTGGTCGGGTCGCAATAGCGCATGAAGTACCAGGACGAATCCACGAAGGTGTCCATGGTGTCGGTTTCGCGCCGCGCGGGTTCGCCGCAAATGGGGCAGGTCACGCCGGCGTGGAAACCTTCGTGCTTGACCAGCGGGTTGCCCGAACCGTCTGGCACGCAGTCTTCCGGCAACACCACCGGCAGGTCCTTTTCCGGCACCGGCACCGAACCGTGGTGCGGGCAATGGATGATGGGAATGGGCGTGCCCCAGTAACGCTGGCGGCTGATGCCCCAGTCGCGCAGGCGGAAGGTGGTTTTCTTCTCGCCCAGGCCTTGCGTAGTCAGCAACTCCGCGACCTTGTTCACGGCGGCTTTGTACGTCAGGCCATCCAACACGCCCGAATTCACACACACCAGCGAGCCGGCTTTGTCGGCATACCAGCTCTGCCACTGCGTCGCATCAAACACGCCCTCTCCACCCACCACCTGCTTGATCTCGATCCCGTACTTCAACGCAAACGCGAAGTCCCGCTCGTCGTGCGCTGGAACGCCCATCACCGCGCCATCGCCGTAACTCATCAGCACGTAATTGCCCACCCACACCGGCACGCTGGCACCGGTCAGCGGGTGCGTCACCGTCAGGCCGGTGGGCATGCCCTTCTTCTCTTGCGTGGCCAGCTCGGCCTCGGTGGTCCCACCGGTCTGGCATTCTTCGATAAAGGCCTGCAATGCCGGGCTCTTCTCGGCCGCATGGGCTGCCAGCGGGTGCTCGGGCGCCACCGCACAAAAAGTCACACCCATGATGGTGTCGGCGCGTGTCGTGAACACATACATGCGCCCATCGCCGATCAAGTTGCCATCATGTCCCTTGATCTGGTGCGCAAACGCAAAGCGCACGCCCTCGCTCTTGCCGATCCAGTTCTCCTGCATCAGGCGCACTTTGTCGGGCCAACCGGTGAGGGTGGCCTGGTCGTTGCCCAATTGCACGTGTTGCAGCAATTCCTCGGCATAAGCGGTGATGTTCAGGTAATAACCTGGAATTTCACGCTTTTCCACCGGTGCCCCGGTGCGCCAACCACGGCCGTCGATCACCTGCTCGTTGGCGAGCACGGTCTGGTCCACCGGGTCCCAGTTGACCACCTGGGTCTTGCGGTAAGCAATGCCCTTTTCCAGCATCTTCAGGAACAACCACTGGTTCCATTTGTAGTATTCGGGCGAGCAGGTGGCCACTTCGCGCGACCAGTCGATGGCCAGGCCCATGGCCTGCATCTGCTGCTTCATGTAAGCGATGTTGGAATACGTCCACTGCGCCGGCGGCACCTTGTTTTTCAAGGCGGCGTTTTCGGCCGGCAGGCCAAAGGCGTCCCAGCCCATGGGCATCAACACGTTGTAGCCCTGCATGCGCAGCTGGCGCGTGAGCATGTCGTTGATGGTGTAGTTGCGCACATGGCCCATGTGCAGCTTGCCGCTGGGGTAGGGCAGCATGGAACAGGCGTAGAACTTCTTCTTGCCCTGGTCTTCGGTCACCCGGTAGGCATCGCGTGCGGTCCATTCGGCGTGCGCGGCACGTTCAACGTCAATGTGGCTGTATTTTTCTTGCATAGGGGCGTTCACAGGATAAACCGGGGGAAAGTAGACCGGTCAAGTCGGTCACTCGCATTTTAGGCGGCAAGCCCCATAGACCGACCTGATAGGTGCCCCGACGGCCACAGGACCAGCTTGAATGGACACCCCTTCGTCGAGATAATGAAATTCAACATAACATCTTGTTTTTTAAAAGATTTTTCGAATTTTCAGATCCATTATCCAAGGGCCTGGATAATGAAAATCAGCACATCCACGTCAAGGCAGTTCGCCCAAAGGCATCTCCGTCAACAAGCCCTGCTGGCCTGAGACATTCATCAATTGACTCGGTTTGCGGTACACGGTATTGCGCTTGCCGCGGGTATCGTCACTGATCAACAACCCTTGGGCCACCCACCGCTGCAAAAGCTTCGAGGCTTTGAGTGTGTCCAGTCCTGTGATTTTGCACAACGCACGGTTGTTGATGGCACCGTTCCGATCCATCCAGTCGCTGACCTGCTCCCACACTGGGGGGCGCTCCTCGTTCAACAGCGTGACCATGATGGCTTCTTGAGCCTGGTCACGCAACTCTCGATACTGGGGCGGATACAAATTACCCGCACGCATCAGACTGAACATCATTTTCACGCCTTCCCCAGCGTCAACATTTGGGGGAATGGGAAACTCACGCAAATTGCTGGCAATCAGTGGGTTGCGGGCGAACGAGCCCGTTCGATGAACGGTTGCCGGTGTGATGCGCCCGGGAAAAAGCCCAGGGCTGACAATCTCCAAACGGTTGTCAAAAATTCGTATCTGGATGTCTCGATTGAGACGGTAATCGCGATGAATCAAGGCGTTGGTGATCGCCTCTCTGACCACCCTGACCGGATAACGATGCACCGTCTGGAAACCTGAAGCCGCCAGTGTCAATCCCTGCGCCAACTCCTCCTGAACATAAAGATCAACCTGAGAAACAAGCTGATAAATCGGGCCAGAAAATGTCTTGGGTGGCTTTTTCAGGTTAGGAACATTCCCTGAGATCTCAATCAGGCCCTTGTAATGGAAGACGCGCACATCGGCTCGTGTTCCCATAGCCGCCAGCAATGACCCGGGGTGATCAGCAAAAAGGAGCACGGCAGCGCGCATTGGCCGCAGATGACCATGTACTTTTTTCGCCAAACCAATACGGTAAAGCTGATCAGCCAGCCCGGTCGGCGCCAAACCACGACCCTGGACAAACAAGCGCCACATCGGCGTGTCCAGCAAATCAAAGTCCACATCCACCGGCTCACTCTCTGCGCTACGAACACCACGCCGGTAAGAAAGTTCCGCAATTTCAGCCGCATCCATCTCTCGGCTGCTGGTCGGCAAGCGCAGCCACGTCCCGCCGTCAACAACGGAGTGCACTTTGTCGCTCGGTGGCACTTGCACAACCACCAACTGATCGAGACACCCATCTCGCAATGGGGTGACCAAGAACCAGAAACGAATGCCGCCTATCTCAGGTGTCAATTGGGTACGCACCTTGCGCATCAGCTCGTCCAAAGCCTCTGGATTCTCTTGGATGCCATAAAAGCGATCTCGCCCAATCCCCTTGTCGAAATCATCGACTCCCAACACCAACCAACCGCCGTTGGTGTTGGCAAAAGCACAGATCGTTTGCAACGCCTTGCCGACCATTTTTCCAGAAACCCGCTTGGTTTCCAGTTGCAAGGTTTCGCGTCCCTGCAATACCGCATCCAGCAAACCAGCTGAAGCATCCTTAGGCAAGGCAGGCATGCCCCACTTGTTTGCAACGAACTCGATCTCGTCCTTCATACACGCTCCGATCGACGCACCATCGGCCCAAAACAACCGCCCACGGCCGGGAACTTCGGCAAAGTATGGTGATACAAACGTCGATTTACCTGAGACCCAACACGTCGTACATATCAAACAAGCCCTTGGGCTGGTCGGCCAGGAAGCGCACAGCGCGCAGGCTGCCTTGGGCGTAGGTGACGCGGCTGCTGGACTTGTGGGTGACCTCGATCCGCTCGCCGGTACCCAGAAACATGACGGTGTGGTCGCCCACCACGTCGCCGCCGCGCACCGTGGCAAAGCCAATGGTGGACGGATCACGCTCGCCGGTGTGGCCGAAGCGTTCGTAGACCGCACACTCCTTCAGGTCGCGGCCCAACGCGTCGGCGATCACCTCGCCCATTTTCAAGGCGGTGCCGCTGGGCGCGTCCACCTTGTGGCGGTGGTGGGCTTCGACGATTTCAATGTCGTAGCCGGTGGCCATGGCCTTGGCAGCCATTTCCAGCAATTTCAGGGTGACGTTCACGCCCACGCTCATGTTGGGCGCCATCATGATGGCGATGTGCTTGGATGCGTCGGCGATCTCGGCCTTCTGCTCATCAGAGAAGCCAGTGGTGCCAATCACCAGCTTGACGCCATGCCGAACGCAGGCCCGCAGGTGGGCCATGGTGCCTTCGGGGCGGGTGAAATCGATCAGGTACTGACTGCCCGCCAGACCGGCGTCGAGGTCCGACACAATGGCCGCGCCGCTGGTTTGCCCCAGATAGGCCGCAGCGTCCTGCCCCAGCGCGGGGCTGTTGGGGAGGTCCAAGGCACCGCTCAAGGTGCAATCGTCGGCATTTTGTACCGCCTCGATCAACATGCGGCCCATGCGGCCACTGGCGCCCGCAATGCAAATGCGGTGAAGGTTGGTGGGACTCATAACTCAGCGGCTTTCCAAAGGCGGGTAACTGGTGGAAGGGGCGGCGGTGCCTGCAGCGGGTATGGGCCCAACCGTGGGCGGTTTGCCTTGCGCCTGGAACGCCTTGATTTGCTCGGGTGTGGCTTCGAGCACCGGCACTTTTTCGCCACGGCGCCGCTTGTCCAGCGACGCCACAAATTCGGCTTCGCTGGGCAAAGCATCGGCCTCCACACGCTCCAGCGCATCGCCCTTGAAGAACACGGACACCCGGCGCTGCTGGGGTTCCTGACCCTGGCGCTGGAAAGTGAACACGTAGTCCCAACGCTGTGCGTGAAACACGCTGGCCAGCAGCGGCGTGCCCAGCACATTGCGCACCTGTTCGCGCCCCATGCCCACCTGCAACACCTGCACCTGTTCGCGCGTGACCACGTTGCCCTGCAACACGTCCATGCGGTAGGGGGTGATGAAAAGCCCGCCCCTGCTGGAACACCCCAAGGCCAGCACCGCTGCCAGCAGGGACACGCTCACCACACGGGCAGGCATCAAGGCTTCAAACGTCTTCATGAAAGGGATGTACTGGATGAAAAATACGCAGGCGTGCGCATGGCGATATCATCCGAAGCATTGTAGCCCCTGGGCTTTGCAAGGGTACGCCTGCGTACACCCGCCATGACCAACATCGAAGAACTCAAAAACACGGGCCTCAAGGCCACCTTGCCCCGGCTGAAAATTCTGGAGGTGTTCCAGACCGGGCAACAACGGCACATGACCGCAGAGGACGTGTTTCGGGTGTTGCTGGACGAGCGCTCGGACATTGGGCTGGCCACGGTGTACCGGGTGCTGATGCAGTTTGAACAGGCTGGCTTGCTCACCCGCAGCAATTTTGAATCGGGAAAAGCCGTTTATGAACTGAACGAAGGCCAGCACCACGATCACCTGGTGTGCCTGGACTGCGGTCGGGTAGAAGAGTTTTACGATCCCGAAATCGAAAAACGCCAACACGCCATCGCCCAAACCAAGGGGTTTGCGCTGCAGGAACACGCCTTGTCGCTTTACGCCAATTGCACCAAGGCCGAGTGCGAACACCGGGTGCGCCACAGGCGCTGATGCGCTGCGCTCAGTAACCGCGCAGCATGGCCGCGCGCTGGCGCTGCACAAACTCCTGGTAGGTGTCGATCCCACGCAATTGAAGAATGGTGTTGCGCACAGCGGCCTCGACCAGCACCGCCATGTTGCGCCCCGCTACCACCTGAATCACCACTTTGCGCACGGCCACACCCAACACATCCTGGTACAAGGGCTCCGAAGGCATGCGGTCGTAATCGCGCTCCATGGTCTCTTTGCGCACCAGGTGCACGATCAGGCGCAGCCGCATTTTGCGACGCACGGCGGTTTCACCAAAAATGGCCTTGATGTCCAGCAAACCGATGCCGCGCACCTCCAGCAGGTTTTGCAGCAAATCGGGGCAACGGCCCTCGACAGTGGTTTGGTTGATGCGGTGAAAGTCAGCCGCGTCGTCGGCCACCAGCCCTTGTCCGCGCGAAATCAGTTCCAGGCCGAGTTCACTCTTGCCCAGACCAGATTCTCCGGTGATCAGCACGCCCAGGCCCAGAATGTCCATGAACACGCCGTGCAGGGTGGTGCGCTCGGCGAAGTGACGCGACAGATAAGCCCGCAACACATCGATGACAAAACCCGCCGACGCCGTGGTAGAAAACAACGGAATCTGGGCCCGCTCACACATGGACACCAGTTCGTCGGGAGGTGTCTGGGCATCGGCCACCACCAGCACAGGCGGCTCCAGGGTGACAATGCGGGACGTGCGTCGGCGGCAATCTTCGGGACTGGCAGCACCCAGGTAAGCGACCTCGCGCTTGCCCAACACCTGCAAGCGGTAAGGATGGATGTAGTTCAGGTAACCGACCAGATCGGCACCGGACCGCGCCTCTTGGACCGCCGCTTCGTCAAAGCGCCGCTCAGAGGCGCTCGACCCCGCCACCCACTGCCACTTCAGGGTTTCCCGGTGGTCCTCAAACAGCACATCGGCGCTGACAACGGTGGGCTTCATGCCAGACGCGGATCAGGCCGCCGCGTGCGCCGACTGCCAGGAGGCAATCAACCGGTGCAGATCGGCGGCTTCGGCTGCGGTCTTCATTTGTTCACGCAACACACCGTCACTGAGCAGTTCTGCAATTTCTGACAGGATTTCCAGGTGCTTTTGGGTGGCGGCTTCGGGCACGAGCAGGAAGATCATCAACTTGACGGGTTGCTCGTCGGGGGCATCAAAACCGATGGGTGCCAGCAACTGGAACACCGCCGCCAGTGGCTGCTTGAGGCCTTTGATGCGTCCGTGCGGAATGGCCACACCGTGGCCCAGCCCGGTGGAACCCAGGCGTTCGCGAGCAAACAGGCTGTCGGTGATGAGGGCACGATTGAGTCCGTGCAACGATTCAAACAGCAAGCCCGCCTCTTCAAAAGCGCGTTTTTTGCTGGTCGCGTCCACAGACACGAGCACTTGCTCAGCAGGCAAAATGGCAGAAAGTCGGTTCATGTAGACGCCTCACAGAGCGCAAATTATGCCCATCTGCACGGTTC
>JACCDQ010790679.1_pt1 | contig 10748 bp, 9 predicted proteins | sample 7446031 | NCBI WGS metagenome assembly JACCDQ01 (sample SAMN15323442, study PRJNA562643) | freshwater metagenome | isolation source: river surface water | place: USA:Blue River Watershed | collected 2017-08-17
GCGGTCGTGACGCCCGAGGTCGACATCGCCCGCCACCCGGACCTGCTGATCGGCGTGGTGCCGGTGATCAACCTGGAGTGGATCCAGAAGCTCTGGCGCGACAAGAAGCAGCGCGGCTACAGCACCGAGGCGGTGACCGACACCATCCTGCGGCGCATGCCCGACTACGTGAACTACATCTGTCCGCAGTTCACCCACACCCACGTGAACTTCCAGCGCGTGCCCTGCGTGGACACCAGCAACCCGTTCGTGGCCCGCGACATCCCGTCGGCCGACGAGAGCATCTGCGTGATCCGCTTCGCCAACCCCAAGGGCATCGACTTCCCCTACCTGCTCAACATGATCAACGACAGCTTCATGTCGCGCGCCAACACGGTCGTGGTGCCGGGCGGAAAGATGGAACTGGCGATGCAGCTCATCTTCACGCCCTTCATCTGGCGAATGATGGAGCGACAGCGCAAGCACAGGCTCATGGACTGAGCCACCGCGCACCGAATCCACCCTTCATCTTCCTCCTTCTCGACCGGGAACCCGCTGCATGAACGCCCCGCTGAACCTCACCACCGACATGGCCAACGCGCTGCGCGCGCTGGCGATGGATGCCGTCCAGAAGGCCAACTCCGGCCACCCCGGTGCGCCGATGGGCATGGCCGAGATGGCCGTCGCGCTGTGGGGCCGGCACCTGCGCGTCAACCCGGCCGATCCGGGCTGGCCGGACCGCGACCGCTTCGTGCTGTCCAACGGCCACGCCTCGATGCTGCTGTACGCGCTGCTGCACCTGAGCGGCCATGCGCTGACGATCGATGACCTGAAGGCCTTCCGACAGCTGCACAGCCGCACGCCGGGGCACCCGGAGGTCGGCCTGACGCCCGGCGTGGAGACCACCACCGGCCCGCTCGGCCAGGGTCTGGCCAATGCGGTGGGCATGGCGCTGGCCGAGAAGCTGCTGGGCCAGGCCTTCAACCGGCCGGGCCACGCCATCGTCGACCACCGCACCTACGTCTTCATGGGCGATGGCTGCCTGATGGAGGGCATCAGCCAGGAGGCCATCTCGCTGGCCGGCGTCTGGGGCCTGAACAAGCTGATCGCGCTGTACGACGACAACGGCATCTCGATCGACGGCCCCGTGCAGGGCTGGTTCGCCGACGACACCGCGCTGCGCTTCAAGGCCTGCGGCTGGAACGTCATCGGCACGGTCGACGGCCATGACGTGGCCGCCGTCGACGCGGCCATCGCGCAGGCCCGCCAGAGCAGCGAACGGCCCACGCTGATCATCTGCAAGACCCGCATCGGCCAGGGTTCCCCGAAGCGCGCCAACACCGCCAAGGCGCACGGCGAGCCGCTCGGACCTGAGGAGATCGCCGCCACCCGCGCGGCGATCGGCTGGCCGCACGCGCCCTTCGAGATCCCCGAGACCGTGCGCAGCGCCTGGGACCTGCGCGCACGCGGGGCCGCGCAGCAGCGCGACTGGACCGCCCGGCTGGCGGCCTACCGCGAGGCCCATCCGGCGCTGGCCGCCGAGCTGGAGCGACGCCTGTCGGGCCGTCGCCCGATCGACTTCGAGGACGTCGTCTTCCGCACCATCACCGACTTCGCGCGCAGCGGTGAGACGCTCGCCAGCCGCAAGGCCTCGCAGCAGGTGCTGGCCGCGCTGGGCCCGGCCTTGCCCGAGCTGATCGGCGGCAGCGCCGACCTGACCGGCTCCAACCTGACCGACTTCCCCGGCTGCGGCGCGGTCAAGGGCGGCAGCTTCGAGGGTCGCCATGTCCACTACGGCGTGCGCGAGTTCGGCATGGCCGCCGCGATGAACGGCATGGCGCTGCATGGCGGCTTCATCCCGTATGGCGGCACCTTCCTGACCTTCAGCGACTACAGCCGCAACGCCATCCGCATGGCCGCACTGATGAAGCAGCAGGTCATCCACGTCTTCACGCACGACTCGATCGGTCTGGGCGAGGACGGCCCCACGCACCAGCCGGTCGAACACGCGGCCAGCCTGCGGCTGATCCCCAACCTGGACGTCTGGCGGCCGGGCGATGCGGCCGAGACCGCCGTGGCATGGGCTCACGCGCTGAGCCAGCGCGACCGGCCGAGCGCGCTGCTGCTGAGCCGCCAGAACCTGTCGCCCCAGACCCGCACGCCCGAACAGGTGGCCGAGGCGCATCGCGGCGCCTACGTGCTGAGCGACCGGGCCGGCGCCCGCGCCGTGCTGATCGCCAGCGGCTCCGAGCTGGGTCTGGCGATGACCGCGCAGCAGCACCTCGACGCGATGGGCCTGCCGGTGCGGGTCGTCTCGATGCCCTCCAGCAGCGTGTTCGACCGCCAGGACGCGAGCTGGCAGCGGGCCGTGCTGGGCGACGCACGCCTGCCGCGCATCGGCGTGGAGGCCGGCATCTCGCGCTTCTGGCGCCAGTACGGCTGCGTCGACGCGCTGGGCGTGGACAGCTTCGGCGAGTCCGGCCCCGGCCCTTCGGTCTATGCCCACTTCGGCCTGACCGTGCCGGCGCTGGTGGGCCGCGTGCAGGCCCTGCTGGTCCAGGAGAACACCCATGAACACGCCTGAGTGGCAACCCGAGGCCGTCACCTTCGACCTCGACGGCACGCTGGTCGACACGGCCGGCGAGATCGCCGCGGCGGTCAACGCCACGCTGACCGAGTTCGACATCGCCCCGCGCTCGCCGGCCGAGATCACCACGCTGATCGGCGACGGCCTGCGTGCGCTGATGCTCAAGATGCTGGCGCGACTGCTGCTGGACCAGCCCGCGCTGGCCGACCGCCTGCAGCCCGACGCGGTGCTGGCCTGCGTCGAACGCCACTACGCCTTGCGCGTGGGCGGCAGCGCGCGGCCCTATCCCGGCGCGGCCAGCACGCTGCAGGCCTTGCGCTCGGCCGGCCTGCGCACAGCCTGCGTCACCAACAAGGACGGCCGCCACGCCCGCATGCTGCTCGAAGCCACCGGCCTGATCGAGCACCTCGACCTGGTCGTCGCCGGTGACACCCTGCCGCACCGCAAGCCGCACCCGAGCGTGCTGCGCCATGTCGCCACGCGGCTGGGCGTGGCACCGCACCGGCTGGCCCATGTCGGCGATTCGATCACCGACCTGCAGGCCGCCCGCAACGCCGGTGCGGCCGACTGGGCCGTGCCGCATGGCTACAACGGCGGCGAGCCGATCGCCGCCGCCGCGCCGGGCCGGCTGTTCGAGGACCTGCCGTCGGTCGCCGCCTTCGTGCTGGCCGGGCAGGGGCGCGACAGGCTCGCGGCCTGAGCCACGGCCTGAACCAACGTATCCCGACACCTCACACCTGATCCCGGAGCGCCGCCATGGCCCTGATCTCACTGCGACAACTGCTCGACCACGCCGCCGAACGCGGCTACGGCGTGCCCGCCTTCAACGTCAACAACATGGAGCAGATCCACTCGATCATGCAGGCCGCCCAGGCCACCCGCAGTCCGGTGATCCTGCAGGCCTCGGCCGGGGCGCGGAAGTACGCCGGCGAGGCGTATCTGCGCCACCTGGTGCTGGCGGCGATCGAGACCCATCCGGACATCCCCGTCGTGCTGCACCAGGACCACGGCGCCTCGGCGGCGGTGTGCGTGCAGGCGATCCGCTCGGGCTTCTCCAGCGTGATGATGGACGGCTCGCTGCGCGAGGACGCCAAGACGCCCGCCAGCTGCGACTACAACGTGGCGGTCACGGCCGACGTCTGCCGCATCGCCCATGCGGTGGGCGTGTCGGTCGAGGGCGAGCTGGGCTGCCTGGGCTCGCTGGAGACCGGCACCGCCGGCGAGGAGGACGGCGTCGGCGCCGAGGGCCAGCTGAGCCACGCGCAGATGCTGACCGACCCGGGCGAGGCGCGCGACTTCGTCGCCCGCACCGGCGTGGACGCGCTGGCCATCGCGATCGGCACCAGCCACGGTGCCTACAAGTTCACCCGCGAGCCGACCGGCGACATCCTGGCGATCGACCGCATCGCCGCCATCCATGCGGCGGTGCCCGATACCCACCTGGTCATGCACGGCTCGTCGAGCGTGCCGCAGGAATGGCTGGCGCTGATCCGCGAGTACGGCGGCGACATCGGCCAGACCTACGGCGTGCCGGTCGAGGAGATCGTGCGCGGCATCCGCAGCGGCGTGCGCAAGGTCAACATCGACACCGACATCCGGCTGGCCATGACCGGCGCGATGCGCCAGACCTTCGCCCAGCAGCCTTCGGAGTTCGACCCGCGCAAGGCGCTGCAGGCGGCTACCGCCGCCGCCCGGGGCATCTGCGAGGCCCGCTTCAAGGCCTTCGGCTGCGAGGGCCAGGCCGACCTGATCAAGCCGGTGTCGCTCGACCGCATGGTCGCGCGCTACCGCTGAGCCCGGGCCGCACCGAGGACCGCCACATGGAAGGCCTGCGCGCGCTGCTCTGGGACGTCGACGGCACGCTGGCCGAGACCGAGCGCGACGGCCATCTGGCCGCGTTCAACCTCGCGTTCGCCGAACGCGGTCTGCCGTGGCGCTGGGACGAGGCGCTCTACGCCCGCCTGCTGCGCGTGACCGGCGGACGCGAGCGGCTGCTGCACGACATGCTCGAACGCCCGGACGCGCCCGACGACCCGGTGCGGCGCGAGGCGCTGGCGCGCGAGCTGCACGCGATCAAGAACCGGCGCTACGCCGAGCGGGTCGACGCCGGTCAGGTGCAGCCGCGCCCGGGCGTGCTGCGGCTGATCGCCGAGGCGCGCGAGGCCGGGGCGCTGCAGGCCATCGTCACGACCACCAGCCGGTCCAACGTCGAGTCGCTGCTGGGCCGCATGCTGGGGCCGCACTGGCGCGACACCTTCACGGTCTGCATCTGCGGCGAGGACGTCGAGCGCAAGAAGCCCGATGCGCAGGCGCACCGGCGGGCGCTGGCCGAACTGGGCTTGCCGGCCGGCGCGGCGCTGGCGCTGGAGGACAGCGAGGTCGGCCTGAACGCCGCCCGCGCCGCCGGTCTGGCCGTGCTGCTGACGCCCAGCGTGTTCTTTCCGGCCCGGCCCGAGAGCATCGCGCGGGCCTGGGCCTGCTGTGCCGACCTCGATCAGGGCGGACCAGGGTTTTCGGGGGCAGTGAGCTGGGCCGGTCTGCGCGAGCGGGCCGTGACCGGAACACTGCGCGGGCGCGACTGAGTCCGGAGCGTTCCGGCCCGGTCGTCGCCTCGTTGTCACGGCAGGACGTCCTCGTGGGTCGCCATTCGGGCGTCCTGCCGTGTTTTTTCCTGGCGAGGTCGGCCCGGCGCAGGCAAAGTCCTGTCTCCCCCACGGAGCCTGCTGACCATGTCGACCCTGATTGCCCGATGCCGAGCCGTTCTTGCCCCTGCCGCCGTGCTGGTCGGCCTGATCGCCGCCCTGTCGGCCACGACGGCGTTGCGGGCGCAGGGCACGGGGACGGGCACGGGGACTGGCATCACCATCTTCGACGGCGCCGATCTCGCCCTGGGCGAGCGCCTGATCCGCGAGAGCCAGTGCGACGCCTGCCACGCCCGCCGCGTGGGCGGCGACGGCAACGACATCTACAACCCCAAGGGCCGCATCTCCACCCCCGGCGCGCTGCGCGGCATGGTCGAGTACTGCAACACCGAGCTGAACCTCGGCTTCTTCCCCGAGGAGGTCACCGCCATCGCGGCGGTGCTGCAGCGCGATCACTACCGGTTTCGCTGAACGTCATCGCGCAACCGGACCGACCCTGCGCGTGGCATCCGCCCCTTGCCCTGGGTGATGCCTTGCATCAGTCCAGACGCATAAAATGATGCACCGATGTCCAGGATGCACACGACGTCCACGAACCCCCAGCTGAAGGCCCCGACCATGTCCGAGACCCCCCGTGACGAGAGCGATGCCGTCTTCGATTCCGTGGCCGAGCTGTTCTCGCTGCTGTCCACGCCGATCCGGCTGAAGATCATCAGTTCGCTGTGCCACGGCGAGAAGAACGTGTCGCAGCTGCTGGAGGACATCGACACCACGCAGCCCAACATGTCGCAGCACCTGTCGACGCTCTACCGCGCCGGCGTGCTGGGCAAGCGCCGCGACAGCACCCAGATCTACTACCGGCTGCAGAGCGAGCGCGTGGCCACGCTGTGCCGGGCGGTGTGCAACCAGGTCGCCACCGAGATGGACCCCGCCGCGCAGGTTCCGGCGTCCGAGCGGTTGTTGCCGGCGTCGGTGCGCTGAGTCCCAGCCCACCGCTCGGCGAACCGTTCAGCGCACCTTGCCCAGCAAGGTCTGCATGTCGTCGAGCATGCCTTCGAGCACCGGCGCCTGTTCCTCGCTCATGCCCAGGCGCTGGGTCAGTTCCTGCTGCATGAAGCAGACGGTCATGCGGACGTAGGCGCTGTCCAGCGCCTTGCGAACGGCGGCCATCTGGCTGGCGATGTCCATGCAGGACTCGCCGCCTTCGATCATCCGCTGGATGCCGCGCAGCTGGCCTTCCGCCCGCTTCAGGCGATTGAGCAGGTCGGTGCGTGCACCTTCGTCCTGGAGTTGGGCCATCGCGCAGTCCTCCGTTCCGTTCAGAGTGTGTTCAAGGTTGACCATTGTCCATGCTCCTGAAGGCGGTCCCACGTGGCGGGTGTGTCACCCGTCTCGTTCCGGGTGACTGCGGCTCACGCCGTTCAGCGCGGCGTGCTGCATGCCACATCCGGCACGCCCGCCTTGCGCAACATCCAGCCCAGCGGGCATGCATTGGTGAAGCCGAATTGCAGAAGGTTCAATCCGACGAAGGCCGTGAAGGCCAGTGCCCAGGGGCTGACGAACAGCGGGCTCGCCTCGACGCCCAGCGCCAGCGAGATGAGGATGAAGGTGCCCGCGAAGATGCGGATCAGACGGTCGACGGTCATGGTTGGCTCCTTTGGTTGAAGACGGTGAAGTACAGGACGGGGATGACGACCAGCGTCAGCAGGGTCGACACGGCGATGCCGAAGATCAGCGTGATCGCCAGCCCGTTGAAGATCGGGTCATCGAGGATGAAGAAGGCGCCGACCATGGCCGCCAGGCCGGTCAGCACGATGGGCTGGGCGCGCACCGCGGCCGACTGCACGACCGCCTCGGCGAAGGCCATGCCCTGGGCGACCTGCAGCTCGATGAAGTCGACCAGCAGGATCGAGTTGCGCACGATGATCCCGGCCAGCGCGATCATTCCGATCATGCTGGTGGCGGTGAACTGGGCCCCCAGCAGGGCATGGCCCGGCATCACGCCGATGATGGTCAGCGGGATCGGCGCCATGATCACCAGCGGCGTCACGTAGCTCTTGAACTGGGCGACCACCAGCAGGTAGATCAGCACCAGGCCGACGCCATAGGCCGCGCCCATGTCGCGGAAGGTCTCGTAGGTGACCTGCGACTCGCCGTCCCACTTGATGGCGTACTGGCGGTACGGATCGGCCGGCTGGCGGATCCACCACTCGCCCAGTTCTCCGGTGCCCGGCAGGGCCGCCTCGGCCAGCCGGCTGCGGATGGCGGCCAGGCCGTAGAGCGGCGAATCGAGCGAGCCGGCCATGTCGCCGACGACGTAGCTCACGCCCATCAGGTCCTTGGTGTAGAGCGGCCGGTCGATCACGCCGCGCTCGACGCGCACCAGCTCCGACAGCGGCACCAGCTGGCCGTTGGCCGCGCGCAGCGGCAGGCGCAGCAGCGTGTCCAGGCCGACCTGGGCGTGCAGCGGCAGCTGCAGCCGCACGGGCACCGCCCGGCTGCTGCGGCCGTCGTGCAGGTAGGCCGCATCGACGCCCGAGAGCGCGCCGTGCACCGTCTGCGCGATCACGGCCACGGGGATGCCCAGCGACTCGGCCCGGCTGCGGTCGATGCGCAGGAAGGCGCGCGGCGCGGCGGCGTCCGGGTCCTTGACGGAGGTGTCCACGCCGACGATGTCGGGCGTCGCCCGGAAGGCCTCGGCCAGACGCAGCGCCAGCTGCTGGCGGCCGGCCTCGTCCGGGCCGTAGACCTCGGCCACCAGCGGGCTGAGCACCGGCGGGCCGGGCGGCACCTCGACCACCTGCACGCGCGCACCCCAGACCGCGCCGATGCGTTCCAGCTCGGGGCGCAGACGCTGCGCGATCGCGTGGCTCTGCTCGTGGCGATGGGCCTTGTCGACCAGGTTGACCTGCAGGTCGCCCTGTTCGGGGTCGGCGCGCAGGTTGTACTGGCGCACCAGGCCGTTGAAGGTGATCGGGCTGGCCGTGCCGGCATGGCCCTGCAGGTCACGCACCTCGGGTTGGCGGGCCAGGAAGCTGCCCATGGCCTGCAGCGCGGCGGCGGTGTCCTCGCGCGGCGTGCCCGCGGGCATCTCGACGACGACCTGGAACTCGCTCTTGTTGTCGAACGGCAGCATCTTGAGCACGACCCACTGCACGCCGGCCAGGCCCACGCTCAGCAGCAGCGCCGCGACGATGCCGCCGGCCAGCAGCCAGCGCTTGCGGGCACTGGCAAGAAAGGGCGCCAGCACGCGGCTGAAGACGGCCGGCAGCCTGGCGGCCAGACCGGTCGGAGCGGCGTGCACAGGGCCATGCGCCTTCATCAGGCGCGCGGCCAGCCACGGCGTCACGCTGAAGGCGATGGCCAGCGAGATCGCCATGCCCAGGCTCGCGTTGATCGGGATCGGCGCCATGTACGGGCCCATCAGGCCGGTGACGAAGGCCATCGGCAGCAGCGCGGCGATGACGGTCAGCGTGGCCAGGATGGTGGGGCCGCCGACCTCGTCGACCGCGCCCGGGATGATCTGCAGCAGCGAACGATCCGGGTGCAGCTGCTGGTGGCGGTGGATGTTCTCGACCACCACGATCGCGTCGTCGACCAGGATGCCGATCGAGAAGATCAGCGCGAACAGCGACACCCGGTTGAGCGTGTAGCCCCAGGCCCAGCTGGCGAACAGCGTGGCCGTCAGCGTCAGGATCACGGCCGCGCCGACGATCACCGCCTCGCGACGGCCCAGCGCCAGGCCCACCAGCGCGATCACCGAGCCGGTCGCGAAGGCCAGCTTCTGGATCAGCTTGGCGGCCTTCTCGCCGGCCGTGATGCCGTAGTCGCGGGTGATGTCCAGCCGCACGCCTGCCGGCACCAGCGTGCCGTGCAGCGCGTCCAGCCGCTCGCGCGCGGCGGCGGCCACGTCGACCGCGTTGGCGCCGGGCTTCTTGGTCAGCGTCAGCGTGACGGCGGGGTAGACCGCACCGACCTCGCCAGCCTCGCCGGTCTGACCGATGCCCGCCGCCGCGCCGGGCGTGGTCCAGACCTGCCGGGGCGACTGCGTCGAGCCGGCGCGGATCTGCGCCACCTCGCGCAGGTAGACCGGCTTGCCGGCGCTGACGCCGACCACCAGCGCGCCGACGTCATCGGCCGAGCGCAGGAACTCGCCGGTCTCGACCGTCAGCAGGCGCGAGCCGCCACCGTCGCGGGGTTCGCGGGGTTCCATGACCGCGCCGGCGGGCATCGCCAGGTTGGCCGCCGACAGGGTCTCGCGCAGGCGCATCAGGTCGACGCCGCGTGCGCGCATGCGGTCCGGGTCCAGCTCGACCTGCACGGCCTGTCCCGGGCCGCCGAGGGTCTGCACCTCGCGGCTTCCGGGCACGCGCTTGAGCTCGGTCTCGATGCCGCGGGCGATGCGTTCGAGTTCCAGCGCCGGGGTCTGCGCCGGGCTCCACAGCGTCACGGCCAGCACCGGCACGTCGTCGATGCCCTTGGGCTTGACGATCGGGGCCAGCGCGCCCAGGCCGGCGGGCAGCCAGTCCTGGTTGGCGTTGAGCACGTCGTGCAGCCGCACCAGCGCCTCGGTGCGCGGCACGCCGACGGCGAACTGCACCGTCAGCAGCGCCAGGCCGGGCCGCGAGACGCTGCTGGTGTGCTCGATCCCGGCGATCTGGCCCAGCACCTGTTCGGCCGGCCGCGCCACCAGCGCCTGAACGTCCGCCGCGCTGGCACCCGGGAAGGGAATCAGCACGTTGGCCATCGTCACGTTGATCTGCGGCTCTTCCTCGCGGGGCGTCACCAGCACCGCGAACAGGCCCAGCAGCAGGGCGACCAGCGCCAGCAGCGGCGTGATCGCGTTGGACTGGAAGGCCGCCGCCATGCGGCCGGCGATGCCCAGGGACGGGGAGGGGGTGGGGGTATCCATCACAGGCTTTCAGTTCGCCGACCGGGCGCCAGCCAGGCCGGCCTTGACCGCGTCGGTGGCGATGCGTTCGCCCGCGCGCACGCCGCTGAGCAGCGCCACGGTGTCGCCGCCCGGCGCGCCGGTGCGCACCGCGCGCAGCACGTAGCGGCCGTTCGTGTCGGCGACATAGACGGCGCTCAGCTCGCCACGCTGCAGCACGGCGCTGCGGGGCACGGTGAGCACACCGGCACCGGTCGTGTCGGTCGCCTGGACCGCGTCGAAACGGACCCGCACGCTGCGGCCTGGCGACAGCCCGGTGGCGTCGGCCGGGGCCAGGTCCAGCCGCCATTCCAGCGTCTGCGAGACCGCATCGGTGCCGGGCAGTTCGCTGCGCCGCACCGGCTTCACGCGCCGGCCGTCGGGCAGCTCGATCTCGATCTGGCCGGCCGCCCGCGCCTGCGCGGCCAGCGACGCCGGCACCGCGACGACCGCCCGCAGCGCGCCGGGTGCGTAGACCGTGGCCACCGGACGTCCGGGCGCGGCCAGGTCGCCGGCCTCCAGGTGCGTCGCCAGCACGATGCCGTCGAACGGGGCGACGACGCTGGCAAAGCCGCGTGCCAGCGCCGCCTGACCCCGTCCGGCCTGGGCC
>JACCDQ010058473.1_pt1 | contig 10746 bp, 3 predicted proteins | sample 7446031 | NCBI WGS metagenome assembly JACCDQ01 (sample SAMN15323442, study PRJNA562643) | freshwater metagenome | isolation source: river surface water | place: USA:Blue River Watershed | collected 2017-08-17
TAAATCCAGAGAAAAACGTATTGCTCTTGAATATGCACCATATTATCAGTGATGGCTGGTCAATGGGAGTGTTCAAAAGCGAATGGGAACAAGCTTATGATGCTTTTGTGGCTGGAAATATGCCGAACTTAGCCCCTTTGCCGATTCAATACAGTGATTATGCTATTTGGCAGCGTCATTGGTTAACGGGGGAAGTCCTAGAAAGTCAAGAAAATTATTGGAAAAAACAACTAAAAGATGCCCCTCAATTGTTAGATTTGCCCACAGATTATCCCCGTCCTGCCAAACCCAGTTATCAAGGAAGACGAGAAGAATATTCTTTAGGTCAAGAATTGACTGAAAAATTAAAAAATTTGAGTCAAAAACAGGGAGTTAGTTTATTTATGACCCTGTTTACGGCTTTTAGTATTTTACTGTCTCGTTACAGTCGTCAAGAAGATTTATGTATTGGGACTGGGATTGCCAATCGCACCCATAGTTATACAGAAAAATCTCTCGGTTTTTTCGTTAATACTTTGATTTTGCGTAGTCAAGTTAACCCTGAACAAAGCTTTAGTGAATTACTACAAAAAAGTCGTCAAATCTGTTTAGATGCCTATGGTAATCAAGACATTCCTTTTGAGTACTTGGTCGAAAAATTACAACCAGAACGTACGTTAAGTTATAACCCTTTATATCAAGTGGTTATTGTGTTACAAAATATCGAAAAATCGGGAAAAAATGTCAGCTTAACTGGGCTTAAAGTTGAAGATCTGGAGCAAACTTATCCCTTTTCTAAAGTAGATTTACTATTAGATTTAGTGGAAAGAGATGGCCAACTATACTGTACCTGGGAATATGCCACCTATCTCTTTAAAGCCAGCACCATTCAGAGAATGGCAGAACAGTTTAAATTGTTGCTAGAGGGAATTGTTAACAATCCCCAACAGTCTATTAATACCCTACCTTTACTCACAGAAACTAATCGGCAAGAGTTACTATTATGGAATCAAACAGAGACTCCTTATCCCCATGACAAAACCTTAGTAGATTTATTTGAGCAACAAGTCCAGGAAAATCCTAACAATTTAGCCTTAGTCTTTGAACAAGAAAGTTTAACCTATCAACAACTGAATGCCAAAGCGAATCAATTAGCCCATTATTTACTGAAACATTACGCCATTAAACCAGACACTTTAATGGGTATCTGTTTTGAACGTTCCCTAGACATGATTATTGGAATGTTGGGGATTCTTAAAACAGGTTCCGCCTATGTCCCAATTGATCCCCATTATCCCAGCGATCGCATTCGTTTAACCTTAGAAGATTGTCAAGCAACAGTTTTATTAACCCAGCGTAACCTTAAAGACAAATTACCTTTAGAGCAATGGGTTCAAGCTAACAAAGTTTTGTGTTTAGATGACAATAAATTTGCCCAATACCCGATTAATAATCCCACTGTTCTCAGTAAACCCAATAATTTAGCTTATGTCATTTATACTTCGGGTTCAACGGGACAACCAAAAGGGGTGATGATTGAACATCAAGCAATTGTTAATCTTAGCTTAAATTGGGGCAAACTGTTTCACGTTAAACCTCACAGTCGTTTACTGCAATTTGGCTCTTTTAGTTTTGATTTATCCATTGGTGAAATCGCTACTAATCTGATTCATGGTGCTTGTTTATACTTAGCCAAAAAAGAAACCTTACTACCTACCCAAACCTTAGTCAACTTTCTAGAAACGAACCAAATCACCCATAGCTTTTTATCGCCTTCCGCCTTATCGGTTTTACCCCAGGCAAACTTATCCCATTTAGAAAATATAACGGTTGGCGGTGAAGCTTGTTCTCCTGAAGTAATAGAAAAATGGGCAAATCAAAGACGTTTATTCAACTGCTATGGGCCGACAGAAGCGACGGTAACGGCTACCCTTTCTCTTTGTCAAGCCAATGGTCAAAAACCCACTATTGGTAAACCCTTAGATAATATTCGGGTCTATATTTTAGATGAAAATCAGCAAGTTTTACCCCCAGGAATCCCAGGAGAATTATGTATTGCTGGAGTTGGGTTAGCGAGGGGGTATTTGAATCGTCCCGACTTAACATCAGAGAAATTTATTGAAGTTAACCTCTTGGGAAAAACCGAACGAATTTACAAAACAGGAGACTTAGCGAAATGGCAAACCGATGGAAATCTAGAATTTTTAGGACGCATTGACCAACAAGTAAAACTGCGAGGTTTTCGCATTGAATTAGGGGAAATTGAAACTGCCTTAGCCCAACATCCTAACGTTAAAGAATCTGTTGTAGTTTTGCGGGAAGATACAGGTTTTGACCCCCGTTTAGTCGCCTATATTGTTCCCAGTGAAACAGGAAAAGACTCAGAAGTTAAACAACTAGCAGGGCAACAAGTAGAGCTGTGGCAGAGTATTTTTGATGATGGCTACTATCAGCAAGACACCGAAATTGATGACCCCACACTGAATTTTACTGGTTGGAATGATAGCTACACAGGTCAACCCTATGCTAAGACAGAGATGGAAGAATGGCGAGGCAAAACGGTTGAACAAATTCTAGAATTAGCACCTCAACGAGTTTGGGAAATTGGCTGTGGAACTGGGATGTTATTATTTAAAATCGCGCCCCATTGTCAAACTTTTATCGGCACAGATTTTTCAACCAAAGCTTTACAGTATATTCAGGAAAATTTAACATCACAAAATCTGGAGAAAAAAGTTACATTAAAGCAGAGTTTAGCGAACCAGTTTGAAGGAATTACTCCCCAAAGTTATGACTTAGTTATTCTCAATTCTGTGATTCAATATTTTCCTTCCATTGATTACTTATTAGAGGTTTTAGAGGGGGTCATTAATTCCTTAGAGACAGAGGGCAAAATTTTAATCGGAGATGTGAGAAACTTTAAACTTCTAGAGGCTTTCCATACAGCCGTTGAATTCTATCGTGCGGATGATGACCTAGGGATTAAAGAATTACGTCAACGAATTAGAAACAGTCTGAGGACAGAAGAAGAATTATTGATTGATCCCAATTTCTTTATTGCCCTAAAACAAAAATATCCTCGGATTAGTCAAGTTCAAATCGAATTAAAACGAGGTTATAATCAAACAGAAATGAATCGTTTCCGTTACGATGTTGTCCTGTATTTAGATCAATCTCAAACATTGGTTACAGAATGGCAATGGTTGAACTGGGAAGTGGAACAACTTAATCTAGAAAAGATTAAATACATTTTAGACACTCAAAAACCTAATTTGTTAGGGATTCAAGATATTCCCAATATTCGTCTGATTTCAGAAATGGTATTATTGGAAAAAATTCCTGAGTTTGAGGGAACGCTTAAACAGTTAAAAGCCGTTTTAAGCCAGGTGGAAACTGGCATCAACCCTGAAGCATTACGAACCTTAACAGAGGACTTACCCTATACTCCATTTATTCAATATAGCGATCGCCAATTTTCCACTTATCAAGTCATTTTTCAACGCAATACAACCTATCCTTTTAGTCAGCCGCGTTTTGCGCTAAAACAGACTGTAAATTCTCAATCTTGGCAAGGTTATGCAAATCAACCTTTAACGGTTAATCCTAATTCTATTGATCCAGTTTTAAGCAACCAGTGGCGGGACTTTTTAGGGCAAACTCTCCCTGATTATATGATCCCTAGTCATTTTATTCAACAGTCGAAATTACCCCTAACCCCTAATGGAAAAATAGACCGCAAAGCCTTACCCGCACCTGAAGCATTCATTGTCTCAACGGATATTGAATTACCCCAAACAACCACAGAAGTGCTCCTGGCCGCTATCTGGTCAAAATTGCTTAAATATGAAGGAATTTCTCGACAAGATAATTTCTTTTACTTAGGAGGACATTCTTTATTAGCAACTCAATTAATTAGCCGTATTCGGGAGCAATTTCAAATTGAATTGTCTGTAAGTAAACTATTTGAATATCCCATTCTCAAGGAATTAGCAAGCTATCTTGATACTTGTTTATGGGTTAATGCTTCAGAAGATTCTCAACCCTTAGATTTAGATGAAGAGGAAATTGAACTATGAGTAACGATCAACAAATTATTAACTTAATGGGACAGCTACGACAACTTGGATGTCGAATTTCTGCCGATGGAGATAAGTTACGAATTCGCAAGACAAAAAATGACATTCCTGCTGAATTGCTCCAACAAATAAAAACTAATAAAACCGAGATTTTAGCTTTTTTAAATACTGCTAAAGACCAAGCTGTTACCTCTCAAAAAGATATTCCTAAATTACCTAAAAATGCGTTAAAACAGCTTTCTTTTGCTCAACAAAGACTTTGGTTTTTAGGGCAAATGGAAAACTCTAATGCCACCTATAATATGCCAATCTGTTTACAATTAGAGGGAAAGCTAAATATTAATGCTCTTTCTGAGAGTTTAGCCTATGTTATCAATCGCCATGAAAGTTTGCGGATGTATTTTCCGACCGTTGAAGGCCAACCCCAGATTCGGATTAAAAAAATAGAAAACTTCAATGTTTTGAGCCTACAAGATTTAAGCAATCTTGATCAACCCACTCTGTCTGTAACGGTTCAAACATTAATTAATAATCATGTTCAAGAACCGTTTAATCTCAAGACTGGCCCTTTATTTAAAGCGAAATTACTACAATTAAAAGACAATCAATTTATTTTACTGCTAAATATGCACCATACCAGCAGTGATGGCTGGTCAATGGGTATTTTTATGCGTGAATTGCGCCATGCTTATCTTGCCTTTTCCCAGGGACAAAAACCCACTCTTGACCCCTTACCCATTCAATATAGTGACTTTGCAACTTGGCAACGAAATTGGTTACAGGGAGAGGTCTTAGAAACTCAGATTAACTATTGGAAACAACAACTCAAAGACGCACCACCACGATTAGAGTTACCCACCGATTACCCTCGTCCCCCCATACAAAGTTACGAAGGTGCTCATTATAGCCATACCTTGACCCCTGAATTAACTGAGCAATTAAACAGCCTCAGTCAACAAGAAGGGGTAAGTTTATATATGCTTTTATTGGCAGTTTTTAATCTTTTACTATCTCGTTATAGCCGACAAAATGATTTATGTGTTGGTTCCCCCATTGCCAATCGCCCCCATCGTCAAACCGAAGGATTAATCGGCTTTTTTGCTAATACTTTAGTGCTACGCAATCAAATTACCCCAGAGCAAAGTTTTCAAGAATTTTTACAGCAAACTCGTCAAACTTGTTTAGAGGCTTATCAGCATCAGGATATTCCTTTTGAGTTGCTTGTCGAACAATTAAAGCCTGTTCGTAGCCTTAGCTATAATCCTATTTTTCAAGTCATATTTGCGGTAGAAAATAATGACAGTGAAGCTCTCGATTTACCAGAATTAAAAATTGAATGGTTAGACTCAAGTTATCCCTTTGCTAAGTTTGATTTATCCCTTTTAGCGTTAGAATCGGATGGTCAATTAAATTGTACATGGGAATATGCAACTGATCTATTTGAAACAACGACCATTCAAAGAATGGCAGAACATTGGGAAGTTTTGTTACAACAAATTGTCACTAACCCACAACAAAAAATTTCTACCTTATCCTGGCTAACAAAAGCTGACCAAAAACAATTAGAAATTTGGAATCAAACAAATACGAATTATCCTCAAGATAAAACTTTAGTTAATTTATTTGAAGAACAAGTCAAAAGCCATCCTAACAGGATAGCTCTAGTCTTTGAAAAACAAAGTTTAACCTATCAAGAACTCAATCAAAAAGCTAATCAGTTAGCTCATTATTTACGAGAAAATTATCAGATTGAACCCAATAGCTTAATTGGTATTTGTATCGAGCCTTCTTTAGAAATGATTATCGGGTTATTAGGTATTCTTAAATTAGGCTCCGCTTATGTTCCCATTGACTCGAACTATCCTGAACCACGAATAAATTATATCATTGGTGATAGTAAAATTTCAATTTTATTAACCCAAAGTATTATTAAAGATAAATTGTCATCCCAAGCCAAGAACCTTGACCATCTAATTTGTCTAGATAAATGTGATTTTGAACTTGGATCAAAAGATAACTTAAGTATCGAAAATCAGCCTAATGATTTAGCTTATATCATTTATACATCTGGTTCAACAGGGAAACCCAAAGGAGTTGCGGTAAATCATCAAGCGATCAATCGCTTAGTATTAAAAACTAACTACGTACAAATAACGCCTGAAGACAGAGTTGCTCAAGCCGCAAATATTGCTTTTGATGCTGCGACGTTTGAAATTTGGGGCGCATTACTGAATGGAGCAAAGCTCGTCATTATCCCTAAATCCATACTGCTTTCACCATCAAAATTTGCCGCTAGTCTTCAATCTCAACAAGTTAGTATCCTATTCTTAACAACGGCTTTATTCAATCAGTTGGCCGCATTAGTTCCAGAAGCCTTTAGTTCTCTTCGTTGTCTATTATTTGGTGGGGAAGCGGTTGATCCTCAATGGGTACAGGAAGTCTTAGATAAAGGTTCACCGCAGAACTTACTTCACGTTTATGGGCCAACGGAAAATACAACGTTTTCTTCTTGGTATTTGGTTGAGAAATCACCGAAAACAACAATGACTATTCCGATTGGAAAACCCATCAGTAACACGAGAATTTATATTTTAGATCAATGCCTTCAACCTGTTCCTGTTGGTATTCCAGGCGAGTTATGTATTGCAGGAGTTGGGTTGGCGATCGCCTATTTGAATCGTCCTGACTTAACAGATGAGAAATTTATTGAAGTCAATCTATGGGGAAAAACTGAACGAATTTATAAAACCGGGGATTTAGCAAAATGGGGAAATGATGGCAATATTGAATTTTTGGGACGGATTGATCATCAAATCAAATTGCGAGGTTTTCGTATTGAATTAGGAGAAATTGAGTCAGTTTTATTGGAATATCCTGCTGTTAAAGAAGCAATTGTTAACTTACATAAAACTGAAAATAATCAGCAATTAGTGGCCTATGTTACAGGCGAACAAATTGATGATCTCCCTCAACAATTAAAACAACACCTCAAAACTTATTTACCTGATTATATGATTCCTAACCAAATTATCAGGTTAGATGAATTTCCGTTAACCCCCAATGGCAAAATTGATCGTCAAGCTCTACCGCTTCCTAATCATGAATTTCAAAATCTATATGAAGCTCCTCGTAACAAAATTGAACAACAATTAACTGAAATTTGGTCTTTAATGCTTGAATGTGAAAAAATTAGCATTCATGATAACTTTTTTGATTTGGGCGGCCATTCAATACTAGCAATTAAACTCCTAAATCAGATTCAAAAAAGCTTTAATCAGGAACTGTCCTTAACCAGTTTATTTCAAAATCCCACCATTGCTCAATTAGCACAACAACTGTCTCAAGTTGAGGTACAAGAATCCATTTCCGACTTATTAGTATTGCAACCTTCAGGACAAAAAATACCAATATTTTGTGTAGCTGGGTCTAATGGACACGCCTTCTATTTTCGAGATTTAGCCATGAATTTTACCGATGAACATCCTGTTTATGGACTAGAAACACCAGGCAGGGACGGTTCTTATCCCCTCCCAATTTCGGTAGAAGATCATGCCAGTTCCCTCATTGAAACCTTACGACAAAAACAACCAAAAGGCCCTTATATTTTAATAGGATACTCATCAGGTTGTTCGGTTGCCTTAGAAATGGCTTTCCAACTAGAACAACAAGGAGAAACGATCAGTTTATTGGGCATATTTGATGCAGGGCTGGTGGCAAACCCTGATCATATTACTCAAAGAAGCGATCTAGATTGGATTTGGCATATGATTGAACGAATTGAAGCGGTTAAAGGGATTTCTTTGGGTCTTAACTATGAACAATTAGCCGCCCAATCCAATGATCAAAACCGTTGGGAGCTTGCGGCGGAGGCTTTATATCGTCACAATGTGTTACCCGAACATTCTACCCTCTCTTTGCTCAAAACCAATCTTGAGGTGATGAAACGAGTTACCCTCAATTATGCGGCTTACCAACCTAATTTTGTGATTTCTGCCCCGATTGTTTTATTTCGCGCCCAGGATGCCAAAGAAATTGTGGTGCAAGAACATCAAGCCATGTCCCATTACGAGCAATCCGATTGGGGATGGCAACCTTATAGTAACAAACCCGTGCAGGTAATTTCAGTGCCAGGAAATCATGGGCGAATGCTCTATGAACCCAATGTCAAAATTCTGGCTGATCAACTTAGAAGATCTATTTTATAGCCAATTTTTCCCCTTTTCTATCGGATACAAAGATTATTTAAAAACTGGGCTAATTAAACAGAGTCAGAAATTATTGACAACTATCTCAAAAGTCTGCAATTATTACAGGGAGTCGCTCAAATTATCTTTCACCTAGCCCTAGAGGATAAGATGCCAGAGATGTTGCCAAAAATTAACGCTAATTCATGGCTAAATGCCTGGACTATGAATTTAGATGCTAACAAGTGGCAAACGGATGAACTATTCAACCCTAAAACCAAACCGCGTAGTTTAGATTTGAGAAAACATCAACTTTGGCAAGCGATTGGCAGGAGAGGCTAGGGGAGCTAAACCCAAAAACGCAAATTATCACCGTGCAAGGTTATATAATGTGCGACAGCTTACACCACTAACCGATTGGAAAGATTCATTTACTTAATTGATATTATGCAGTCGCAACCTATTTCTGAGCCACCGCCAAAAAACTCTGATCCAAAGCTTAATTTTCTAGAATTCTGGAATAAGCTGAAAGGAGTTCTGGAAGCCTATTGGTATCCAATGGAAGCAGATGGTAGAGTTTTTTCTGAGGTTATTAAATCCTGGGGAATGTTAATACTTTTGCTGTCATTAATCATCGGTTTAGTGGCTTTTAATGCTTTCAATAGTTTTGTTTTGCGTGAATTAGTTAATGTAATTGATGAAAAAGATTTACCTGGGTTTACGACCAATCTTTCTATTTTGATTGGTGGTTTTGCTTTAATCACTCTCTTAACAGGACTTTCTAAGTTTGTGAGGGAGAAAATTGCCCTTGACTGGTATGAATGGCTTAACGATTATACATTGCAGAAATATTTTAGCAATCGTGCCTATTATAAAATTAACTTTGACTCAACCATTGACAACCCTGATCAACGTCTAACCCAAGAAATTAAACCCATCGCCAAAACAACCCTCAGTTTTTTTGCAACTTGTGTTGAGAAGATGTTGGAAATGGTCGTTTTTTTCGTAATTCTCTGGCAGATTTCCCGTGTTATTGGCATAGTTTTAATTGTTTATACCACTATAGGTAATTTGATTGCCTTTTATTTAAGCCAACAATTTAATAAGATTAATCAAGAAGAACTCGAAGTTGAAGCTAATTATAATTATGCCGTTACCCATGTTCGTAATAATGCTGAATCTATTGCTTTTTTTCAGGGAGAAGATCAAGAATTTAATATTCTTAAAAAACGATTTAGGGCTTTGATTCAAAGTGCTTTACGAAAAATTGATTGGGAAAGAAATAAGAATTTTTTTGATCGGGGCTATCAGTCAATGATTAACGTTTTTCCCTTTTTAATCGTCGCCCCTTTATATATTAGAGATGAAATTGATTTTGGACAGGTAAATCAGGCTAGTTTAGCTGCCAATCTTTTCGCCACAGCTTTGGGGACATTGATCGCTGAATTTGCCACTTCAGGAAGACTTTCTAGTTATATTGAGCGTTTAGTAAATTTTTCAGAAACATTAGAAACGATTACCCAGGAAGTTGAGGGTGTAAGCACGATTAAAAGCATTGAAGAAAACCGTATTGCTTTTGATCATGTTACCTTACAAACGCCTAATTATGAAAAAGTAATCGTTGAAAACTTGACAATGGACGTAAAACCAGAACAAGGTTTATTAATTGTTGGGCCGAGTGGACGGGGCAAAAGTTCTCTTTTAAGAGCGATCGCCGGTTTATGGAATTCAGGCACTGGACGTTTAATACGACCACCAGGAAAAGAAATCCTATTTTTACCCCAGCGTCCCTATATCATTCTCGGAACATTACGCGAACAATTACTTTATCCGAATGTGGATCGTCAAGTGAGCGATCAAGAACTGAGTGAAGTTCTACAACAAGTCAATCTTCAAGATGTGCTTACCAGAGTCGGAGGCTTTGATCAAGAAGTTCCTTGGGAAAATATATTATCACTAGGGGAACAACAACGTTTGGCTTTTGCCCGAATATTAGTGACCCATCCTCATTTTGTTATCTTAGATGAATCAACTAGTGCTTTGGATTTGATCAATGAACAGAATTTATATCAACAGTTAAAAGGCACAAAAACAACCTTTATTAGTGTGGGACATCGAGAAAGTTTATTTGATTACCATGAAACAATTCTGGAACTGTTGCCGGATTCAACTTGGAAAATTTCTGCCGTTTCTGGGTGATTAAACCTTAGCTGTATCCCAATTTGTTCAAGTCTTATCTGATTAATTCCAAAACTTCCATTAGGTGATTTTAAAAATGAAACATTTGATCAACGAACATATTAGAGCATTAAATGCTCCTAAAACTGACTTATTGAATCACGACAAAGGCGTTTTTTTAGACAAGAGTGAGTTGCCCTATGGCCCTTCTCCTCTCGTCATCCAAGAAATGATCAAGGCCGCAACAACGGTTAACAGATATCCAGAAATTTTGCATCATTCTCTGCGGGCTGCAATCGCTGATTATACTAAGAGTAGAAAGGAACAAA
>JACCDQ011336135.1_pt1 | contig 10743 bp, 10 predicted proteins | sample 7446031 | NCBI WGS metagenome assembly JACCDQ01 (sample SAMN15323442, study PRJNA562643) | freshwater metagenome | isolation source: river surface water | place: USA:Blue River Watershed | collected 2017-08-17
ACCAACAAGCGATGCTCGATGGCGGCATCGAAAAATGGCCACGCAGCGAGCTGTTTCGCGCCGGCGCGCAGTTCCACGAAACCCTGGTCGCTGCGTCCAACAACAGTTTCCTGCTGGAGTCCATCCGCAACGTCAACCAGTTGCGTCGCCTTGTCGTGTACCGTGTGAACGTGGTCCGCAGCCGCTTGTACAGGCAATGCGAAGAACATCTAATGCTGCTGGACCTGATCGAAGGGGGAGACCGAGTGGAAGCCTCGTACAAGTTGCGCCAGCATCTGGACGTTGCGCGCAGCATCAAGCTACACGATGCGGATGAAGCCACGGAGGGCAAAACCACGTTTTCCCACGCGGAAGTCAATTTGTAACCAAGCATACCTGCATATTTGTACTAATAATTGACAAAATACAACTTTACACTATACTCCGGAGTCAACTGGTGGCGTGGTGCCGCCACTTCTCTTGGAGACATAGATGAAGATTCTTGTGCTGCCCGGTGATGGCATTGGTCCTGAAATCGTTGCCGCTTCCCTCAAGGTCCTCACAGCCGCGAGCCAGAAGTTCGCTCTCGGTCTGAGCTTCGACCACGACGACGTGGGCTTCACCAGCCTGGATAAACACGGCACGACGCTGCGCGACGAAACCCTGGCCAAGGCCCGTACCTACGACGGCATTATCCTGGGCACGCAGTCGCACGCCGACTACCCTGCGCCGGAAAAGGGTGGCCGCAACGTTTCGGCAGGTTTCCGCATCGGCCTGGACCTGTACGCCAACGTGCGCCCCGCCCGCACCCGTCCCTTCCTGGAATCGAACATGCGCCCGGGCAAATCCATGGACCTGGTCATCATGCGCGAGGCCACCGAGGGCTTCTACCCCGACCGCAACATGACCCGCGGCTGGGCCGAACTGATGCCCAGCCCGGACATGGCCCTGTCCTTCCGCAAGATCACCCGCCACTGCAGCGAGCGCATCGCGCGCCGCGCCTTTGAACTGGCGATGAAGCGCAACAAGAAGGTCACCGCCATCCACAAGGCCAACAGCTTCCACATGACCGACGGTCTGTTCATGGAGTGCGTGCGCGACGTGGCCAAGGAATTCCCCGAAGTCGCCCTCAACGATCTGCTGGTAGACGCCTCCACCGCCCACCTGGTGCGCAACCCGGAACGCTTTGACGTGCTGGTGGCGACCAACTTCTACGGCGACATCATTTCCGACCTGGCCAGCGAGCTCTCGGGCAGTCTGGGCCTGGCTGGCTCGATGATGGCCAGCGACACCCACTGCTGCGCCCAGGCACAGCACGGCTCGGCACCCGACATTCAGGGACAGGACAAGGCCAACCCGGTGTCGATGATTCTGTCGTGCGCGATGCTACTGCAGTGGCTTGGCGAGAAGCGCGGCGTGCCCGCGCTGGAAGCCGCCGCCAAAGCGATGGACGTGGCCGTGGACAAGGTGCTGGAAGACCCGGCCTCGCGCACGCCCGACCTCGGCGGCTCGACCGGCTGCCAGGCTTTTGCCGACAAGGTGGCCCAGGCCCTGCTGAACGCCTGAGGCAACGAGGTCCCTCATGTACCTCGGATGCATCGCAGACGACTTCACCGGGGCGACCGACCTGGCCAACAACCTGGTCCGGTCGGGCATGCGGGTGGTGCAGACCATCGGCATCCCGACCGAACCACCGCCCGCCGATGTAGACGCGGTGGTGATCGCCCTCAAGACCCGGACCATCGCGCCTGACGCGGCGGTCACGGAATCGCTCCAGGCCGGACGCTGGCTGCGTGCCAACGGTGCGCGCCAGATCTACTTCAAGGTGTGCTCGACCTTCGATTCCACCGACGAGGGCAATATCGGACCGGTGACCGAGGCGCTGATGGACGAACTGGGTGCGAACTTCGTGCCCGTCTGCCCGGCTTTCCCCGAGAACCAGCGCACCATCTTCAATGGCTACCTGTTCGTCGGCAACGGCCTGCTGAGCGAGAGCAGCATGCGCAACCACCCGCTGACGCCCATGCACGACCCGAATCTGGTGCGTGTCATGCAGCGCCAGTGCAAGCGGCAGGTTGGTCTCATCGACCACCGCACGGTCCATGCTGGATCGGGCGCGGTCAAGGAGCGTATCGACCTGCTCAGGCAATCAGGCACTGAGCTGGCCATCGTGGACGCCACGTCCGACGAGGACCTGCTCATCATGGGCCGTGCTTTCGCTGGCGTGCAGCTGCTGGTGGCGGGCTCTGGTGTGGCGCTGGGCCTGCCGCAGAACTTCGGCATTGCGCCCAGTTCGCAGGCTTCCAATCTACCAGCCGCTAGGGGCCACAAGGCGATCGTCTCGGGCAGCTGTTCAGTGGCGAGCAACGAGCAGGTGGCAACGTTCAAAGCCAGAGGTTACGCCTCGTACGCCATCGACCCGCTGCGCGCGGCCAAAGGCGAAGACCTCGTGGGCGCGTGCCTCGACTGGGCCAAGTCTCGCCTCGGGGACGAACCCATATTGGTCTACGCGACCGCTGAACCCCAGGCAGTGAAAGAAACGCAGGCCATCCTTGGGGTGCAGGCTGCGGGTGAGCTCACTGAGCACATCCTCTCCTCGATCGCCACAGGACTGGTGGCCCAAGGCGTCGGCCAACTCGTGGTGGCCGGCGGCGAAACATCGGGTGCCTGCGTCAAGGCTCTGGGCATTGCCAACATGCGCATCGGCCCGCAGATCGACCCAGGTGTGCCCTGGTGCCACGCCGCAGAAAACACGGCGTCACCCAAAAGGCTGCACATCGCACTGAAGTCGGGCAACTTTGGCACGCGGGACTTCTTCACCAAGGCGTTCGGGGTGCTGGCATGAGCGGCGGACAGGAGATGCCGCTGTGACCGAAGCCGATCTTCGCTCCGAGATCTGCCGGGTCGGCAAGAGTCTGTTTGACCGGGGTTATGCGCATGCCACCGCGGGCAATATCAGTGCCCGTCTGGCAGACGGCTTTCTCATCACGCCCACCGACGCCTGCCTTGGGTTCCTGGAGCCAGAAGCGCTGGCCAAAGTGGCGTTCGATGGGACGCAGATCAGTGGCCAGCGGGCCAGCAAGACGCTGGTGCTCCACCGGAGCATCTACGAAGCCGATCCCGAGGCGATGTCTGTCATCCACACGCATTCGACCCACCTGGTGGGCACCAGCCTGACCAGTGCCTGGACCACCGATGAGCTGCTCCCCCCCATCACGCCGTACTTCGTGATGAAGGTCGGCCATGTGCCACTGATCCCCTACCACCGCCCTGGAGACCCAGCAGTGGGCCAGTTGGTGGGTCAGGCCATTGCCAGGCATGGGGCGGCCGGACGCCGGATTCGTGCCGTGATGCTGGACAGGCTCGGCCCGAATGTCTGGCATAGCTCGCCTGAAGCCGCCATGGCCACACTGGAAGAACTGGAAGAAACCGCCAGGCTCTGGCTCCGAGCCAGTCCCAAGCCAGTCCCTCTAAGCGAAGAGGCGATCACCGAGCTGCGAGAACATTTCGGCGCCAGCTGGTAACGCAGCCGCAACAAATTACTACCACATCAAGACCAGGCCCAAGACAGTTCGTATCAAATCATATGAGCAGGGGAACAGGATACACACTCCCCTTTCAACCCCAGAACGGGCCTGCCGGCCATCGGTATGATCGAGCACGGTCCCCTGGTGCGGTAGTCACCGCCGACACCGACGTCTCCAGCGCCCAGCCGCTGCTGAACAAAGCGAAAACAGCGCCGCGCAGACCCCGGTATGCCCCTGCTGGTATCTGCGGATGCTTTCACCTGGCTGTCGAGCTTCTGGATCGGTAGGTGGGATTTACCGCGCAGCATGTGCCTTTTGAAGGCAGCACCGAAGCCACGGACGACCTGATCCAGAGGCAGGTGGACTTCAAGTACGACGACGTACCATCGCCCACGGCTTTGCCAGCGGAAGCACCCAAAAAGATCAAAGCCGATTAGTTTTCCAGCAAGGAGGTCCGTGCAATTTCGCGGGCCACACAAACCGCTCCGATCCCGCCACAAAAGCACTTTTTTGTTTCTATTAATTTTTTAGAACAATATTATTGGTGTTTTCCATGATTTAACAAGTTGCTTATGTGTTTTATCATTGCTTGAGACTATTCGAACAGATGGCTTTGCGCATACTCAACGTATCCCGAAGGCTCTGTCCGACTGTCCCGACCGGTCCATACCGGCGACCCTTTCCATCCACCGTTCAGAGGTACATCAAATGAAGACTTGGACCAGGCGCTACCTGATTTCCATCATCCCGGCGCTGTTTGTTTCAACGGGCGCGTATGCCCAAGACTGGGCGCCCAACAAGCAAGTGACCATCGTGGCGCCGGCCGGTGCAGGCGGCGGCCTGGACATGGTGGCGCGCACCATGGCCAAAGTGTTCGATGCCAAGAAAATCGTGACCCAACCGATCACGGTCGAAAACAAACCCGGCGGCGGCCAGGTCACAGGCACGGTGGAGTTCGCCACCAAGGAAGCGCGCAACGATCACAAGCTGATGATTGCGTCCACTCCTTTCATCCTCAACCACATCAAGCGCGACGGAAACAGCCCCATCGGCCCAGATCAGATTTATCCCCTCGCCATGCTGCAAGTTGACTATGGTGTGATAGCCGTGCGGGCAGACTCCAAGTTCAAGACCCTCAAGGAACTGGTGGATGCAGTCAAGGCAAATCCGGCCAGCGTGCAATTCGTCGGCGGTGGTGCCCCTGGCACCTGGGACCACCTGAATACCATCCTGGTGGTGCGCAAGGCAGGCGTAGACACCAAGGCCTTCAAGTACAACTCGTACAACAACGGTGGTGAGGCTCTCACCGCCCTGCTGGGCGGTCACGGCGAAGCCATGACTTCCGATGTGTCTTCCATCAAGCAATACCTGCAAGCCGGCAAGGTACGAGTCCTGGGCGTTTCTTCTGTAGCACGACTGACCGAAGACGACGTGATGAAAACCGTGCCCACCTACAAGGAACAAGGTTTCGATGTCACTACCGCGAACTGGCGCGGCGTGTTCGTTGGCAAGGATGCACCTCCTGCTGCAAAGGCCTATTGGTCCAAGAAGATGGCCGAACTGGTTGCAACTCCCGAATGGAAAGAGGAGCTCAAGAAGCAAGGCGTGCTTAATGAGTTTAAAGATTCCAAGGGCTTCTATGCTCATCTTAAGGAAGAACTGAGCGATTACACGGACATCTACAAAGATCTGGGCATGGCCAAGTAAGGCCGACAGGAACCTTTATTGGTCTGTTCTTGACTTGCTCCAGCGCCTGATAGCGCTGGGGCTGTCGTGTGTTTCCGGCGCCCATGGCGCACGAGTTTTGAGGATCCAGTCCATGTTCGATCGAGTATTCAACCTGATTCTGGTGGCCCTGGGAGTCGCGCTGTATTGGCATTCCGACACCATGACCACCGAATTGACCAGCGGCAACATAGGCCCGGAGGTTCTACCCCGGGTGCTGGCCCTCGCGCTGGTCTTCACCGCCGGGCTGAACCTGGTCACAGTCATGCGAAAGCAGCCTGCTGGCCGTAAAAGCACTGACGACGAAGACAGTGGAGCAAGCAGTGCCTACACGAAGTTTCTGATTCTCGTGGGCCTCTTGGTGGCCTACACCCTGCTGCTGGAGCCGCTGGGTTACGTGATTTCCACTTTCCTGTTCCTGCTGGCGGCCATCCAGACGATGGAACGCGGCCACCTGCTCAAGTCTGCGGTCATTGCGGCCTCGTTTTCAGGCGGCGTCTACCTGCTGTACGTCAAGGTCGCCCTGGGCTCCCTGCCCCCCCTGCCGTTTCTTGAATAACCCATAAGGCTCGTCGTGGAAGCTCTTCAATACCTGTCGCAGGGTCTGGGGGTTGCGCTGCAACCCATCAACCTGCTGTTCGCATTCATCGGTTGCCTGCTGGGCACCTTGGTCGGCGTTCTGCCGGGCATCGGCCCCATCAGCGGCGTGGCGCTGCTCATTCCGGTCACCGCCTCCATCACCAGCGGCATGCCCGCTGCCGAAGCAGCCACCAGCTCCATCATCCTGCTGGCCGGGGTGTACTACGGCGCCATGTACGGTGGTTCGACCACCGCGATCCTGATCAACACACCCGGCGAAAACTCATCGGTGTGCACCACCCTGGACGGTTACCAGATGGCCAAGAACGGCCGAGCCGGCATCGCCCTGGCCATCTGCGCCATCGCATCGTTCGTGGCCGGTCTGATAGCCTGTGTCGGGCTGATCTTCTTGGCCCTTCCCCTGGCTGAGTTGTCACTGAAGTTCGGACCCGCCGCCCAATTCTCGCTGATGATCCTGGGCCTTTGCGCACTGAGCAGTCTGGCGGCCAAGTCGCAGCTCAAGGCCTTTGTTATGACGTTGTGCGGACTGATCCTGTCCACAGTGGGTGTGGACCCGATCTCGGGCGTTGCCCGAATGACGTTCGGCTACACCGAGCTGTATAGCGGCATCGAATTCCTGACGCTGGCGGTCGGCATGTTCGCCCTGGGTGAAGTCTTCAAGACCATCATCACGCGCGACTACGCCTCCGGCGAACCCATCAAGGTGGGCAGCCTTCTGCCCAGTGCGCAGGATCTGAAAGACAGCACCCCCTCCATCCTGCGTGGCTCGCTGCTGGGTTTTTTCCAGGGCCTGATACCTGGCAGTGGGGCCACGCTGTGTTCGTTCATGGCCTACACGGTGGAAAAGAAGCTGAGCAAGAACGGCAAGAACTTTGGCAAAGGTGCCATTGAAGGCGTGGCTGCGCCGGAGGCTGCCAACAACGCGGCGGCCGGCGGCGCCATGATTCCCTTGCTGACCCTCGGCATTCCCGGCACCGGCACCACGGCTGTGCTGATGGGCGCGCTGATCATGTTCAACATCACCCCTGGGCCGCTGCTGTTCCAGGAGCACCCGCAAGTCGCCTGGGGCCTGATCGCCAGCATGCTGGTCGGCAACGTGATGCTTCTGGTGCTCAACCTGCCCCTGGTCAAGGTGTTTGCCAAGGTCATCGAGACGCCGCCCACCTACCTGATCCCGGGCATCCTGGCCATCTCGGTCTTCGGCGTGTACGCGGTGCAGGTCAGCATCTTCAATCTGTTGCTGATGACCGCCAGCGGTGTCGCGGCCTACTTCCTGGCCAAAAATGACTACCCGATCGCGCCGCTGGTGCTGGCTCTGATCCTCGGCCCCCTGATCGAGAACAACCTGCGTCGGGGCATGAACCTGTACAACGGGGACTGGTTCCAGTTCCTCTCGGATCCGGCGTCGATCGTGTTCCTCACAATCGCCGTGCTCTGGGTGGGCATTCCGCAGGTGATGAAGCTGCGCGGCAAGACCGTCCTGGTGGAAGACGCATGACCAGACAGGACGCAGCCCCCCGCGTGGTACTCGTGCACGCGGTCCCGGTGGCCATGGCACCGGTGGAAGCGGCGTTCCAGCGCCTTTGGCCACAGGCACATCGCAGCAGTCTGCTGGACGACGGCCTGCCGGCCGACCTGGAGCGCGCCGGACAACTGACGCCCGAGCTGCACGAACGCATCGCCCGACTGGTGGACCACGCCGTGGGCATCGGCGCCCAGGGCGTGCTATTCACCTGTTCGGCATTTGGTGATGCCATTGCAGCGAAGGCGGCGTGCGCACCCATTCCGGTGCTCAAGCCCGACCAGGCCATGTTTGACAAGGCCCTCGAAGCGGGTCGCCGCATCGGCATGCTCGCCACCTTTGCACCGGCCGTGCCCAACATGGAGAGGGACTTCCGAGCGGCGGCCAAACGCCGTGGCATCGACGTGGACATCGAGTCAGTGTGCGTGGCCGAGGCCATGGACGCCGCGCGCGCTGGAGACACCGCGCGACACAACCGGCTGCTGGTCGAAGCCGCCTCACAGCTGGCCCATTGCGATGCAGTGATGCTGGCCCAGTTCTCCACATCCGTAGCACTCGATGCCGTGCAGTCGGTGCTGGCCTGCCCGGTTCTCAGCTCGCCCGATGCGGCGGTTGCGTTGCTCAAAAAGCAGCTCGGCTGACCCGTTACACACCAGACCAACAGGACGGACATCGATGCACGCAGGGGGCTCCGTGTCGGAACACCAACCAAAGTCACGGGCACAAATGTTCCTGGCCTTCAGCATCTTGTCCATGCAGGGCTTTGGTGGCGTCATGGCTATAGCCAGGCGCGAGCTCGTGGAAAAACGGGCCTGGTTGACGCCGGAGCGCTTCCTGGCCGACTGGGCAGTGGCGCACGTGCTGCCCGGCCCCAATGTGGTCAACCTGTCGGTGATGGTGGGCGACCGGTTCTTCGGCTGGACCGGTGCCGCCGTGGCGGTGGCCGGCCTGTTCACTTTTCCTCTGCTTCTGGTTCTGCTGCTGGCCGTGGGCTTTGAGTCCTACGGCTCCATTGCCGCTGTCCAGGGTGCCCTCAAAGGCATCGCCGCCGTGGTCACTGCGTTGATCGCCAGCACAGCGGCCAAGATGCTGCCCTCCATGCGTGCGCATCCAGGCGGGCGGCTTTTCTGCCTGTTCTGCGGCATGGTCACGCTGGCACTGGTGCTGGTGCTGCGTTGGCCCCTGCCCTGGATCCTGGGCTCCGTGGGTCTGACCGCCTGGGCCTGGACCTATTACCGGCTTGGGGCCCACCCGAAGCCAGGCGCACGATGACCAATGTCCAAGCCTTCGCCTGGAGCGACCTGCCCAGCCTGTGCCTGAACTTCGCCACGCTGTCCCTCATCTCCGTCGGCGGCGGCATGGCCGTGGTGCCCGACATGCACCGCTTCCTGGTGCTTGAAAGCCGATGGCTCACAGCGTCGCAGTTCAGCGACTCCGTGGCCCTGGCGCAGGTTGCGCCGGGCCCCAACATCCTGTTCGTGGCCCTGATGGGCTGGTACGCGTCGTCGCTTTCGCTGGGTGTCTGGGCCGCGCCGCTGGTGGCAACGCTGTGCCTGCTGTGCATGGTGGGTCCCAGCTCGGTACTGGCCTTGCACGCCTCGCGCTGGATGGAGCGGCACCATGAGGTGCGCAGCGTCAAAGCCTTCCACAACGGCCTTGCGCCGGTGGTGGTGGCCCTGCTGTTTTCGTCGGCGGTGTACGTCTACCCCTCCAAGAGCATGGGTCTACACGATCTGGCCCTGGCGGCGTTGTCCCTGACGGCGTTCTTGCTGTTGCTCAAAACGCGCGTGAACCTCATGCTGCTGTTGGTCGCCGGTGCCACCGCTGGTGCGCTTGGCCTGGTTTAGGCGCATCGTATTGAAGCGCTTCGCGGCGAGAATTGGCCTCTCCTGGCCGGGGCCCAAGCAAAAAAGCGGATTTTTTCCAAGGTGCCTGAAACGGCCAAAGGGCCGCTAAAGGGGTCGAAATCGGTCTTCACATGCGCTGCATGGTACTGAAATTCCCGTCATTTGAAAATCATGCCTGGCAACTCGTTTCAGCGGGTGCTGTGAAGACCCTCCCCGGGTTAACAAAAAATCCCCAACGAATTCGTAACGAGAAGGTCGGGTGTTCGATTCATCTCTCCAGAACCATACAAATCAACAACTTAGCCAACCTCACTAGGGTTGGCTTTTTTGTTAGGATCAAGCCCTCAACCCTGCATCGACCGTGGGGTAGCGCAGCACCAACCCCAACTCCCGTTTCATGCGCTCGTTTTGAAGGCGTCTGGACTCGCTCATAAAACTCAAAAGCATCAGGGGCAGAGTGGCCTCCGCCCCCTCCCGTGGAATACGCGGAGGGCGCGGCAAGCCGTACAGGTCGGCCGCCACATCAAAATAATCGCCCATCTTCAGGCTGGAGTCGTCCGACACATTGAACACGCGGCTCCCCCGCACACGCCACATGGCCCTGACGCAAGCACGGGCCAAGTCGTCCGCATGGATATGGTTGGTGTACACGTCATCCTCTGCTCGCAGCACCGGCGTACCCCGCTCAAGCCGTTCACGCGGTGTTCCGCCTGCCCTGTTGTTGGCGTAAATCCCCGGTATCCTCAGCACAGCCACGTTGCCGCCATAGGCGCGAGCCCACCAACGCACCTGGTTCTCGGCATCCACTCTGCGCTGGGCTCGGGGTGTGGTGGGTTGCGTGGCCCGGGTTTCATCCACCCAATCCCCTTGGCAATCACCGTAGACACCGCTGGTAGAACCATACACCCAAGAAAGCGGGCGCCCCCTGCGCGCCAACACCCGTACCAAAGCCCTCGTGCGCGGGTCCAGTCGCCAATCAACCAAATTGGCATTGGGAGGCGGCGCCAAGTGCACCACGCGGGTTGCCAAACCAGCCAGTCGGGCAAGGCTGGCAGGCTCGTCCAGGTTGCCCAACAAGGGGGTCACACCCGAGGTTCGCAAGCCTTCAAGGCGTTGCGGCGACGAAGTCAACGCATACACCCGGCTGTGGCGCAACAGTGGCAGCATTCGAACACCCACATCGCCGCACCCCACCACCAGCACCCGTTCACGCCTAAAACGTGCTGGCAACGCCCCCATAAAAGCCATACCCACCCCAAATTTGAGAAAATACGCACCTGGCAACGCGGCAAACACGCTGGTTGCACCCACCCATCAGAGTATGACATTTCAAATCACCGTTCAGCCCAGCGGCCGCAGCTTCATCACCCATCCAAACGAGACCATTTTGGGCGCGGGCATACGCGAGGGCATAGGCTTGCCCTACGGCTGCAAGGACGGCGCTTGCGGCTCTTGCAAGTGCAAAATGCTCACAGGTTCTGTGGTGCATGGAACCCACCAAAGCAAAGCCCTGTCCGACACCGAAGAGGCAGCGGGTTATGTG
>JACCDQ010092305.1_pt1 | contig 10742 bp, 10 predicted proteins | sample 7446031 | NCBI WGS metagenome assembly JACCDQ01 (sample SAMN15323442, study PRJNA562643) | freshwater metagenome | isolation source: river surface water | place: USA:Blue River Watershed | collected 2017-08-17
ACCACAGTTGACACAGATGTGATTCTGTTTGCCTTTTTTATGACCATTTTTACGGATATGGGACGATTTACACTCTGGACATTGCATTTTTGATTCCCTCAATTCATACCTCTATTATGCAACGCCGCTTTTTCACGATTCGTTTAGGATCGCTATACCAGGGGTTGAGGGCTTTGGTATTGGTGATGGTGTCATTAATGTTTATGTTAGTAACCCAGAGGTAATCAAGCAACTTCCGACTAACTTTCAGGGAGTTACTTTCAATTGTATTCAAACAGGTATGATTGAAGCATTAACCCCCTCAACTGAAAATATCAATTAAAGCTTATTTGCATCACGATAGGCGGTCAAAAGACTGATTGCCACCGAGTGGATTTTTCTTTTACTGTTCACGCTTCACCATGGCTCCCTATCTGCCTAACTTTCCCTGGCAAACCTGGTTACGGTCAGCAAAAACCCTGGCTCCCCAGGGAACCTTGCCCGCCTATATTCCCTCGCTTCAACAGGCGAATCCGACGCATTTTGCCTTGGCGATCGCGTCATCATCGGGGGAAATCATCAGTTTTGGTGATACCCAAGTCTCCTTTCCTTTAATGAGTGTCATTAAACCGTTTTTGCTGTTACATTGCCTCTGCCTTTTTGGGGAATCCTGGCTCCATGAACGAGTGGGGTCTCAAGCCTCAGATTTACCTTTTAATTCGTTAGAGCAATTACAACGCGATCGCGGTTTTCCTCGGAACGCCATGATTAATAGTGGAGCCATTCGTTTAGCGGCGGAATTATCGGGGTCAACTCCCTGGGAACGGTGTTTAATCTTCCAGCATTGGTTAAATCAATTCCTAGAAAGTCCAGTGTACTTAGATGAAACGATCTGGGCTTCCGTGCGATCACGGCCTAATGTCAAAAATCAAGCCCTCGCCCAACGCTTGGCCGAAGCAGGACATATCACGGATTGGGCCTTGGCCTTAGACACCTATAACGCCATCTGTTGCCTCTCTACCCATATTGCTGGATTAGCCCAACTGGGTCGTTTATTCATTCCTGGGGATTCCCCTTACCCACCGGCCTCTTGCCAGTTTGTGCAGAATACCCTGCTAACCTCTGGTCTTTATGAGGAATCTATGACCTTTGCCCGTGAAGTCGGTTTTCCCACCAAATCGGGGGTGAGTGGGATTTTGTTATCCCTGGTTCCTCCCGGAATCGCACAATTCCCAGGAAGGCCCCAGGCGATCGCCCTTTATAGTCCTCCCTTGGATCCCCAGGGTAATTCCCTTGCGGGTCTATCCTGTTTAAAAAAAATAGCCAGTCACCTACGAACCCTAACAGAGCCGGCGGACTCACAATAAACAATAGTCCGTGACTTACGAACCCTAACAGAGCCGGGAAATTAGGATACAGAAAGGCCGAGGATGTCGAGTTTAGGACTGAAAAACCTTAAGATTTTCGAGAGCCTGATTTTGTTGTTGGATCTGACTCACTAGGGAATTGCACACCAGATCACAAAGGGGAAAGATCACGGGATTGGCAATTTCATAGACGACATTAACTCCCTGTTGGGTGCGACTCAAAATTCCCGCCGTCGTTAAGAGTTTTAAATGCTTGGAAACATTGGCTTGACCCAACCCGGTTTGCTCAATGATTTGACTTACGGTTAAGGGGCCAGGCTTTAAAGAACAGACAATTTCCAGACGACTCACTTCGGAGAGCATTTTAAAGAATTCGGCAACCATGCCTAACGCGGCAGGAGAAAGGTGAGAAACCGGGGCATTTTCAGCAACAGTCATAGCAATAGACTCACAGGATAAATAAGAGGCAATTCGGTTAATAGTCAAGAATTATTTGCAATTATTTCCTACTGTAGCGAATTGGGGGTCGGAATTTACAGAGTTTTCTTGTATTATCCACCATAAATTCTGCACCGCCATTGTCGCGGTTGTTGTTGGGCCGAGAGATAAATTCTGAGTACGGCCAGGGGGTCAGCTAAGGGGGACAACCAGAAACCCAGTTGGGGTAAAGCGTTGTTCTGCCAGTGGTAGGAAGGGGCGATCGCCCCCAGTAGGGCAAAACGGATGAGGATTAACCCGCCATTGAGGCCCAGAGCTAAAGATAACGTCAGAAAATCTTGGCCGATAAGCCGTCCCATGAGTAATACCGGGAACGCGAACCAGGGCAAGGCTTGTACTAAACCGAGAAACAGCACATCACCCCACAGCAAAGAACGAGAGGCGGCATCCTTTAAATCCAGCGATCGCCCCCATTCCCGCCAGGTTTCCCCAAACCCTTCATACATCCGCACCCGAATCACCTTAGCACCGTCCAAAAATCCCACCCGATAACCCTGCCGGGCCGCATACCGTGCCAACGTCACATCATCACAAAAGGATTGGGCCGCACATTGATAACCCTTTAAGGCTTCCAACAGCGATCGCCGCACCAAAAAACATTGGCCATTGGCCATCACCCGTTCCGCCGTCTGATTTCTCACCCCTGCTGAATCAAAACGGTATAACAACGTCATTAACAGAGCCGGCTGTAACCACCATTCCCCCGGCGATCGCAGAATAAACTGGGGAGAAAGGGAGAGTAAATCATACTGTTCTTCTAGGGCCGCTTGCACCACACTGGCCACCAAACCGGGCTGGGGCTGGGTATCTGCATCAATGCCTAAAATCCAGTCACTGGCCGGGGAACTCTGGCGAAACCCGTAATCTAAGGCCCAGGGACGACCCACCCAATCCGGGGGCAAGGGATCATCAGTTAATAAGTGTAAACGGTGATCCAGTTGGCTCTGGGCTTGGACTAACTCCCGTGTCCCATCCTGGGAATGACTATCCACTACTAAAATTTCCCGTACCTCTGGCCCCTGAGCTTGTAAACCAGCTAAACAGGGCGACAGACGCTTAACTTCGTTCAAAGTGGGAATAATCACCGAAACCGTTTGGGCCAAAGCCGGGGAAGATTGTTGAGGACGTAGGGGAGACCGACGCTTCGCTCCCTTAAGCAGACGGGACAATAAAATCCAGGTAGCCGGAAGTTGGGTAAGCAACAGACCCCAGGCAAAAAAAGCCAGGAGAAAAGAATCAGTCATAGGAGCAGAACCAATAAAAAATCAAGGGTTAGGCGGGGCCTCAGTGGGGTTTTGACAATAATTGATAACCTTTTGAACCTGGGGAAAAATCGGCCCTAACCATTTTTGCTTAAGACGTTGTGTTTCCGGTAGGGCTAAGGTTTGATTAATCAATTCAATCCATTGGGGATCTTGGCGGGGTAAAATCAAGCCGTATTGCTCACAGTTCAGGGGAATAGGCGGCACAATCAGATAATCCTGACCGATCGCCAAATTTTGAGATAATGCTTCCCCCAATAACAAAATGCCATCACTAGCAAAGGCATCTATGCGTTCTTGACGAAGGGCCTGTATCCCGCGCAATCGTCCCGTGGCCCCCTGAAAAATTTGAATCGTGGCTTCCGGATACCGTTCTTGAATCAGCTTTTCATTCGTGGTGTAGCGTAAAACGCCAATTTTGAGACCCGCGAGGGAACCATTGGGATTAATGCGTTGTTTGTCCGCCGCCCGAATTAAGAATTGCGTCCCCGTCCATAAAAAAGGCTGGGAAAACGTAATATTGTCGTAAGTCAAATCCTGACGAATACTATTGGGGCCACACTCCAGATAAACCACTTGATCGTTCACTAAATCAAAGCGATTAAACAGGGTAGATTTAAACAATTTCACTAAAATGGCCGGTTGCTGAATTTTGGTAATAACCTGTCGTTTTAAAATTGCCGCAAAATCTAAACAAATTCCTGACCAATCATTATTTAAGTCTCGATAGCCTAGGGGAACCGCATCTTCCCGAACGGCAATTTTGAGCAAGCCCGTTGTTCTAATGGTTTCTAAGACCGTTGGTGGTGGAACTGGCTCCTGGGCAAGGAGTAACTTCCCGTTCGGTAATAGCCACAAGGCGATCGCCATCAGGCTACCTAGGCTACTCTGACTAAGGCGTATAAACCGAATCTGCTGACATCGGGATAACTGTCTGGGTAACACTGACATATTAACTCCATTGATCCAAAATATCTTTAAACAACGCTTCTTCTACCCAGGTTTTAGCCACCACCGTTAAGGGTAACGCTAAAATTAAGCCCCACAACCCAAAGAACGTTGTAAAAATAATTTGAGCCATTAACGTTAACGCCGGTAACAACGAAACTTGTTTGGCCATAATTATGGGGGTTAACCAATAACTTTCAATATTTTGGATAATAAAATACAACACCAATACTGCGCCAATTTTCCAGGGTTCCCCCAACAGGGCAATCATCACCGGAAAAACCACACTGGCCGCCGGGCCAATATTAGGAATAAAGTTTAAAATACCTGCCATCAAACCATGGACAAGGACTAATTTAATCCCTAAAATCCAGACCCCAATGCCACACATCAAACCAATAAAAACCGAACTCAGGGCAATGCCGGTTAACCAATTCCCCAACGCCATTTCTGACAGGGTTAAAATTTCATCCGCTCGACGACGATAAAAGGCCGGTAGGAGTTTTAACAGATGTTGGCGGTAGGCCTGGGGATTCCCTAACATCATCACGGCCAAGGCCATCACAAAAATCATCTGCACCGTAACCATCGCCGAATTAGAAAACAGGGCCAGGGAACGTTGAAATAAACTGGGAGCCAAATTCGATAACGTCTGGAGCGGACTTTGTTGAGGTAAAAACAGATTTAAGCCGAGGGCGGTTTCCTGGGACTGAAGAAAGCGCAGGAATCCCTCCAATCTCTGCCAAATTTGCGGCCAGAGTTCAATCAAAACCTGAAACTGCTCTAAAAAAGGCGGCACAATTAAGGCAAAAAATAAGCTAATTAATCCGCCACTAATGCCTAACACCAGGAGAATCGCCGGCGATCGCCGTAGGCCAAAACGTTCGCCAAGGAACTTTACCCCCCGATTTAAAGCCGTTGTCAGCACGATCGCCAAAAAAACTAACAAGACAGCCTGACGTAGTTGCCAAAGAATGTAACCACTCATCAGCAAAGCCGCCAGACCGAACCATTGACTCAGTTTCATTATTGATAATTGACAATCCGGGCGAACCCCTGGGGATCGAGACTAGCCCCGCCCACTAACGCCCCATCAATTTCCGGTTGGGCCATAATCTCATCAATATTGTCCGGTTTCACTGAACCGCCGTACTGAATAGAAACCTGGCGACCACTTAACTGGGAACGAATCACCCCAATCACCCGATTAGCTTCCTTCGCCTCGCAGGTATCCCCCGTCCCGATCGCCCAGATCGGCTCATAGGCAATCACCAAACGACTTTGATCCACATTGACTAAGCCCCGTTTTAACTGCTCAATAATCACCGCTTCCGTTTGCCCGGCATCCCGTTGAGCCTTCGTTTCTCCCACACAAACAATCGGTGTTAACTGATGCTTTTGGGCCGCCAATACCCGTAAATTCACCGTTTCATCCGTCTCCCCAAAATACTGACGACGTTCACTATGGCCAATGATCACATAACTCACCCCAATTTCCGTGAGCATGGGGCCAGCAATTTCCCCCGTAAAGGCTCCTTGATCTTCCCAATGGAGATTTTGCGCTCCTAATTGAATCCGACTACCGTGCAGACCCTTAGACATCCCCATGAGATCTGTGAAGGGAGTGCATAAGACCACTTCTCGCTGTTCATCGGTTTCCTCTAGGAGGGGTTTGAAAACTTGTAAAAATTCCTGGGACTCTGCCTGAGTCTTATACATTTTCCAGTTGCCAGCAATAATAATTTTTCGCACGGTTTTTCCGGTTTTGAGAATATACGCAATAGATCACATCCCAGTGTACGGCTTTGGGGGAATCCAGAAAAGGAAGATTCAACGACGATTCCATCACGATTAAGCGGAGGTCTTGGGCTGGGCCAAGGTGCGTAGCAAAAATTGCGGCAGGACGAGCATCCGTTTCCAACGCCAGGGTTCCTGGTAGAGGCGATAAAGCCATTCCAGATTATTATCACAAAACCATTTTGGGGCGCGTTGTTTTTCTCCTGACCACACATCAAAACTGCCGCCGACTCCCACCCAAATACTGTGGGGACACAGATGGCGGTGTTGCTGAATCCAAAATTCCTGCCGGGGAACGCCTAAGCCGACAAAAATCACCTTGGGCTGTTTATCTTGGAGTAACTGCAACCAGGCGGTCTCTTCTTCGGGACTGAGATAACCATGGTTAGCCAAAATTGGTAATTGGGGAAAGCGGGTTTGCCATTGTTTTGCGGCGGCCTCTGTCACTCCCGGCTTACCGCCATAGAAGATGACCAGGGGCGGAGAGGGTAAAGCGGCGATCGCCTCTAATAAGGATGCAGACAACTCAATACCGGGACACCGGGTCTGACGAATCCCCTGCCGTTGGAGATAAAAGGTCACACCTGCGCCATCGGGAACCACTAAATCCGCCTGGGCAATCGCCTGGGCAATGGCGGAATCGGCCTCGGCTAACATCACCATTTCAGAGTTCAAAGTCACTACATGAAGGCTGGTCTGGGTATCGAGGCACGACCTTAACCACTGAGTATAGTTTTCGCAAAGATGAACAGGAACCGAAAAAACCTTTTGGCTTTTCAAAGGAATCGGAGTCATAGCACAAAAAAGCGCGGGATAATCTTCAATCTATCACAGGATTGAATAGCATCGGGTGCTACCTGGGTCATCATTAAACCCCAAAAAGTTGCACGACCCAAATACCCACGTATTCTTTTAGGATCAGCGTGATCAGATCTAGAGCATCCGCATTCGGAATCAGGTTTAACAACACCGTCCCTAGATTGAAATTGGCCGCCGCTTCCAATCCCCGAAAATCCGTTGGGGCAGGCAGGACATCCATTCCCAATTTTGTAAAAATTAACCGGGCGCGGGTCATGTGAAAGGCAGAGGTGACTAACAGCAATTTTTTTAAACCCTTCTCCTGCACAATTTTTTGAACGTTCTTGGCATTTTGTTCCGTATTTAACGACAGGGGATCTGGCAAAATGCTGTCCTGGGGAACGCCTAAAAAGGTTAATAATTCCGCCATGTCCTGGGCTTCCGGGGTTCCGCCACTCAACCAACTAATCCGTCCCCCCGATGCAATGACCCAGGGAGCTTTGCCTTCTCGGTACAATTTGGCTCCATACAAGACGCGATCGCCGGCTTCGTTGACTTCGGTCATGGGACGCGGTGGCGTTGGTGAATAGACTCCCCCTCCTAAAATGACGATCGCATCAGCTACGGGAAGGGGTAACGGGGATAAATTTTGTCGCTCCAGATGAATTAGGAGAGCATTACTCACCCAAAAATTGCCACTCAGCAAGAGAATGCCTAACGCCAAACCCAGGGGAATTTGTAACCAGGAACGTTGTTTCCAGGCAAAGTACAGACTCCCTCCCAGTAACAGGGTTAACCATCCCAGGGGATAAAGGAATAAAGCGGGTAAAATCTTTGAGAAAAATACACCCATGGGGCAACCTTAGCGAGTTTGATAGCGTAACGCCATCGGAGGGATCGGCATTCCCGCCGGGTCAGGAACCGTCATCAGTTGGGCATTAACGCCCTGTTGAGCTAATAAATGGATTCGTTGCTGGGCCAAGCTCGCTTCCGGAAATGTCCCCGCTTGAATCGTGTTATCGGTAGTACGCACAAAGGCTAAGGGTTCAATTTTTCTCACCTGGGCCAACAGTTGCGGGCTATTTCCCAAGACCTGGACACGGTAAAGACCGGGGTTTGATGGGGCCGGGCTGGGGTCGGTTATCGGAGTTGGAGATACGGTCGAGGCTGGACCAGGGGTCAGAGGGGGAGAGGCCACCACCGGGTGAGCAAAGCTTTGAGGAGTCACGGTTTTTGCCGAGCGTTGAAAAACCAGTTCTTGCCCCTGGGAGGGGGTCGTTATCCGTTCATTGGCCATTAATGGCGGTGGAGCAGGTAAATTCTTGGAACTCTGGTTATTAGAGTAAACAGTGGGCGGTAACGCCTGGGGAACCTGAAGGGGGGCGATCGCCGTCTGAGAAACTGAAGCAGTCAATCCGGTCAAACTTTGAGCCGTAACTAAGCCTGGGCAAGCCACAATCAAACCCAGGACAGCGAAACCGAGCGATGATCTTTTCATCATCTATGCTCCTTTACTAAAACATCCTCACACCAATGGCAAATCTGGAGGAAATTCAGAGAATCCCCATCTTTCCTCACCAAATTTGTCTTCAGCTTTACTTGAATTTTAACTGGAATGTTAGCCTAGAAACAGTCTTTCTGTGATTTTTGTTATCAAAATTTTCTTGGCTATGGGTAACTTGCAACAAAAAGTAGTGGTCGGTCTATCGGGAGGGGTGGATAGTTCAGTGGCGGCGGCTGTGTTACAGCGTCAGGGTTATGAGGTAGTCGGCTTAACCCTCTGGTTGATGAAGGGCAAAGGACAATGCTGTTCCGAGGGTCTGGTGGATGCGGCGACGATCTGCGAGCAATTAGGCATTCCCCACGAAATTGTGGATACCCGCGATTTGTTTCAAACCTATATTGTGGATTATGTGGTATCGGGTTATGGGGATGGGTTAACGCCTCTGCCCTGTTCCCAATGCAATAAATCGGTGAAGTTTGGCCCCATGGTGCGCTATGCCCAGGAAACTTTAGGGATTGATAAAATTGCGACGGGTCATTATGCCCGCATTGCCTACGATGAAACAACCCAACGGTATCAACTCTTAAGGGCAGTAGATCCCCAAAAAGATCAATCCTATTTTCTCTACGATTTAGACCAATCTTTGTTAGGGGCCACCCTGTTTCCTTTAGGGCATCAAACGAAAACGACAACCCGACAAATTGCCGGGGAATTGGGGTTAACCACAGCCGCGAAACCGGATAGTCAAGACCTCTGTTTAATTGAAGCCCATGGCTCGATGCGTTCTTTTTTAGATCAATATTTGGCTCCGACAACGGGAGAAATTGTCAATTTAGAGGGAAAAGTCCTCGGCAATCACCAAGGGATTCACCATTACACCATTGGTCAACGGAAGGGGTTAGGCATTGCGGCGGCGGAACCGCTCTATGTGGTGGCTCTGGATCCGGTGATGAATCGCGTGGTGGTCGGCGATCGCCAAAGTGCGGGTCGAGATAGCTGTACGGTGCATCGTCTGAATTGGGTGTCTATTCCGGAACCCCAGGCTCCCATTCAATGTGAGGTACAGGTACGGTATCGGTCATCGGCGGTGCCGGTCACGGTCATTCCTTTAGAAACGGGACGAATCAAGTTACAGTTTGCTGAACCCCAATTTGGCATTACGCCCGGTCAAGCGGCGGTGTTGTACGAAGGCGATCGGGTGTTAGGGGGCGGCATTATTGAAAAATTCGAGCCAACGAGAGACCAAGAAAACGCCTAGGGCATAGCCACACAGTCAGGGGAAATCAAGGGGTCGGGATTAGCGACAAAATCGGGTAAGCCTGGAGCCATCACCTTTTCTCCCTTGGCTTCCTTCTCGGTGACTTGAAAATTGAGATTGAGCAAAAATTCGAGGCGATCGCCCTGGGCGGTCATACCATAGGCGAGACTAACGGCTTGATCTAACTGGTCTTGGGCTTGGCGAACCCGTTGAATATCAGGAAGGGCAGGATTATCCGTTAAATGGCGATAAAGTTCCCGTAAACTCCATTGATTTTTCGTCATAGCTTCCCGGCGCATTTGTCGCAAGTAAACCGCAGTTTGAGCGACTTTTTGTACCTGTTCTAGGTTAGGAGATTGGGGAAAAGGAAAAGTATCAAAAACGGACTCTGAAGTATAACGAAAATCTTTTTTGAGAGTAGAACAGCGATTAACAAACCATTGCCAATGAAAATCCGATTGTAAAATACCAAAGGAATAGTCATCAGCTAAAGGAAAAACCATTAAAGCATCATTAGGGTGAATGTTAGCACTAATAAATTCAAAAATGGGTCTTTTCGTGACACGACTACAAGTAATGTAACGCGGAATATTATTGATTTTTTGAATCAGTTCAGGACGATCTCGCCAGTATCGCCACCAACGCCGAAAATGGGTTTGACGCGGGCCGGTTTCTTTACTGGTTTTTACCCGTTCATCATCTGCATTTGCTTTAATAGCGGGAAAAACTGTTTTTTTAATATATTTAAAAGCCTGATTGTAAGACTTTAGGGAGTCTAGATCTGCACAATGGTTAAGATCAATAATATAACGAGATGGAAACCCTCCAAAGTTTGACAATAAATCATCACCCGTTAAATAAGGATGAATAGTAGATCGAGAAACAATATCTGTAAATAAAGTTTCAGCTTGTAAAGGCGTTAATAAAAAACCTTCATGGCCATGGGTTTGCCCCTGATAACAAGCTCCCGAATTGGCATTCGCTAAAATTTTACGCGCTTGAGAAACATCTATTTGGGATGACAAAGAAGAATTAATAACATCTAATTCCCAGACTTGCCAGGGACTATCCAGGCGATCGCCTAACTGCATAGATAACTGTTTTTTACCGATTTTTTCCCCCTTAACCCAGTTCACAATCGAAACATGAACCACCGCATCACCAGACCAAACTTGCGTGGAAACAGCTTCGGTAATCGTGCCATTATGCTGAACAATATAATCTAAACCTCCCTTACGAGAATAATTTTCGCGGATCGTATTGGTTCCCACTAAACCTGCACAGCCATTTTCCGGTAACTGTTGATGGGCTTTATAAAACCAATAAACACA
>JACCDQ010542267.1_pt1 | contig 10742 bp, 7 predicted proteins | sample 7446031 | NCBI WGS metagenome assembly JACCDQ01 (sample SAMN15323442, study PRJNA562643) | freshwater metagenome | isolation source: river surface water | place: USA:Blue River Watershed | collected 2017-08-17
CGAGTCACCGCTTTCTAGCGCGCTACGTGCCGATCAAATCAAACTCAAGGCGCAGCTATATGGAGAAGGCAATTTATACTATTATGGCACACCGCTCTCCCTTTTGAAATCTGAATATGGCAATGGTAAAGTCTACCCTAAATAAGCGCTCGCAAACCAAGTTAATTGTCCTAAGTTGCCTTGGCGTACTTTCTTTTTTACTTCCCCTCCAACTGCAGGCACAATTTTCATTGGCTGGCACCTACGACGGCTATGCTGCCGTCTCGAAAAAAGGGATTTCCAGTTTGCCATTTATGGTATCACATTCCAAAATAGGCAGCTACGATATCAATTTGCTCGAAATCGAATTGGCTTACACCAAAAACTACTTGAAATTCCAGTTTTCGCCTGCCATTGGTTCCTACATGCAACGCAATTATGAATTGGAAGTTCCTTTGAGAAGGTTTATATATGAATCCTATTTACAATATGAGAAAGGAAAGACCTCAATTGCATATGGTACATTTAGTTCGCCGTATACCCAAGAGACACCTCGTGGGGTTGATCAGCTGGCACCTTCGCGTAGTTTGACGGCTGAATATGTGCCTTATTATGTTTCAGGCTTGCGTTGGACACAGCAGTGGAAACCAAATTTCAAGTCGCAGTTTTTTGTAACTAATGGGTGGCAGCGCCTTTCATTTTCGGGCGTTAGACCAAGTTTGGGCTTGTTGTTTCAATGGGAATTCAAAAAATGGAAATGGAATTGGAGTCACTTTTATGGCGACATAGCTCCTGTTGGTAAACTCACCCCCGAGCTTGGCCTCAACCGTTGGCGCTTTTTTCAAGAACTCAATTTTGCCTATCAGCACAACGATTGGACGCTGCAATCTTGCGGCTATTTGGGAGCTCAACAACGCACCGGAGACCCAAATTTAAGTTGGTGGGGACAAGCAAATGTGCAGGTTGCCTATGCGGTCAATAACAATTTGTCTGCGTTTTCGCGGCTCGAATTTTTTTATGATCCACACGAAGTTGTTTTCAATTACGAGCACGACGTGATGTGTTCGGGTTCAATGGGTTGGATGCAGCACATAGGTCCCGTATTACAAGTCGGTCAGGAGTTTCGATATTTTCGAAGCAAACTCACTTCTGTCCCCGTTTTTTACACCTTTTTGCGCCTAAAATTTTAGTATTTTTGGGGCTAAACTCAGTCCATGAAAATCCTTTCGTTTAACGTCAACGGCATACGCGCAGTGGTTGGCAAAAACTTTATTGCCGACATGCAAGCCCAAGCCCCAGATGTCATTTGTCTGCAAGAAACCAAAGCAACCCCAGAACAAGTGGCTGCTGCAGTTGCTCCGCTTGCTGATTACCAAGTGTACGCCAATTCTGCAGAAAGAAAAGGCTATTCAGGTACGGCTATACTCACCAAAGTAGCACCCTTGTCGGTGACTTACGATATCGGCCTGCCAGACCACGACGCAGAAGGGCGCGTCATTTGTGCTGAATTCACGAACTTTTATCTCGTTACCGTTTACGTGCCCAATTCGGGCAGTGAACTACTGCGCCTTGCCTACCGTCAGACCTGGGATGCCGCATTTTTGAGCTACCTCAAAAATTTAGAGGCCACCAAGCCTGTTGTGGTCTGTGGAGATTTCAATGTGGCGCACCAGGCCATCGATTTGGCCCGTCCAAAAGAAAATTACAACAAAGCTGCGGGCTACATGCAGGCGGAAATCGACGGCATGAACGCCTTTGTGGGCGCCGGATTACTGGACAGCTTTAGAGCGCTCAATCCAGAGCAAGTAAAGTATTCTTGGTGGAGCTACAGAGCTGGCGCCCGCGAGAAAAACGTCGGCTGGCGCATCGATTACTTCTTGGTCAGCGCGGCTTTTATGCCAAAAGTCCAAGAGGCGTTTATCCTCAATGATGTTTTTGGCTCTGACCACTGCCCTGTAGGGGTTGTAATCGCTTAACACCGCTCATGCAACACCTCAAAGATACATTTAAACACAAAGGCCGTCGCCGGCTGCTCATTGAAGAATTGGCCAAAATGGGCATTCAAGACCAGCGCATTTTAGCAGCTTTTGATGCCATACCGCGCCATTTCTTCCTGGACCTCGCCTTTGATGAGCAGGCCTATACCAATATGGCTTTTCAAATTGGCTCTGGCCAGACCATCTCGCATCCTTATACCGTTGCTTTTCAGACCGAACTTTTGCAACTCGAAAAAGGCATGAAAGTGCTCGAAATTGGCACGGGTTCTGGTTTTCAGACCTGCATACTTTGTCAAATGGGTGCGCGTGTTTATTCCATTGAACGCCACCAGCCTTTGCACACCAAAGCCAAACAAATGCTGGACTTCTTCAGACTCAATGCCAATTTGTCTTTTGGCGATGGTTACAAAGGCAATCGTGTGTATGCCCCCTACGACCGCATACTAGTGACCTGCGGGGCGCCCGAAATACCCGCCGTTTTGCTCGAGCAACTCAAAGTGGGTGGCCTTATGGTCATTCCAGTAGGGGAGGGAGCTGAGCAGAAGATGCTTTGCATTCACAAAACAAGCGAAACGAGCTACAGCTCCGAAGAATTTGGTACTTTTAAATTCGTTCCAATGTTAGAACGCACTGTCAAATAATTATATGCAAGTTTTACTCATAGACGACGAACGCGCCATCCGCAGGGCCCTCAGAGAAATCCTAGAATTCGAAGGCTGCATGGTAGACGAAGCCGAAAATGGCGCCCAAGCACTTGAAAAATTAAAAGCAAATACCTACGACTTGCTTTTTTCAGATATCAAAATGCCACAAATGGATGGGCTCGAATTACTCGATCAAATCTTGGCCTTGGGTATTGAAACGCCTGTCATCATGATTTCCGGCCACGGCACCGTAGAAACCGCCGTTGGAGCCATCAAAAAAGGCGCTTTTGATTTCATCGAAAAACCCCTTGACCTCAACCGCATTTTGGTTTTGCTGCGCCAAGTCAAGGACCGCAATTTGCTCGTGCAAGAAACCAAACAGCTCAAGCAGGTTGTTAAAAAAATAAAAGGCTCCGCAATTATCGGCGAGAGCCCAGAAATTGAGGCCATCAAATCCATGATTGAGAAAGTAGCGCCTTCAGACGCGCGCGTGCTCATAACCGGAGGCAACGGAACGGGCAAAGAACTCGTGGCCCGCTCACTGCACGAGCTTTCTAAGCGCAGCAAAATGCCGTTCATAGAGGTAAACTGCGCTGCGATCCCTGCCGAGCTTATCGAAAGCGAGTTGTTTGGTCACGAAAAAGGCGCTTTTACATCTGCCGTCAAAGACCGCAAAGGAAAATTCGAATTGGCTTCGGGAGGCACGCTTTTTTTAGATGAAATTGGCGATATGTCGCTCACGGCACAAGCAAAAGTACTGCGCGCCTTACAAGAAAACGTCATTCAGCGCGTGGGCGGCGAAAAAGACCTCAAAGTAGATTGCAGGGTGCTGGCCGCCACCAACAAAGACCTCCGCGAAGAAATCAAAGCAGGCCGTTTTCGCGAAGATTTATTCCACCGCTTGGCCGTGATCCTCATCCACGTGCCTTCGCTAAACGAGCGTAGGTCCGATATTCCGCAACTCGTTGAGCACTTCATCAAGCAGGTTTGCAACGAACACGGTATTGCCCAGAAAACCATAGAGCCCGAAGCAATTCTTGCGCTATCAGCCCTAGACTGGACCGGGAATATCCGAGAACTGCGCAATATCATTGAGCGCTTGATCATTTTGTCTGACCAATGCATAGCAGCAGCAGATGTACGCCGCTATGCCAACCCAAGCCATTAATTCGTAAATTCAACCCAAATTTTCAGCATGAAACTGTCTTTAAAATCTTCTTTACCACATTTGGTCGCTTTGGTCTTGTTTGTGGTACTTCCGTCGATCTATTTTTCTCCACTTTTTGATGGCTATGCGCTCAAGCAAAATGATATACGTCAATTTCAAGGGATGTCAAAAGAAATATTCGATTACAAACTTACCCACGACAACGCACAACCCTACTGGACCAACGCCATGTTCTCAGGAATGCCTGCGTATCAAATATCCGTGGAGCAAAATGCGAACTTCCTTACCAAAGTTGATCAAGTCATCAAGCTTGGTTTGCCGCGCCCAGTCGGAATTCTATTCATTTCGATGCTTGGTTTTTACATCCTCGGGCTTTGTTTGCGCATCAATCCATGGTTGGCCATGATAGGTGCCGTTGGCTATGGCTTCTCTACGATCAACATCCTTTATTTGGGTGCAGGCCACATGTCGAAAGTCAATTCAATAGCCTATATGGCACCAGCACTTGGAGGTTTGTTACTTGCTTTTAGAGGACGCTGGTTGTTGGGGTCTGCAGTTTTCGCCCTCTTTTTGGGCTTGAATATTACGGCCAATCACCTCCAAATGACGTATTATTTGGCCTTCATTTTGGGCGCAGTTGCGGTTGGCGAGGGCCTGCGTTTGCTCTTGGCCAAAGAATGGAAATCGCTTGGTTTTTCAATTGGTGGTTTGGCGCTCGCCAGCGCTTTGGCCTTATTGGCTAACGCCGGTTTGCTTTTCAGTACCCAAGAATACAGCAAATACACCACGCGCGGTACTTCAGAACTCACCATCAAGCCTAAAGATGGCGGCTCTCAGGCCAAAGAAGGGCTCAACAAAGACTACATTTTAGAATACAACTACGGAAAGCGCGAATTGCTATCGCTTTACGCACCAAACGCCAAAGGTGGTAAAGGAGACCTGATTGCCAATGACCCAGATGCTTTGGTCGATACAGACCCAACCTATGCCGAACAAGTAGGGCAAATGAACCATTATTGGGGTGGCCAGCGCATGAGCGGCGGTGCTTTTTATTTTGGTGTTGTGATGCTCGTCTTTTTTATCCTCGGCTTGCTATTTGTCAAGGACGTACTGCGTTGGCCTTTCTTGGTGTTGAGTATTCTTGTGCTGTACTTGGCATCCAACCAAATGAATGCACTCAATGATTTCTTTATCCATCAATTTCCGATGTACAACAAATTCCGCGACTCCAAAATGCTGTTGGTGTTGTGGCAAATCATGGTGCCTACAATGGGCTTGCTTTTCCTTGATAAGCTTGTGCGCAATGAAGGCTTATTGGGCCAAAAGAAATACTGGTATGGTGCCATGGGTGGCTTGCTTTTGTTTGCAATTCTATTGGTAGCCAGCCCAAGTTTATCTGGCAGTTTCATGACCAATGAAGAACTCAAGCAATTTGCCGATGCGGGCAAACAAGCCAAAGACGCAAGTCAGACTGCATTTTACCAAGGAATGCGCCAAGCGCTCATCGATGCACGCATTACTATTTACAAAGCCGATATGCAGCGTTCCTTATTTTTGGTCATTTTAGCTTTAGGAGTAGTCGTGCTCTTCTTGCGCACCAAACTGAATCGAATGGCCATTATTGCGATTGCCGGCGTTTTGGTATTGGCTGATCAAATGAGTGTGGCAAAACGCTACCTCAACAACGATGACAGCACAGGGACCTACCAATCTTATCAAACCCTGGACGAAGCAAGTGTCCCATATGCGGTTTCACCTGCCGACATGAGCATCTTAAAGCAAGAAAAGCCCAATGCCGCGCTCGCACAAAAGTTACGCACTGCTTATGCAGATTTTGATTATTACAAAAACCTCACCGATCAAAATACACTAGATGCATATGCAGCATTTGGTGCGCTCAATTTATCGAGCAACTACCGTGTGCTCAATGTCAATGGTACCATGGCCGAGACCAATACCAGTTTCTTCCATAAAAGTTTAGGAGGTTATCACGGCGCCAAGCTCAAGCGCTACCAAGAATTCGTGGACTTCCATTTTCCTGCGGCAGTTCAAGCCTTTAGCGCAGCAATCAATACGGCCAAAAACGAAAAATTCAAAACACTTGCCTTGCCTGCCGACATGAGTCAAGAGCAAGCACAGCAAATTTTTGATACCCTTAGCGTTTCAAGCATAGCGCTTGGCGCAGAGGCTGAGTACCTGAACATGCTCAATGCCAAATACATCATTGTGAAGCCTGAACAACCTGCATTATTGAATACCAATGCCAATGGTCCTGCGTGGTTTGTTTCGGACGTTATAATCGTGAAAAATGCCAATGAAGAAATTTTAGCTTCGGGTTCAAAAGCACTTTTGGATAGCAAGAAACAAGCTGTTGTGCATCAAGAATTCAAGGCACAGCTGAGTGGTCTTGGGCAAGATTCCAACGCGACAATCAAGCTATTGAATTACGACCCATCTGAATTGCGCTACGCAACCAATTCTAAAGCCAAACAATTGGCAGTATTCAGTGAAATCTACTATCCAGCGGGCTGGAATTGCTACATCGATGGCAAAAAACCGGTTGCCAACCTGCGCGTCAATTATTTATTGCGCGGTGTGGTGGTGCCAGCAGGAAAGCATGAAATTACCTGGAAGTTTGAACCAATTAGTGTGCAGTCTGGCAACACCATGGCAAGCCTTGGTTCTAGCTTGCTCTTACTCGGCTTCTTGGTAGCCCTTTGGTTTACTTATAAGCACGCAATTCGTCCAGTGCAAGCACCCCAAAAGTAGTGTTGTGCCAAGCGCGTTTGAGCTGCTTATGGTCAAAAAGTAAATAACTCGGAAACACGCCCTCTGCTGCAAGCATCCAGCGCGGGGCGTCAATGCCGCTTTTGAGCGCAATGCGCGGATGCAATTGTTTTCTAAAAATCCGTTCGGACGCCGGATCTTCGGAAACAAAATAATACACAATTTTCAATTTGGTATTTTGCACAGCCAAACGGTTCATGACCGCTGTTGTTTGTGCGCAATAAGGGCATCCAGGCAACACCACGACCGCCAGCGTTGTTCCTGTAGGGATGTCATCTGGTAGCATTTTGGGAACATAAGCGGTATTGAAAACATCTGGCTGATAGATGGGGTAAAAGAAAAAATACAAGCCAAACGGCATGCTGCATACGAGCGTCAGTACAATGAGCTTGAACCACATCCTTAATTTGATCTTGCTCCAAATCTTGAACAAAAGGAAGCCGAGTATCAGGCAAATGATAAACGGGAAATACTTGGCGAGGGTCCAGCCAAAACCGATGTTGAGCAAGAATTCTTCAAAAAAGTTAGTCATGATTTATGCTGAGCAAAGCGTTGTTAAAAGTTGGTGTATTTGCCCCGCTAACTCTTGACGCGAATAGGGTCGTAGCGTTTCTTTTCGATTGGGCTTTACTTGACATAACGCGAGCACCTCTGACCACGGAACAGGGGTGTCAAAGTCAATCATGAGGGTGCCAGCTTGCGTTTTTAAAATCGCGGCGGCATCGCCATCGGCTGGGCCAATGGCTAAAATAGGCTGCTCACTGGCCAAGTATTCAAAGACCTTTCCAGTTACAATTCCTTTTTGACTTTTGACGTTGTTGAGCGGCAAGAGCAATAAGCTGCACGCAGCAAGTTCTTCTATCACCTTTTCATGCGGAATAAAATGCTCAAAGTGGGTGTAGGCAAGCAACTGCTGTTCTTTTAAGTCTTGCATTACACTTGCATCGATAGCGCCGATCAAGCGGATGCGAAGTCGAGAGGCAAAGTCTGGGTTTTCTTTTGCAAATGCGCCAAGACTGCTCCAAAGTGCACTAGGGTTGCGGTCTTTGTTGATAGAACCGGTGTGCAAGATGGTAAAATTCGGGTCGGTCAGATGGGTAAAACTTTGAAAGTCGGAAGGCGCGTAACCATTAGAGATGAGCCTCACTGGACGGTTTGCTAGTTTTTCCATTTGCGTTTGCATGTCCCGGCTCACCACCACGAGTTCGTCTGCTTCTCTGAATATACTTTTTTCCAAACGCTTGTGTAGGCCAAGCCCCCATTTGGTCAGTGGGAGTTGTTCAAACCAATCGATTTGTGTCCAGGGATCGCGAAAATCGGCAATCCAAGGTAGTTTGGTCTCGCGTTTGAGCCCACGAGCAATGAGATGCAGTGAATGAGGTGGCCCTGTTGAGATGATGGCGGCTACCGGATTTTCTTTGAGGTAGCGGCTCAGGAATCTTTTTGAAGGGGCAATCCAGGCCATTTTGGCGTCAGGTATAAAAATATTGGCCCGCAACCACATGGCGCCTTTTTGCAGCCAAGAGGATTTGGATTTGGGATTTTCTTGTAAAAAACCGGTGTGGAGTTGTTGCCCTTTTTTACCGCTTAAGCTTTTGTAGACGTTTGTAGGTTCCCAAATTGGCCGTTTGACCACCTTTGTTTTGGGCCCGACAAGCGCGGCGAGTTTGGGGTCCTGGACAGGCGCTTCTGGGTTTGTTGGCGTATAGATGATGGGTTCCCAACCTAATTCTTCAAGATACCTGCTAAAATGCAGCCAGCGTTGTACGCCAGTGCCGCCACTGGGAGGCCAGTAGTAGGTAAGGATCAGCACTTTTTTATTCGCCACTCAGTTTCTTTTGAAGTGCTTGGAGCGCTGAGGCAAGGCCAGCGAGGTTTTTGCCTCCTGCCGTTGCAAAGGCAGCTTGCCCGCCGCCACCACCCTGAATGAGTGGCGAAACCTCGCGGATCCATTGTGCGGCATTCCAGTCGTTTTGAGCGGCAAGTGCTTCGTCGATAATGACGGTGAGCCCGCATTTGTCTGCGTCTTTGTGTGCGAGTACACCCACAAAAGGCGCAAATTCTTGGCGCAATTGAAAGAGGATGTCCTTGGCGCTCGCGGCGTCGGTATGGATTTCTTTGAATAAGAAGTGCAGGCCGCCTTGCGTTTGAACGTCATTTTTGAGCTCGTTCTTGAGGGCTTGCGCTTGCAGTTTGGCAAACTTTTCGATTTCCTTGCCCAGTGCAATGTTTTTATGCTGCAACTCTTCAATGGCCTTCACGATGTCGGCTGGTTTTTTGAGCAAGGCTTCTATTTGCTCGAGTTGCGCAGCTTTGTCTTTGTAATAACGCATTGCACCCTCGCCAGTAATGGCTTCTATGCGGCGAATACCGGCTGCAACAGCGCTTTCAGCTACCAATTTGAATACGCCAATTTGGTTGGTGTTGGCCACGTGTATGCCGCCACAAAGTTCGATAGAAGGGCCAAACTCAATGACGCGAACGGTGTCGCCGTATTTTTCACCAAATAAAGCCATGGCACCTTTTTGCTTGGCGCTTTCGATGTCTAGGGCACGGTTTTCAATAAGTGCTTGCGCGTCTTGAATGGCGTTGTTGACCATATTTTCAATGGTCAGCAGTTGTTCGTCGGTAACTTTAGAAAAATGCGAGAAGTCAAAGCGCAGCCCTTTGTCAGTAACGAGTGAGCCTTTTTGCTCTACGTGCGTACCTAAAATACTGCGCAAGGCGTGGTGGAGTAGGTGTGTGGCGCTATGGTTTTTGGCCGTTTGTTGTTGTTTGGCTAGATCGATGCGGGCCTCAAAAGTAGCATCGAGTTGGCTCGGCAATGACGTACTGAGGTGCACAATGAGGTTGTTCTCCTTTTTGGTATCGAAAATATGAATGCTTTCGCTGCCATTTTGCAAAACACCGCTGTCGCCAATTTGGCCGCCGCCTTCTGCGTAGAAAGGTGTTTGGTCCAATACAAGTTGGTAAAATGCTTTGCCTTTTTGACTTACTTTTCTGTATTTGATGAGCTTGACGCTTGCTGTTTTGTCATCGTAACCAATGAATTGGGTCGTGACATCAGGGTGCACTTGTTGCCAGTCGTCGGTTTCGATGCTTGTGGCTGCGCGCGAGCGGTCTTTTTGAATTTGGAGTTCTTGCTGAAAACCTGCTTCGTCTACCTCGAGTTCGTTTTCACGGGCAATGAGGGAGGTGAGGTCTAGCGGAAAGCCATAAGTGTCGTAGAGTTCAAAAACTGCTTTGCCATCGAGTTGCTTGGCGCCTTGTGCCTTGACACTCACAATGAGGTCGTCTATGCGCTTGATGCCGAGTTCTAAGGTTCTAAAAAAGCTGAGTTCTTCTTCTTTGATAACTTTAAAAATGAGCTCTTTTTGACTGATGAGTTCTGAGTAAGGGTGGCCCATGAGTTCGGTGAGTACCATGGCGAGGTCGCAGAGAAAAGGTTCTTTGAGGCCAAGCGTTTGGTAACCGTATCGAACGGCCCTGCGCAAAATGCGGCGGATGACATACCCTGCGCCGTTGTTGGCTGGCAATTGGCCATCGGCGATAGAAAAGGCAATAGTGCGCACGTGGTCGGCAATGACGCGCAGTGCAATATCGGTAGCTTCTGCTTGTTTGTAAGGAATGCCACAGACTTGAACGGTATGCGCAATGAGCGTCTGAAATAAGTCGGTGTCGTAGTTGGATTGTTTGCCTTGAAGCGCCATGGCCAAGCGCTCGAGACCCATGCCGGTGTCGACGTGCTTGGAAGGTAGCGGCTCGAGGCTGCCATCCGCCTTGCGGTTGAATTCCATGAAAACGTTGTTCCAGATTTCAATGACTTGTGGGTGGTCTGCATTGACCCAGTTGCGGCCATCGCCTTGTGCGCGCTCTTCAGGGCTGCGCAAATCGACGTGGATTTCGGTGCAAGGGCCACACGGGCCGGTGTCGCCCATTTCCCAGAAGTTGTCTTTTTTAGAAGCGAGAATGATGCGGTCTTCGGCAATGTATTTTTTCCAGATGTTGAAGCTCTCGGTATCTTGGGCCACGCCGTCTTTGGCATCACCTTCAAAAACCGTAACGTAGAGTTGATCTACAGGAATTTTGTAAACTGTAGTGAGCAATTCCCAAGCCCAACCAATAGCTTCTTCTTTGAAGTAATCGCCAAAAGACCAATTGCCCAAC
>JACCDQ010899395.1_pt1 | contig 10738 bp, 4 predicted proteins | sample 7446031 | NCBI WGS metagenome assembly JACCDQ01 (sample SAMN15323442, study PRJNA562643) | freshwater metagenome | isolation source: river surface water | place: USA:Blue River Watershed | collected 2017-08-17
ATAAGGTACAAGTAATTTCACAATTTGAACAGAGTGGCAAACACGCCAATCGATATGATGTAACTATATTGGTCAATGGTTTACCCTTGGTGCAAATTGAACTCAAAAAGCGTGGAGTTGCAATCCGCGAAGCGTTTAATCAGGTACATCGCTATTCAAAAGAAAGCTTTAATAGCCAAAATTCACTTTACAAATACCTACAGATATTTGTTATCTCTAACGGAACAGACAGCCGATATTTTGCAAACACCGTTGAGCGAAATAAAAACAGCTTCGACTTTACCATGAACTGGGCAAAGGCAGATAATACTTTGATTAAAGACCTTAAAGACTTTACTTCAACATTTTTTCAAAAACATACACTTCTAAATGTTTTATTAACTTATTCTGTTTTTGATACAAGTGAGACTTTGCTTATAATGCGTCCATATCAAATCGCAGCAACAGAGCGCATGTTATGGAAAATTACAAGTTCATATCTAGGCAAGAAATGGTCTGATACAGAAAGCGGAGGATACATTTGGCATACTACCGGTTCAGGTAAAACTTTGACCAGTTTTAAAGCCGCTCGTTTAGCCACACAATTGGATTTTATTGATAAGGTGTTCTTTGTGGTTGACCGTAAAGACCTGGACTTTCAAACTATGAAGGAGTATCAACGTTTTTCTCCTGATAGTGTCAATGGTTCAGACAGTACAGCAGGTTTAAAGCGAAACATAGAAAAAGATGACAATAAAATTATCGTAACGACAATTCAAAAATTAAACAACCTCATAAAAACAGAAGGTGATTTAGCAATTTATCAAAAACAAGTCGTATTCATATTTGATGAAGCACACCGATCTCAATTTGGAGAAGCTCAAAAGAATTTGAACAAGAAATTTAAAAAGTTCTATCAATTTGGTTTTACAGGCACGCCCATATTTCCTGAAAATGCTTTAGGAGCTGAAACTACTGCAAGCGTATTCGGTCGTGAGTTACATTCATATGTAATTACTGATGCCATAAGAGATGAAAAGGTATTGAAATTCAAAGTTGATTATAATGATGTACGACCAAAGTTTAAAAGCATAGAAAAAGAACTTGATGAGAAGAAACTAAGTGCAGCAGAAAACAAAACAGCTCTGCTTCACCCTGAACGCATCAAAGAGATATCTCAATATATCTTACAGAATTTCAGAATTAAAACCCACCGTACACAAGGAAGTAATAAAGGCTTTAATGCCATGTTTGCCGTGAGTAGCGTAGATGCTGCCAAATGCTATTACGAGGAATTAAACAATTTGCAAAAAGGCAGTGATAAACCTTTAAAGATTGCAACAATATACTCATTCGCAGCCAATGAAGAGCAAAGTGCAATTGGTGAGATTGTAGATGAAACTTTTGAACTTTCTGCAATGGATAGTAGTGCCAAAGAGTTTTTGACAAAAGCTATCAATGACTATAATATAATGTTCAAAACGAGTTATGGAGTTGATAATAATGAGTTTCAGAATTACTATCGTGACCTAGCAAAACGAGTAAAAAATAAAGAGATTGACTTAGTAATTGTTGTCGGAATGTTCTTAACAGGTTTTGATGCTCCAACACTCAATACAATTTTTGTTGATAAAAATTTGCGTTATCATGGTTTAATACAAGCTTTCTCAAGGACTAATCGTATTTATGATGCAACCAAAACTTTTGGAAATATTGTAACATTTAGAGATTTAGAAAAAGCCACAATAGATGCTATTACTTTATTTGGCGATAAGAATACAGCTAATGTAGTTCTTGAAAAAAGTTACAAAGAATATTTAGAAGGATTTACTGACATTGCTACTGGTGAAGCTCGAAGAGGTTTTATTGATGTAGTAAAAGAGTTAAATGAGAAATTCCCTAATCCAGATGAGATAGTAAAAGAGAGAGATAAAAAGGAATTCGCAAAACTTTTCGGCGAATATTTGAGAGTAGAGAACATACTACAGAATTACGATGAATTTAACCATCTTAAAGTATATCAAGCAATAGACAAAAATGACTCAGAAGCTATTGAAGAATTCAAAAAAGCTCATTTTGTAACGGACGAGGATATAGAAGCAATGCAAAATATTGACTTGCTTAAAGAAAGAACCATTCAAGATTACCGTTCAACTTACAATGATATACGTGATTGGTTAAGACGAGAAAAAAGTGGAAAAGAAAAAGAAGAATCTAAAATTGATTGGGATGATATTGTTTTTGAAGTTGACTTGTTAAAATCGCAAGAAATAAACCTTGACTATATTCTTGAATTAATATTTGAGCATAACAAAAAGAACAAGGACAAAGCCACGTTAATTGCAGAAATCCGTAGAGTGATTCGAGCAAGTGTTGGCAACAGAGCGAAAGAAAGTTTGGTGGTTGACTTTATTAATGAAACCGATCTCGATACATTAAACGACAAAGCGAATGTAATAGATTCCTTTTTTGCGTATGCTCAAAGAAAACAAAAAGAAGAAGCATCAGAATTAATAACCGAAGAAAATTTAAATGAAGAAGAAGCAAAGAGATACATTTCTGCGTCCTTAAAACGTGAATATGCAAGTGAAAATGGTACTGAATTAAATGCTCTATTACCGAAAATGAGTCCTTTAAATCCTCAGTATCTTACAAAAAAGCAAAGCGTTTTTCAAAAGCTGACAGCCTTCATTGAAAAATTTAAAGGTGTAGGTGGAAATATTTAATAAGTAGTAGTTAGAATTTTGAATTTCATGAAACCCATTAAAAACAAAACGGCATATAAATAATATGGAAGGAATTATCTATCTATTATCAAATCCAGCGATGCCTGGAATTTTAAAAATAGGAAAGACAACAAAGGAAGATGTAAAGCTTAGAATGAAAGAGCTTTATTCTTCAGGTGTACCGTTGCCTTTCGAATGCTTATATGCTGCAAAGGTCAGAGATATTGATAGTGTGGAAAAAGCTCTACATACCGCCTTTAGTCCTGATAGAGTAAATCCCAAAAGAGAGTTTTTTGAAATAGAGTCAACTCAGGCTATTGCAATTCTTAAGCTTTTAGAATTAGAAAATGTAAGCCCTCTTGTAGAACAAGAAGCAAATGTAATAGACAGCATTGAGGTTGATGCAGCCAGAGTTTATGCTCAGAAAAGACCCAGGATGAATTTCGAAGAAATGGGAATCCCGGTTGGATCGGAATTATCGTTCAACAATAGTGGTGAAATTGCGATTGTAATTTCTGATAGAACAGTACAATTTAGAGATGAAGAAACAAGCTTAACCAATGCAACACGTAAAGCATTAGGAGATGGTTACGCTTATAATGTCGCACCTGGGCCATATTGGAGCTTCAATGGTAGAAAACTTCGAGATATTTATAATGATACGTATCAGAGACTGTAATGCAAGAAGTTTACACTTATTTAAGTAATTTCGTAAAATGAAATCAGAGTTAATTATTATTAACAACATTCTTACATGGGCTAATGAATTTACTTCAAGTGTTGATGCAAAAGTCTGTTTATTAACTCAAATTAGACACCAAGGGGTTGTTACTGTTGTTCGTCAATTAGAAATACATTTTTCGCAATAAAGTTGTATATATTACAAATGTTCAACCATTAAATCAATCAGGAATATATCAAGAAAATATGAGTAAAATGTTTGCAGAAATAAAGCGAATTGTTGATGAAGACATTAGTAGTCGAGTGTCACAATATGATGTAATTTTTGAAGCAATCACAAATGCTATTCATGCAAACGCTACTTCTATTGATTGTATTTTAAATTCCATCGACAATCCTATTAAAACAGAAGAAACAGAAATTGTAAGAAAAAAAGTTAATACCATAATAATTCGGGACAACGGAGATGGATTGCATAATGAGAATTATGATTCATTTTGTAAATACAGAACAGAATATAAAAAAGCTATGGGATGTAAGGGCGTTGGTCGGTTTGTGTTTTTAAAACTGTACAATAACGCAATTTTCACAAGTTCCTTAGTTAGCACTCAAGAAGTTAAAAGTTTCAAATTTGACTTTAATTTTGATACTGACAATATCAAAAGTGAACCGAGTGAAGTATTAAAGAATCAAACAGAAGTGAAATTAACAAGCCTTTCAGAAAGCTATCTAAACTTTGACAAGCATATAGACAAAAGAATTGAATTGGATTTGGAAGCAATTAAAGAAAAGGTATTACTTAATCTAATTCCCACCCTGTTTTTTTACAAAAAAAAAGGAGTTGAAATCTCCATTTGTTTCATAGATCAAACCACTTCCGAAAAAACTTTAATTGAACCTAAGGATATACCTGACTTCAAAGAACGAAATTTCATAGTAAAAGATAGAGAAGGTAGGGAGTTTGAATTTACATTAAACCATAGAATTGAAAATATTGATGGAAAGCTAAATGCATACTATTGTGCAAACAACAGAACTGTATGTGAGTTTTCCGAAAAAGACCTAAAACTTAATTTTCCTTATGGTTATTCAGGTTTTTTGCTTCTTGAGTCTACTTATTTTAATTCTAGAGTTAACCACGAACGAAACGATTTTGATATTAAGCCTCTTCGTACTGATGCTTTTACTACTCTTTCATGGGATTTAATCAATGATGAATTGAAAAAATTAGTTACAGACCTAGTAAAAGAAGGTATACCTGAAACTACCGAAATTAACAAAACAAAGATTAAAGAAATACACGAAGAGAGGCCCTATCTTATCAACTACATTGATGAAACCGATATTGAAATAGCTGGCTTCATGGATAAGAAAAAACTAATTGATAATGCAAAGAAGAAGTTTGACACTGCTAAAGAAAAAATTTTAGCAACTGCTGGAAAAGAGGAATATACTGACACGGAACTTTACGAAGCAATTGAGTTGACGCAAAATGAATTAGTATCATATATTCATGACCGTGTCTTAGTTATAGAAAGATTAAAAAAACTGATTGATAAAAAAGAAAAAGTTGAAAAAATCATTCATAATCTGTTTATGGAAATGCGAACCGAAGATGATTACTATGCTGTTGGCAAAAACAATCTTTGGCTTTTAGATGACAGATATACTACCTACAGCTATGCGGCAAGTGATAAAAGAATTAAAGAAGTATTAAAGGGAATAGATGAAGAAAATGGCGACACAGATATTTTAGATGACAAACCTGATTTGTCTCTTTTCTTTTCACATAACCCAAATAAACCGGAACGTCTGAAATCAGTCTTGGTTGAAATAAAACCGTTTGACTTTTCTTCCAAACCTGACAGGAAAAAATTTGCTGGAATTCAACAATTATTGGATTATGTAAAAGCATTCAAAGTAAAAGAAAAAATTGAAGAGGTATCTTCATTTTTGATAACAGAAATAGACGAAAAACTAGCCGAAAGGCTTAAAACTGATGGTTATGCACCATTATTTTCTCTAGAAAGTCCTATTTATCATCGTTTTTACAGCGAACCCAATATTTCAATTTTTGTAATAAGCGCTTCTACACTAATTAAGGATGCCGAGGCAAGAAATAATGTCTTTCTAGACATCATTAAAAAACAAAGTAAAATAAAAAAATTACTTTCATAATTCTCGCTAATCAATTTGGACATAACTTTATTTAGATTAATCTACTCCATGGAATTTAATTCATAAGGGTAATTAAATATTCATTTCTCCACCTGCACTAAACCTACCCGTTGAATTCGCTTTACCCTTCTCTACCTGAATAATCACATCAACTTCATGTGCATGTTCATTTACTCCTTTAAAATTCCCTTCTTTGGTTGTGTGGTAAATAAAAATGAAAGAAGTATCCGTATGCATTTTACGTAATTGGTCAATGGCATTCACATCCATTCCCGCCTTTGAAACACTATCAATGAAAACAAAGTCAAAGTCTGAAAGATTTTCAGGAACACGGTCGGTTATGAAAAGTTTAGAATGCTGCGCTCCTAGGCGTTGAATTTTCTCTTTGAGTGTATAACCAAATCCTTCTTCAATTGCGCAATACAGTACTTTGCCATGGTTTGCAGCTAGATAATTAGCGAAATCAAGACACATTGTAGATTTACCGGATTTTGGAAGTCCATAAACCATAGCCGTGAATCCAACACTAGGATCTCCGATAAGGTCACGGTACTTTCCCTGAAGCCCGATTGTTTGAAAATCCATAGAAAGGAGTTCTCCCGAACTTACAATCATTCCATGGTCTTCATCATCGTGCCCGTTCAGACTTTTTTTTTGACTGAACAAATCTTCACCTAACACGCCAAGCAATCCATTCAATTGAGCTTTGTTGATATTGAGTATTGCAGTTTCACCATCAATGTAGGCTTTAAGAGTTGTGTAAGCTTCATTGAGGTTTTCAGCGTATTTATCATTTCGGCTAATCCTACCTTGTTCTACCGACTTTTTCATACGGTTAAACAAGCGTTCCGCTTTGTCCTTTACATCACGTTTACCGTTCAATGATATATAGGCTTTCAAAAGTGCAACGGAAAGCATTCCCTCTTGGCTATGTGCAATCTCCAAATAGCGTTTTAAGTTCTTACTATCAATTTTAATTTCTGCCATTTCACCCATTTTCTCATAGCACGTAATGAGTTGTTTTTGCATCAGCTCGATTTCCTTCGCATATTGAGAATCCTTACCAATCTTCTTTTCAATGATTGCCTTTTGAAGTGAGTGAATCAAATTTAGAACCTGTGTTTGGCTTTTCACTTTTCCATGCATGGCGGCATAGCGTTTGATGAATTGAACATCGGTATCAACATGTTCAACATCTTCGGTTTTGTATTCTAACTTTTGCTCAGGCTCTACTACTCTCACCAAGGTCATTTCATTGTCTGAAATAAATTCCTTCGCTTCATCAATTGTATCAAATCTCTCGTTGGCAAACTTTTGGTCTGTTTTCAAGTCCCAAACAATAAACTTGCTCGATCCACTTGATGCAGGACGTATTTCTACTCTGAGCCCTTTGTAGTTCTTAGGCACTGGAGATTTCTTCGGTACTGCGGTTTCAGTCTTCGTTTTACTTGGCAGACTTGGTACTTTGGTAGCCTTGTGAGTTTTATCCAGGTACTCATCAATTTTTACTAAGAAAGCATCTACCACTCGTTTGATATTCTCATTGGAGTTGTAGGCAGCCCAATTGTTTTGACTTGCTCCTTGTACTAATTTATGGCCTTTGGCTAATGCTTCAGGAAGGCTATCCCAATCAATGTCTTGTGCTTTTTGAAAGTAATTGTTTGTATTTAACATGGCTTAAAAGTTTATGAGTTCTAATTCAATTTCTAGGGCTAGTGCTTCTAATTCTAGCTCACTGGTATTAATGATTTCTGTGGCGGTTGCAGGAACCAGGTTGGTTCGATATTCTAAAAGGTAGTTCAACGTTTCAAAATCCTTGGCTCTGCTTTCCGCACTTCTACCTTCCACCTGAAGGGCAGATTTTTTGGCTTGTATTTCAAGTCTTAAATCAGCCCATTTGGGCGAATCTCGCTCTCCCTTGAAGGTTTCAGCTTGTGCCTGTATTGACTGCTTTTCCGCTTCGTATTGAGCCATTACTGGGCTTAAATCGCTCGTTAAGGAACAACTCCGTGGTTTTAGCAGTGTGCGCTCTATTTTTCGCACTTTTGAGACATATTCCTTAAAGTAGCTCAGAAAGTATCGATTAGGGAAATAAACCCCAAGAACAGCATAAGAGCTATCAATTTTACGACCCAGGGCAATAATGTCTTTATCCTGTCGGTCTGTTGCATTTAAAACAGCTTCGATTTCCTCTTTAAGTTCCTTAGCCTTTTTAATTTGCTTGCTTTCAAATTCACCTTCCTCATTCACTTTTGGTGTTTGTTCAAAGTATTTTGATGTAAGTAAAGAAGTATGAAAGCTCTTAATGGCTTCAATGGATTTTTCACGATAGGTATTGTAATCCTTAATGTCGCTTTGTACCTCTTTGAGCGTTTGAATAGCTAGGTTTACTTTTTTGAACTCTCGATTAAGTTGCTCTTTAGCTTGGTCAAAAAACATTTGAACCAATCGATCTACATCGGTAATAAGCGCAAGTTTTATTTCTTCAGGATCCATGCTCTCCAGGTCAAGCACGTTACCCCGGTCTCCTCTGAACCAAATATCATTGATACGAGAGGTCTTTTCTTCGAGTTTTTGGAAAACAAATACATCCATGGAATCCTGCACCAATGGCATCACAATGCGCACGTACTGAAACTGATTGCCTTGTCTCCAAATTCGACCTTCGAGCTGACGTATGTCGGTTGGATTCCACTCCGGATAACAGTTGTAAATAACTGTCCCACGTTTTTGTAAGTCGATACCTTCACGAATGGTTGCTGTACCAATGATGATTTTCACCACCCCGTCCAGGAAAGCTTCTTTGATCGTTTCTTTTCGAGTGTCGTTGATTTCAGAGGATATAATTTCTACTTCATCAACTTTGGTTTTGTCATACATGACACCACGCTTGTAACCAATCTCATTTTCAAGGTACTCCTTTATCAATGGAAAGAACTGTTTACCACGGTTCATGTATATCACTTGTCCGCTTGGTGTTTCTCCATGTTTTTCATGCCAGTCCTTCACGGATTTAATACACTCCATCACATACGCAATCTTTGGACTTTCTTGTACAAATTCTTTGTAGTCCTCCGGTGTGCCGTTGAGCAAGTATGGCGACAAAGCGTTATCTAAACTGTATGCTAAAGCCCTGAAAAGATTACCCATATCCAATTTGCCCTGGGTAGATTTTTTAGCCATAGCCACAATACCATTCTGATTCTCACGCTGCTTCGGTGTCATATTTATATAGGTGAGCACCTGTTTACTTTGTGATAATCGTTCTTTGCTATTTTCAAAACTGTATAGCAATGGCAAATTGATTTTCTTTGGACGTTGTACTCCAGCTTCTTCACCTGTCTTGTAAAGGATATGATTGTAAATGAGTTTTTGCAGAATCCTCCGGTTAGTGAAGCTTTTGATTACTTCCTTTTCTACAATTTCTTCTTTGTAATTGGCAGCCCATTCAACCGTTGGTAGCACGAACAAATCAAAGAAGGTATCAAGGTTTACAATTCCATTATCTCGCAATGAATCATAGGCAACTAGTGACAGCATGGAATAAATCTCCAGTGGAGAATTACTAAATGGCGTTGCTGTAAGTAGCATTGTGTTTCGTCCAAACTTGCGTTGAATAAAGCTTAGAATCAAAAATGCTTTTTGTCCAGTTTCAGAAGTAGCAGATTGAATATTGTATCGCTTATTCCCTTCATCATCACTCTTTACCTGGCTAAATACATTCTTACATCGATGAGCTTCATCAACAACAGCATAATCAAAGCCCAAAACATCAATGTCAGCAATGGAATTCTTTAATCCCACACCAATCATTTCACGGAACTTTTGATATTCAATTTCCTTGTCTCTGCTAGACTTCTCTTTACTTTGTCCTAAGATGTTTACAAGCTCCGTAAATAGCTCATCGGAAACAGAAGTGCCAAATCCTAATCGTTTGAATCCCTCATAAGTAACCATAGTAATGGACTTCTCAGGAACAACTTTATTCAAATTGATTTTATCTACAATGTCTGTTCCCAGGTTGTACCAATCATTAACTGTAATCCCAGTATGTGAAAGCACTCCGGAAACAAATTCACCAGTTTTCTTATCTGTGTAACCAATGATTTCATTCATCCACTTCTTGTAAGTAGGCTTTGGAACAACAACCAATGGACGTTTACATTTACCTGAATAAAGATTGTGAGCCAAGTTGACAATAGCGGTCATAGTTTTACCTACACCCACATCAAAGGCATTAATACCCGATCCCATGGCCTCCATGAAAGCCACACCTTCACGTTGAATGTCTGTGATTTGTAGAATTCCTGATTTGAAACGAGCAGAACACTCAAAGCCAATCGGCACTTTAGAGTAATTAATATCAGACTGTCCGTTATACACTCGGTTCCAGGCATAGTTTAAGCGCTGTTGGTCTTCAAATGCTAGGACTTCATGTAAGAACTTTGAGAATAGTTTTTCCCCTTCAATTCGAGCATTGGCTTTTAATTCAGCCTTTTCTTCTTTGGTGAGTTTATCATCACGCAGTGGACGGTTGGCGATGTAATAATCGGCAATATCAATAGCCGAGCTTTTTTCAAAATCCGTATCGTTATTGAGCGTAAAGAGCCACTTCACAAATAAATGCTGCAAGGTGTATTTCGTTTCACCATCAAAACGAACATTGATTTTCTCTCGGTCTTTTTTGCGTTCAACCTTTCCGTTAACCTTTTTTAGTTCTTCAGCATTTTCTAAATCCATGAACTCCTCACGAACCATGGTTACATAGAACAAATTTGGATCAATAGAAAAATCAGCAATGGCAGTAATGATAGGACGCTCTTTCTCGTCTGGATTCTCAACCGTTAATAGTTCAGGCTTTGCTTTTTCAATTACAGACTTATGACGCTCATACACCTCTGTACCGAAATGCTTTTCAATTTCTTCCTTATCATATTCCAATTGCACCAATCTATCATACATATTTCCATAGGTATAGATTGGAAATGGCATTAATTCACCTGCATGGTAAAACATTGCTCCTTGTTTAACCAGGTCAAAAAGTTGTTCTTCAAGTACCTTACCAGTTCCTTTCAGATAGTACTTCTCCCAACCTGACATTGGTACTCCAAGTTTTCGTTTATACCATATCCAGGCTTTGATTTCAGATTCTGTGATTCCCTTGTTGTACTTCG
>JACCDQ010962133.1_pt1 | contig 10738 bp, 13 predicted proteins | sample 7446031 | NCBI WGS metagenome assembly JACCDQ01 (sample SAMN15323442, study PRJNA562643) | freshwater metagenome | isolation source: river surface water | place: USA:Blue River Watershed | collected 2017-08-17
GGTAAAAATGGCGGCTCGTTTGGTACGTTGGGTGCTACTGGTGGTGCTGAGACCGTATCGCTTGATGGTAATAACCTTCCCGCACACACTCACACATTCAGCGCCACAACGAGCACGGATGGTTATCACTCCCACGGCTTATCGAACAACGCTTCAAATATGGTGTCTGATGCCAACCAAGGCATCAACTGGGCAACCGCAGGTGGAGCTTCATACGGCTTTAGGAACTCTACAATTCTCGGGAACGGCTCTCACAGCCACACATTATCTGGCACTACAAGCTCTTCTGGTTCAGGTTCTGCTCACAACAACTTACAGCCATACCAGGTTGTTAACTACATCATTAAGGCCACTGCTGCTGTCACCCCCGGAGAGTCTGAGCTTGCTCCCCGTGTAAGCACACTTGAGGGAGTGCGCCCCGTCAACATCGGAGGAACCGGAGCTACTTCATTTGCTTCCGGCGCGTACCTCAAGGGCGCTGGCACCTCAACTATTACAGCTCAAACAGGTATTCCTATCGCTGATGTAAGCGGTTCTTTGCCAAGAGCTCAGGGTGGTACCGGGTACACTACGGGGACTGGCTTGGTTCCCATCATTCCCACCAGTGTCAATATCAGTGGTGGAACGGCAACAATATCGGATAACGGTTTTGTGACTTTTGCTAATACCAACACCATCAGGCTGAATGGTGTTTTTACTAGCGCTTTTATGAACTACCGCCTTGTATATAGGGGCCTACTGCCAAATAACAACGGCATAGCTTTTCAGTTCTCGGCTGGCGGGACAGCAAATAGTTCTAATACTTACTCTTCAAATGTGGCTTATTGGGGAAGCCGAGGCAATGGAGCTAGTGCCGTAGCGACTCAAACTTATATTGGATATATTTTTGGGCACAATAGGCACAGTTTTTCTGCGGATATTTTTGCTCCAAACTTAGCGTCACATAGAACACATCTTATTGGTAGTGGGGCTGCTTCTGCCGACTCGGATAGCGCCGGAGAGATGCACTTTGATGGGGGAACCTTTAAAGCAGATGACGTTTTCGACGGTATTAACATGTTTACAAACGGCACGTTCCAATCAGGAACCATACAGATTTATGGGTACGCAAAATGAGCACTGATTTTGTTCCAGATAACTGGGTAGATGTAACCCCCGAAGATAGTTTTGCTCCGGTTTATATTGTTCCGCTTACAGAAGAAGACGTAGCAAGCATAGAAGACGTAAGTTTAAAACAACAAGAACAGGAAAAATTACTGGCTGCTCAACGGGCCACTAAAGAATCTGCTATTGCTAAGCTTGCTAAACTTGGGCTAACGGCGGAAGAAGCTGCCGCGATTGTAGGAGTGTAATAATGCCAGTACCATTAAATGCGATTGCCGAGACTGTCGTTAAGCTTCAGTTTGACGTTGAGTCAGCGACATCAAACATTGCCTACTACCAACAGCAGCTTGCCTCGGCAGAAGCTACTATTGCTGAGCTTGAGCCGCTTGCTGAGTGGGGTCCTGACCCTGTGGAAGAGCCAAACCCTACAGCTTAGCTCCGTGCCTGCGGGCCTCTTCACGACGCAAAGCATCTTCCTTATACACGTCTGCATCTGATGCACGCGTGATAGGGTCATGCGCTAAAACTTCACCCTCAATAGGGATAAAAGGCTTAGTAGCATCAACAGAACCGTCAACATTAGTTGGTCTTGGCCCATAATACTTGTCGTTCTTTGCGTGCCATTGGTTGTGGCACCAGTCACAAATTCTGTGCAGGTTTACGCCAACATTGTTATGAAGCGTATTTTTGTCTGGTCCATGATGTCTATCCGACGCAGGCCGCCCAGGGCAGCCAATAATAGGCACAACGCCACCACCAGCTTGAGCCAGCCAGGCCCATTCACAAATCATGCCAGGTTTGATGGGCGCTACACGGGCAGCTTTCTTGCGACCTGAAGACATAGGGTCCGCATATTGCGAAGGGTCCTTAGTTCCCTCAAAGCCATCAAAGTAAGTCTCAATTTGTTTTCCATCGGCGGGGTCGTCAGAGACATAGGGCACTGCGCCCTCATAAGCAGCAGCGTTAGCTTCTGCACGAAGATGCTTGTACAAGTCGAAGTCGCCGCCACAGCAGCATGAATCCCATTGCATGTTAGAGCCGTCACTAGAAAGCTCAACCCAAAAAGTAGTGCACTCGTCATGAAAGTTTTGACGACACTGAACACAAACAGAATCTAAAGAAGGAAGCTCGCGCAGCGCAGAGGTATCCCCGAAATCGTTAGAAGAAAAACCCTGGCTTTCACCAGGGTTCTCCTCGTCATAGAAGTTAGACATCGCGCATACGAGTTACAGCTTCAGGTTCACCAAGCTCAGGAACAGCAGGTGCTGCCTCAAGCTCAACAAACCAATCAGGCTGTACAACTTCTACTTTTTCTACTTTCTTAGCAGCCTTAGGCGCTGGACGTTCAAATTCTGTACCGTCCTGCACAAGACCATCTTTGTCACCGTCTACAGCATCTTCTTTGTAGACAGCTTTCTTTTTTGTTTCAGCCATGATGAATCCTTACTCTTCGTATAGACCAATACCATTGTACTGGTTGCCCTTGCGAGATTTGTCTTTAACAATCGGTAGACGGTTAGTCAATTCACGCACAAGCTGAGTACGAGGCATAGGCTGCTCAGACTCACGAGTACACCATTCCTTATAGTTGTTGTACAGCTCAGCGGCTGAAACGCCCATCATAGGATTGATAAACACGCGGTCATTTATGTACTGAGCAATGTTATCTTCTTCATTGCGATACTCATTAGTAGCAACAAGAACAGATTCAGGCTCAGGAATTTTGCCCTCAGACAAAACACGCTGAGCACCCTCAACCATCCACTGCAAAATACCAGCACCTTCTTGCTGCACAAGCTTTTGAGACAACAACTTATCCTGCTGGTCGGCAGGAATAGTAACCTCGAAGTTAATCTTGCGCACACGACGCCAGAAGCCATCGCCACCAGCAGCAACCTTAGGCAAATGGTTCATAGCCAAGAACAACGTGTGAGTAGGCTTGAAATCAAAGAAGTTTTTACCAATAAGACGCGCACTGATAGTGTCACCACCAGTAAGCATCTTTACACGAGATTCATTGAACTTACCGTCAGGGCGTGTTTCTGAGCCGATAGCGAGACGTGCACCACGGAGTCGGGCAATTTCAGTTGAATGTTCCTGATGTCCCTTATCGAGAAGGAAATTCTCAGGCATTTGTGCAACATAATCACCCAACAACCCAGATGCGACTTCAAGGATTGTGGACTTACCGTTGGCACCAGTACCGACAAGGAGCGGAAGTACATGGTGCAAAGTTTCGCCAATGAGAGCGAGTCCAAACAAATCCTGGATGTAACGTATACGTTCTTCATCAACAATGACTGTGTTGAGGAACTTGTCCCACATAGGCGTAGCCATTGCTTTAGGGGCAACGGTAGTTTGCTTAGTGTGCCTATCTTTAAAGGGGTCTGCATCACGAAGAATCCCATCTTCTAAATTAACGATACCTTCAGGAGTACACAGCTCACGAGACTCATTATCTAGCGAACGTGCAGGAACAACAATTTCAGGGTCAGACTCTGCCAAGTCAACAGCAGCCTTAATAGGTCCAGCGCCTAAAGAACGCTTAGCCCACTTAAGTCCAGTCTCAGACGTATCTTCAGTAGCAAACATTTGCGCAGACTCGATAGCGGCCTGAATGACACGCTTAGTCTCGTCTACGACATAACGATTACCATCCCAATAATGCCAACCAAGGCTAGGGACAAAAATAAAACGTCCCAACATACGGGCGGCAAGGCGCGCAGCATTGGCAGTATCTGTATACGCGAACGATTCTTGCTGAAATGCAATCTCTTGAATGTATTCAGGCGCAAGCGCCAAGTTACCTTCGGTTTGCATAATAGCTCCGTCGTTCGCTGATTCTTTTGGGAGATTCGCAACAGCTCTGAGTTCGCCAAGCTTGTGAGTGTGATAGCCAACTGCTTGAGCAAGCCTGGCCTCGTCAAACGTGGAGACCAATGTGCGTGCCCAAACAAAAGTCGATTGGACTTCGTTGACTGTTGGGACGCGATTGTTGTCACCCTGTTTGATAAGGTCTTCAAACTTGTCACGTAAAAGAGGGACCAAAGCTGTGTACGTGTCAGATGTGATACATCCGTTACGTGCGGCAGCCTCAATCTTAACTGCCTTACCAACCATCCACGGGTGGCGGGCCTTGGGATTTGACTGTGTAATTTCGTCGACAAGCGATGCGGCCCACTGGCAATCATGGGGTGCAGGCTCCCACGATTCAGGAGGGGAAACAATAATGAACTCGTCGACAGGGTTGTCTTCATGTGTGAAACCATAAGCAGTGAGCACCTCCTCAATTTCTGCTAACGATAAAGGTCTGCCATTGGCAGGGAAATGTATTTGAGTCTCTACTGGTGAATCAGCGCGCTTATAGTTTTTAGTACCAGGAGCACGCAAAACCCGAGGCAAATCGTAAACCGCATCGACATGACCTCCAGAAATAGACGCAACACGTTGAACAAGTTGACCCCAACGTTTTAATAAACCCATCATGTAGACACGGTTGTTAGTGTTGATGTCGCCATCGTCAATAGCCCAGTAAGGCTGCAAGCCATAACCAGAGAAAACGATAGCTGTAGGCTCGGCATTGACCATGCCAGAAAGCATGTCAATAACCTCAGCAGAAGCAGCAGGCGTACCTAGACCACTATCTTTGAAGTCAAGGTCAGCCCATAAAGCTTTGAGACGAGTAATTTGAGACGCATCGCCACGTCCATGCGACGAAGGAGCAAGAGTCTTAACCTCGTTAACCATGACATAAACATTGTTACGGTCAGCGTCGAGAGAACGAGCAAATGAGTCAGCAAACCTCAGTTTAATGTGGCGAGTGTTCCAAATGCCAGTTGAGTTGAGATACGAAATAGCTACAAGCTCGTCAATGTCATGACCTAGTTCGGTGTGTAAATCAACAATAGGAGAAAGAGTCTTATCCCACTCATAAACGTCAGGGACATTACTTTCCATGAGAATCCTTCCGACAAGACTGGGGCATCAGACATAAGTCCAATGCCCCAGTCTACTTTGCGTTACTTAGAAGACGAACATGCCTTGCAGTTCGCTAACAGGAATCTTGGTCGCAGCCGAGATAACTTCCAACGGAGTGTCGGGGTTAGCGTTGTAAATGCTGAACGCAGTGTCCATCTGCTGCTGAGTGTATTCACCCGCAGCAGGCTCAGCAGCGGCAGCAGGAGCTGCATCTTCTGAACCTAGAGTAGTGCTAGCAAGAGTACGCGCAGGTGGAGCAACATACGAAGCTTCGTAAAGCTTGATGTCACTGTAGCCACGCTGGCTTGCCTTTTGAGTTCCAGAGAACTTGATAGTGAGAGTACCACCCTCTTGAAGTCCAACCTTAGCAAGGCCAGACTCTGCGAGGCATGTGCTGATAGCACGCTGGATAGCCCACTTGGCGAAAACGCGACGCTTACCGTCATCGTCCTCAATCTCCGGGTCACGTTCATCCGTTTGCAGCGTGTAAATAATCTGCTGCTTAGGGTTACCGTTCTTGTCTACCTGAGTTTCCCCAGTAGGACTCGTAACAGGAGCAACCTCTGCATCAATCAGAGTTCCAGTTACGCTGTCGCCAATTCGGTCGAACTTGGCGATGGGCTGGCGAGGGCCAGACAGAAGCATATTTGCATCTGAGAATCCCATTTCATTTCCTCATTTCATCATTTTCTTAATGTTAAGTCGTGGATAGGGTTATCCACGGCCACGTACTGCTTACACGACAAACAACCCTTACCAGGCTGATGTTGCTTAAGCAGTGCGTCCCAGCCGATTTCTTCGGCTAAGTCTATGTAGTTCTCGATTTTAGCTAGAGCACGAACAGCATGCTCACGCGAATACGGGAACGATACAGGAACAGCATCACGTTTGAGATTACCCTTGTTAGCGGGCAAAAACATGATAGCGACCGTCTCTACTTGGAAGCCAAGCTTTTCCCACCCGAGAGCATATAGATGCCCTTGAGTGATGTACTGGTCTTTGATGTTGCCTGAACGTACAGATTCCAGAGTGTCATCTCCCACAATCTTCCAGTCAGCGACGAGCCCACGCCCGCCGTTAGGGAAGAATGCGTCACAAGAACCCTTGAGCTTAAGAGATTTATACTCGTGGACTTGGAGCGACGACTCGATGATAGCTTTGCCACTTTGTGCGTACCTCTTCTCAAACTCGTCAGCAAGACCAGCATGTACATAAGTACCAAGCTGGGCGCGCCAAGAACCTGTCTGCTGCTGCTTGGTAAGCCCAGCGAGCTTACGCACAACACAGCGCTGACAGCTCATGCCAATTTCTGAGACACCAATCTCAACCTGAAGGCCACGCTCAGTAATAGAGAATGACTCAATCTGGTCAAGAAGTGACTCAGGCGTTACGTAGTCCGGTAGTTCCATTGAACTCACTATACTCCAATCCTGGCAAGAACGTTTCGCTCGAAGTCAACCGCTCTAACTCCGTCCATAAGTGCGCGTGTAGCCTGGAAAGTTTCATCATTCTTTGCTGCAATCGCCATGTCAATCGTCCCCCGACTGCGTAAACGCCAAATTGTAACTTGGTGGACTCTAGAAACCCTGTGCACTCTATCCTCAACTTGCTCTTGGATGTCGGGATTCCTTGGAATGTCGATGAAGATGAGGTCATCAGCAGCATCAAGGTCAATCCCCACGCCAAGCGTAGACGACAAAAGGACAACTTTAAGTGGGTGCGACGTATCTTGGAAAGATGTCTGGATTCGCTTTCTTTCCGATTGCGAAGCATCTCCTGATAATATTTCTGCTGTAATTCCGTGTGCATTTAGTTCCTCCTTAAGCCAATTCAATACACGAGTGAATTGACTACTGATAACAACCTGAGACTCTGGTAGACCCTCAGCATCGCGGTGAAGATTACGTTCCTTAAGCCAATGAATAAGCCAGTCACGCTTAGGCGACTCGCTATTCATAATTGGATGCAAAACGTCATTATCGAAGCTCCATTCACAGGTAGCAAACTGCATAGCACGCAAAGCATAGACAAGCGCATTGCCTGTAGAGCCATCATCTTCTTTTATGAACTCATCCATAAAATCTTGATAAGAGTGCATTAATTTGTCTGTAAACGGAACATCAATATCTATATATTGCTTAGCTGGGATTTGAGTAGCAACCTCAGCTTTAGTACGACGAACCATCATAGCCGCGTCAATACGAGACCATGCCAGCGGATTGAGCATATGCCCAACCTTAGTAATAGTTGCGTCAAAAGGATTACCGCCAGCACGTTTAACTGGCACAGTAACTTTGTACGTATAAAAGTTACGTTGCAGCCACTGCTCATACTTAGCACGATAAGGACTAAGACGAGCAGGCATAAGAAAGCGCCACGTACCAAAACGATAATGATGCTTGCCACGGTCAGGCGTGCCAGAAATAGCAAGACGAAGCATAGGCTTATCTTCCTGATTTAAAGCATAAAGACCCCGCCAAAACTGAGTAGCCTCATTGGGATAGTCATAATCCATCGGCAGGACCGCATGAGACTCGTCAATAAGAATTGCTGTAATGTCCAGCTCTTGCAAGATAGGTAAAGCAGCAACATTCTTTTTAGAAATACCCAACGACTCGTGATTAGTAACAATCACGTTAGGCACATCATTACGCAAGCCATCAGCAATAGCTTTATTGCGTTTGAGACGCGAACCACTAAACGCATTGATGGCATTGACCTCAGGCATATGTGTCAACACAGTAGGTAGCCAAGCAGTGTCACACGTAATGAGTGGGCCACAAATAATAGCTACAGAACCAGGTTGAAGCATGCCTGAAAGTTCAAGAGCACCTAGCGACGTAAACGTTTTGCCAAGACCAGGCTGGTCAGCAAGAAGCATAGACTTATTACGTGCGATGCGCTCAGCAGCCTCACGTTGATAAGGCATAAGCTTCTCGCTAATCATGATTAAATGAGACGAAGAGGCCGAGAGTTGATAGTCGTATACAACTCAGGATTATCTTCAGGTGGCATCAAGTCACGAATACGTGCACTGTTAACACGAACAGACTGCTCATGCTTGAGCGAGAAGATAGGCTTATCGCCTTCTTCAAGCGCCATGTACTCAATCTCACCAGAAAGCTCAAGAAGAATATCTTTGATAGCTGCATCGCGGTCATCAAGCTCACGCTTTTGAGAACGAATGTCATGAAGTTGAGCAACAAGCATGCCAACAAGTTCCTTGTCAGGAGCAACTTTGACATTACTAGGGTCAACATCCTCAGGCTTAACAGGACGAGGCTTTTTGCGCTCAACCTGCTGCACACCATCAGGAGTGTGAATAACAGTTGCAGTAACATCATGAGAATCAGCCGCAGCTTTAGCCTCATCAATAAGTCGACGAATATCGTCAGTCATTAGAACCTCCAGTTAACATTTTCACCAGCAACTCCGGAGGAGTTTGCTTGTACTCAACACCAGCATAATCATTGCCACGGACATAAAAGTCCTCCAGCTCAAATAAAGTGCCAAAACTAGGCACAACATTGATAACAAACTCTTCAGGAGTCAACTGCTGCATAGGCGGCTGATAATCCTTAGAAATAAGAGACTCATCAAGTGCAAGTTGAGTTTGGAACATAAACACATTTTTTTGACGAGCAGAAGCAATAGCTGTAACAACTGCAATCGCTTTAGCGTCAGGCCGCCCAGATGGCATCTGGACCTGCCTGCGCCAAAACGTTACATGCTTTCCACTCGAAGCGCGCTCACTATAAGTAAAGCCAGCGAACTCCATAGTCTTACGAAGAGACAATGAAGCTTGATAATCAGACACGCTACTCCTTGTTAAAAGATTCCATCATCTCACGCAAAACATCAGCAGCTTTACGCTGAATATCTGCGTTATCAGATGTGGTAACTAATTCGACCTCAGCAGGCTCCTCAACAAATTCCGGCTGGAACTTAATGATTTGCTCAAGAGGAAGATTTTTTAACGCGTCCTTTTTGGCCTTATTTTTAGCACGAACTTTAATACGAGACTTAGCTTCAGCACGAGCAATACGAGCTTCGGCTTCAGATAACTCTTCGTCATCAGAAACCTCAAGCACAATAGTCTTGCGCTGAGTTCCACTAGGCGTACCCTCAGCTTGTTCAGCCTGTGCACGCTGGCTAGCCTCGCCAATGAAACGAGCTACATCAGAGTAGCGATAACGAATCATTCCACGAGACTGACCAGGTGCGACAAACCGCTGAAACGGAAGGTTAACCTCAGGCGACGTACGCCACAAATACAACGTATTAGCGTTGACATTAAGCAGCTCGGCAACCTCACCGGATGTGAGGAGCCTATCGCTACCAGAAAGAAGGTCCTCTAACAAGACCTCATCATTCGGAAGATTCTCCATCGTTTACCTCAGATTCAATAGAAGTGAAAATGCTCTTGATGTGTTCTACATCACCAGTAGCAATTTGCTTAAGCGTGTAATCAAGAGAAGTCTCAATGAGACCCAACTGGCTGCCCAAAGCATCCATGAGCGGAAGAATGATGACATTCTCAAGCTCAGCGCGCTCATCGTCGGACAATTTGTCTGCAAACTCTACTTGCACCGCAGTGCGAACAGTGTCTTCGATAATCATGCCAACACTAGAAATGAGCGCCACGATTCCAGTTTGCGTACTCATGTTACCTGAAGTCGATAGCGAAACGTTAAACGGAATAGTGTCTGTAGGGTCAGCAGCCGCAATAACATCAACGTGAAGCTCACCCAACTTTTCAGGGTCATTCTTTTTCTTAGTAGCCATTAGTTTTCTCCTCTTCCAGTACCCCACCAGCCATCTTCAAGCTGAACAGTAGGGCCCTTTTTATCTTTATCAACAGACTGACGACTTTCGCCAGGCATAGGGGGAATATCATTATTTGGGTCACCCTCAGGCTTGCCGCCGCCATCACCAGGCTGTTCGCCAGGCTGAGCGCCGCCAGGTTGAGGTTTCTCACCAGGCATAGGCGGAATAGCCTCAGCCTGACGAAGAATTTTAGAAGGCTTAGGGTATAGCCAATACAAGGCACCTTTATCGCCAACAAGCTTGTGAGTTTCCTGTAACTCTAGCCAGTTATCTTCACTAATTGAATCAATAGTTAGAGACATGATAGTTTCACCATCCCAGCGATGAGACTGAAGGATGAGACCTTCAACTCCAGCGAAAGGAAGATTTTCTAACACATCGGGTTGAACACGAAGCCATCTGTGAGCCTGATAGAAAGTGCCACGGGTTTCCCAGTTATTTGTAACCATATTGACTACATACTGACGAGCAGCTTGAACGTCAAAGTTGTCACTAATAAGACGATGTGTAATAGCTAAATATGTATTGTATGCATCTTCTGGTTTGTATTGAACGCTAGTGATAGTGCCGAAATCAGTTTCTACTAAACTGTCATGACGACCTTGGGTTAAAGCGTGGCTATGAGCAATATGAGTAATGCCTTCCATACCTTCACGAATATCTTCAGGGTTAATCTCATATTTATATGCAGGATACTGGTCGGGCCAGTTTGCTAGAGGTTTATCGCCACTAACAAACTCACCCAAACCAGCAGCCAAAATATTAGGGTTGATTGGTTCCATCCAACGCCTCCTTACTTTAGAAAGTCTTCAGGATTGATGTCAGCAAA
>JACCDQ012065558.1_pt1 | contig 10735 bp, 11 predicted proteins | sample 7446031 | NCBI WGS metagenome assembly JACCDQ01 (sample SAMN15323442, study PRJNA562643) | freshwater metagenome | isolation source: river surface water | place: USA:Blue River Watershed | collected 2017-08-17
CCATCATCATCCCTTGTCATCGTATCATCAGAAAATCCGGCGAACTCGGCGGCTTTGGCGGCGGACTTAAGATCAAAAAGAAATTACTCGATATAGAACAAAAAAACTGCAAATAAACTTTCCAAAAATTGATTAATTGTAAAAATTTTCTTTCCTAATTTCCAAATCATATGATTTCTTGGATGTCTGCCTCAATTGCACTTCATTTTTTTAAATAAATGAGGGGGAAGTGTGAAGAAAAATCTTAGAAAAGGCAGTCAATTAAAATTAACCAATCTAAAAAATGCAGGAAGAAAGGCCATTCATGATAAGGGGATACGTCATAGCCATCGCGAAAGATTGGTCCGAGCCTCTGGGCTTCATCTCACGATTAAATTGATTAAGGCAGACATGCAAAATAAGACAGTTCTTAAAATTTTAAGATATGCGATTATGAAAGCAAGAAAGCAAAACTTGAAAATCGTTCATTATGCGCTCGAGCATAATCATATTCATCTGTATGCAGAAGCCGTTAACAATGCTGATCTCTCAAAAGGAATGAAGGCTTTTGGCGTCACCTTGGTGAAAAAAATTAATCGCTATCAGCAAAGGAGCGGAAGCTTATACAAACACCGGTATCACTTGCGCATTTTGAAATCGGCGACGGAAGTGAAAAATGTCATCAATTACATTTTGAAAAATGGAATGAAACATCGAAAAAGTAAATCACCTTTTGATTTATATAACTCTGCACTGGTTCTCCATGACTTTAAAATCATTGATCTAAAAGTGATTAAGGCAGACATTCAAAAATCATTGGAATACCAACACTTAAAATGTGTTTTGGATGAATTGAATCTTTATCGAAGGGAATTAAATTTTCTTTTTTAGATTAATGAGTGGCGAAGATTAAAAACTCTTGTTTGTGATGAGGAACTTGAAGTGTTTGAACCTGACGAAATCCCATTTTGGTGAATAGTTTTTTATAAAACTCGATTCTACCAATCACATTATTTTTGGTCACTTTGGTAGTAAAAAATATGCCTTTAATCTTTGAAGTATCTGACGGCAAGAGTTGTTCTAATTCATTAATGCCGGCTTCGGGAGATAAATTCATGTCGACTAAAACCCAGTCTATTTTCTCTGGGAGCTCAGATTTTTTTACATCTTGAATCGCTTTATTGATATGAGTGAATTTTGTAAATGCTAAAACTTTCGGATCCATCACGCCAGGATCAATACCGATAACGGTTGCACCATTTTGTAACATGGCATAGGTAGCGCCACCGGGACTTGAACCAAACTCAACCACCACATCTGATTCATCAACTTCTACATCAAAAACCGCCATGGCCTCTAAAATTTTCATGTATGCGCGCGAAGGTGATGATTCATCGTAAACAATTTTTGGATCACCTAGGGGATAATATTTTTTTCTGCTTTTTTTGAAAGTTTTGCCTAAATAAAATTTGTCATCCGAGAGTTTAATCAATTCTAAAACTTCACTTCCGTTTTCAAGATTAGACGTTTCATAAATTTCACCATCGAGAGAAAAAAAGGATTTTGCTCCAGTATGTTTTTTAAAATCAAGAATTAGTTCAGTTCCCCCTCTTTTAATAAACATTCCCATTGATCGACAAAATGCTAAATCGTCTTCGATTTCAAAAGTCTGTTTATAAGTGACAAAACCTTTTTGAGAATAGGCAAACAGCAATTTAGGATAACGAACTTTGATTTCCTCTTTGAGCAATTTTTCAAAATCGGGGTTACAAATAAAATAATAAAATCCGTCCATATATGGTCAATAATCTAACAATATTTCCTGACTTACGAAATAAAAAAATGTACAATTAACTCTCACTCTCCAAGGAAGAATCAATGAATCAGAAGACTCAATCTACGAATGCCAATGAAAAGCTCATCATATTGATTTTATTTTGCGTCCAATTCACACATATTTTAGATTTTGTACTCATGATGCCTCTTGGACCAAAGCTTTTACGTTTTTTTAGCATCACTTCTCACGAATTTTCTTATCTGGTTTCATCTTATGCATTCGCTGCGGCTTTTTGTGGCTTTATCAGTTCAATGTTTATTGACAAGTATGATCGAAAAAAAGTCTTGATGTTTTTTTATTCAGGATTTTTAATCGGGAACTTTGCCTGTGCGCTTTCTACGACTTTTACCACTTTAATTATTGGAAGAATTCTAGCTGGAGGATTTGGCGGTGTGCTTGCTGGACTTTCATTTTCAATTATTGGAGATATCGTTCCGGAAGAAAGAAGAGGTACGGCTACTGGAACGGTGATGTCGGCTTTTGGTGTCGCTTCAGTAATCGGCATTCCTTTAGGGCTATTGATCGCTGAGAAGTTTGATTGGCAAGCTCCTTTTTGGGCGATTTCCATTTTAACGATCTTGGTTTTAATCTTAGTTCTATTTAAACTTCCATCGATGAGAGAACACATCAGTAAAGAAATCAAAAAGAAAAATTTTGAACTGTCTCACATTATCAATTTATTTTTAATTAAAAATACTCGCAATGCTTTTATGCTAACGATCACTTATATGATGTCTGGTTTTTTAGTCATCCCTTTTATTGGGCAATATTTAGTACGAAATGTTGGTCTTTTAGAAAGCCAATTAAGCTATATGTATTTTACCGGTGGACTTTGCACTCTTTTAACTTCAAGAATTATCGGAAAAATGTCTGACAAGCACGGAAAACATAAAGTCCTTTTCATTATTGGACCGCTTTCATTATTCCCGATTATTTTTATCACCAATCTCCCTCCGGTCCCACTTTACATGGTGCTCATAGGTTCAACCCTCTTTTTTATTTTAATTTCAGGCCGCTTTGTTCCTTTGATGTCAATCATTACTTCTAGTGTTTCAAAAAAAGATCGCGGAGCTTTTATGGCAATCAATACTTCCATCCAACAAATTGCAATGGGATTAGCAAGTACGATCGCTGGGACCATCATTTCAAATTCAAGTGATGGGAAATTGCAAAATTTTAATAAAGTTGGCTATCTTTCTTGTGTGATGACTTTTGCTTTTTTAAGCATTGCAAAGTTTGTAAAAATTCAAGCTGATTAGTATAATTATTAAATATTAGTGAGGTTATATGAAAGCATCTTTCAACATTATTATTTTATTTTTATTAACTCCCTTTATATTTGCTGAAACAAAAATGGTTGCCAAAGTTGAATTAGTTGGTGGAGAGGTTAAAGCACGATTACAAGACGGGCAAATCATCACACTAAAAAAAGATCAAGAGATCGCCGAAGGTGCGATTATTAAAACTTTCGAAAATAGTTTTGTAAAAATTTCTTTTTCAGATCAATCTAGCACCACTCTTGGAGCAAACTCCATTTTTAAAATTACTGCTTTTACTAAAACAGAACCAGGAATTTTGTATTTACTTCGCGGCAAGCTGCGCTCTCAAGTTTCTAAAGACTATATGAACATGGAAAATAAAAATCAGTCGAAACTTTTTATTAGAACGAAGACGGCGGCCATGGGAGTTCGCGGTACTGATTTTCAGGTGAACTTTGACCAAAAAACCGAAAACACCAGTCTATTAACCTTTGAAGGTTCAGTGGTGATGAATAAAATCGATGAGTCGCTTCGCGATCGCGCTTTAAATCAAAAGTCGCTTGAATATTTACTTGAAAGAAAAGAACGAATTCAAGTCGATGCGGGAAGATTTTCTTTTGTAAATAAAGATTTAAGAGATCGTCCTTTAAAGATTCATGAAATGGATAAAACCATTGAAAAAGAGATAAAAGAAAACAAGGTCCCAATGGATAAAAATCATGAAGCGGTTGAAAAAATTATTCAAAAGGAAACTTTTGAACGCTTAAAAGAACCAAATCCCGAAAAACCAAGCTTAAAAGAAGTGATGCAAGATTTGTCCAAGATAGAAAAAAATTCTGATCAGACTCAACGAAAGGATGTCGATTTTAGATTTCCGTCCGATCCAAATCGCGATCTAATTAGAAAAGAAATGAAACAGAACTTAAAAGAAGAACTTCGCGATGATTTAAGAAAAGACCGAAGAATGAAAAGAAGAGAAGATGGCCCCATTATGAAAGAGCCGATTCGCGAAGAAGCTCCAACCAAAACCGGAACCATTGATCCTGTTCGTCAGTAATAGGAGGTGAATTATTAAAAACTTTGAACGAATCTATATTGAAATAGGAAACATTTGCAATCTTCAATGTTCGTTTTGTCCTATCGTCGAGCGCGATAAGTTTTTAATGAGTCTGACTGATTTTGAAAAGACACTAAAAGCCGTTTCTCCTCACACTAAATTTATAACATTACACTTGATGGGTGAACCACTCGCCCATCCGCATATCTTAGAGATTTTAAATGTCTGCGAAGATAATTTTAAAAAAAATCTTGGACCAAAAATTATTTTAACGACTAATGGAATTTTAATTAACAAATATAAAGAAGATTTAATCCGTTTTCATTCAGTTCATCAAATTAATTTTTCTCTTCATAGTTTCACTGATAATTTTAAAGATCGAGACTTTAGACCTTATCTAATGGATATTTTAAATTTTTCTAAAGACTCACAGAAAGCACGTAGTGATTTGTATATCAATTATCGACTTTGGTCTTTGAAGAATGTGAATGAACAAAATCTGGAAAATGAAAAATTTATGGATGAAATCAATCAATTTTTTAAAGTTGATATTTCAAAAACGATTGATGTTGGCTCTATAAAAAGTAAACGTATTGAAGATAAAATTTATTATCACTTTGATTCTAGATTTATTTGGCCTTCACTTGATTACCCTATTATTTCAAAGACGGGCACCTGCCATGGCCTAACTCAACATATCGGCATACACGCTGACGGCACCGTTGTTCCTTGCTGCCTCGATAAAGAAGCAAAAATTCCTCTGGGCAATATTTTAACTACCCCCTTGTTAGAAATCATGAATCAAAAGGAAGTCCAAGCGATGAAAAGTGGATTTGAAAAAAACACTTTGGTGAATCCTCTTTGCCAGCGCTGCCAGTATATCACGAGATTTCAATAGGTTAACCCGTAAGGTTTTTTCTGAATAATCCGAAAAGTCTATCGTTAAGGATGGATTATGACAGAAGACGAACTCGAACAGCGGCGTAAAGAATTTAGAGATAAAGAGGTCGAAAACAAGATCGAGAACTACAAACAAGTGGGTGTTGTAGAATATCGTCAATCCACTTTAAAGCATCATTACACTTATAAGCGCGTAGACACTCGTCTGCCTAAAATTTTCTGGTTTTTAATCATCAGCCAGGCGGTATTTTTAGTCTTTTTTGTGAGTCTATACAGCTTTTCTTTTTTCCAGAAAACCAAGTTTATCACTGCGGCAGTGATGCCTTAAAAATTGCAAATCTAGCAAATTTATGAAATAAATTCCCTATGAAAATACTACTAGGTGTCAGTGGATCTATCTCAGCATACAAAACCTTTGATTTGGTTCGAGAACTCATTAAACTTAACCATTCGGTGAAAGTGATTTTAACAGAAGGTGCTTTGCAATTTGTTAAGCCTGAAGTCTATGGCTATCTTGGAGTCGAAAAAGTTTATCTCGCTAAAGATGATTTTAAAAATAGTGGTGTCCTCCATGTGGAACTTTCAAGATGGGCCGACACTTTTTTAATCGCCCCTACATCGGCCAATACACTTTCAAGATTAGCCAGTGGTGCCGCAGATGATTTACTCACTTCGGTTTTTTTGGCTTATGAAAATTCTAAACCGATCATTATTAGTCCGGCGATGAATACTCAAATGTTGAACCATCCATTCGTCGAAGAAAATATTAAAAAAATTGAAAAACTAAAAACGCTTCCTCACCTTTTATTTCTCGATTCAAATGCGGGAGAACTTCTTTGCGGAGAACTAGGAAAAGGAAAACTACCTGAGATTAGATCATTAATAGCCATTCTTGAAACTTACACGACAGTTAAAAATAATAAGAAAGTTTTAATTTCAACCGGAGCCTCTATCACTCCCCTTGATCCTGTTCGCTATTTAACCAATTCATCTTCTGGTGTGACGGGCTTTCATTTGGCTTACAGTTTGTTGAAATTGGGCTTTCAAGTTTCAGTAGTAGCAGGAATTCATTCCACTCATCTTTTAGATGATTTAATCAAGCATCCCCATTTTAAATTGATTCGTGCAAAGTCAGTTCATGATTTTAAAAATCACATCATGAATGATATAAAAAGCGTTGATTACTATTTTTCTAGTGCCGCTCTTTCAGATATTGAATTTCATGAAGCCGATGAAAAAATTAAAAAAGATCAAATTCAAAATCATATTGAAGTAAAACCTGCGCCTGATATTTTAAAATCTATCGTCGAATTAAATTTAAAAAATTTAAAAATCATTGGCTTTGCCGCCGAGACAAACTTAACGAAGGAAATGCTTTTAAAAAAATACCAATCAAAGCCTGTAAATATTTTAATTGGCACCAAAGTTCACAATGGTTTAAATCAAAAAGATGTCGTTCAAGGTTTTGAAAATGATTTTGCAGACTACCGTTTTTTCATTAAAGATGAAATTGTTTTTGAAGGCCGTCTAGAAAAGAAAAATTTAGCGGAAAAAATATTAGGTTTTATATAAGTTATGATGAAAGTTTTTAACACCAAAAGTGAAATTCAAAATTATTTAAAAAATGCGCCAAATAAATCTATCGGTTTAGTTCCGACAATGGGAAATCTTCACCTTGGTCATTTATCTTTGCTTGAAGCTTCGATAAAAAATCACGATGTTAGTATTATAACTATTTTTGTCAACCCAACACAGTTTGGACCAACTGAAGATTTCAATAAATACCCGCGCACCCTTGATCAGGATTTAAACTTGATTGAAAGTTTGGCCATAAAATTAACTGATCAAAAAGAAATCGTGGTTTTTGCTCCTTTATCCAATGAAGAAATTTATCCAGCGGGATTTTCAAGTAGAATCAGCGTGGGAGAAATAAAAAATATTTTATGCGGTAAATTTCGTCCCATTCACTTTGATGGCGTGGCCACGGTTGTATACAAACTATTTCAATTAACCAAACCAAAAACCGCCTATTTTGGCCAAAAAGATTATCAACAATGTGTCGTGATAAAAAAAATGGTTTCAGACTTAGAACTTCCCATCAATATCACGATCATGCCGATTATTAGAAATCATGATGGTTTGGCGCTTTCTTCGCGCAATCAATATTTATCTGACACTGAAAAAGCTGAAGGATTAAAACTCTATCAAAGTATTTCTCACATTAAAAAGTTGATTGCAGAAAACCAAGATTATAAACCTTTTTTAGATGAATGCTTAAAAGATTCACGCTTTGATTATTTAGAAGTTTTAAATGCAGAAGATTTAACTCTCCCTGATTTAAAAACTAAAAATTTAGTCATTGTTGGTGCCTATCGCATCAACGCCACTCGCTTATTAGATAATATGTTAGTAGAGAATAAAAATGCTTGATAATGAATTTAATATTGATACCAACTTTTCTGCCACTCTTGTTTCAATTGTGTCACCTAATTTCAAAGAGCACTCGACAGAAATTGAAACCAACCGATCGCTGATTGAATTAAAAGAACTGCTGCGCACTTTAGGAATTAAATCTAATTCTGTTCAAGTCCAGAATAGAAAAGACATAGATCCGGCTACCATTTTAGGCTCAGGAAAAATCAAAGAAATTTCAGAAATTGCTAAAGATGAAGGATCTAAGCTTTTAGTCTTTGATTTTGAATTAACCGCCAGACAAAATAATAATATCCGAGAAATTTCTGATCTAGCGGTGGTTGACCGAGTACATGTAATTTTAGAAATCTTTGCTAAACATGCCAGAACCAGAGAAGCGAAGATTCAAATTGAAATCGCCAGACTCCAATACATGCTTCCGCGTCTTGCTGGATTTTGGACTCACTTAAATCGTCAACGAGGTGGTGTTGGGGTTTTAGGTGGAGAAGGTGAAAAGCAAATTGAGCTAGACCGAAGAATCATTCGTGAAAAAATTGAGTTCTACAAAGAAGAACTTGAAAAACTTGAAGTGCAAAGACGTGAGCGAAGAAAAAAACGCCAAAACCAATCGGTGACCGCCGCCCTTGTGGGTTACACCAACGCCGGAAAATCTTCTATTATGAATCGACTGTGCAAAGTGGATATTCTCGAAGAAAATAAACTTTTTGCCACACTTGATTCTACTTATCGAATGCTCAATCCCGACACCAAACCGCCCATGATCTTAATCGATACCGTAGGATTTATTTCCAATCTTCCAAACACATTAATTGATGGGTTTAAAACGACGCTAGAATCGGCCTTAGAAGCAGATTTACTGGTGGTAGTGTGTGATGTGAGCGACCCCAACTTTGAAAAGCATTTAGAGGTCACTCAGACAGTTTTAAAAGAACTTAATGTCGATGATAAGGAACAATTAATCGTTTTTAATAAGACCGATTTATTTAATGACCCGGTTAAAAAAATGTTGATTAAGAGAAAGTACCCCAATTCATTTTTTGTGAGTAGCTACAATCTTGAAGAAATGAAAGAACTGCGAGCTTATATCATTGATTATTTTTTAAAAAAACAAGAACACTATGACCTCTTTATCCCTTACGAAGATGGAGCGGCTCATTCAGCGGTTCGCTCAAAAACCAATGTGATTAATACCACTAATCATGAAAAAGGAATCTTTTATCGTGTCCGTATTCCTGAATTTTTGTTCGGCGGACTCGGACTTCATAGCTATATCTTGGCCCCTGAAGAAATCGAAAAACTAGATAAGAGCAAACTCAACTTCTAAATCTTAAAAATAGCGCAATTGCAAAAACTGCGATCGTCACAACGATTCCGATGATGATTTGCCTTGTGTCTTTGTCCATTTTTCACCTCTAATTCTATTAGTTTACCTAAAAAGCTCAAGAGAATCCAAATAATTCCGATAAAACCTTACAGTGACTTGTTAAAGGGAATAATCCCTTCCTACAATTATTCATTATGACCAACGTAGATAGAGAAATTACCAGAGAAGATATTCGCGAGTTTTTTAAAACCAATACACTTCGAAGTGATGTCGAAATTCGCGTTTTAAAATTAAAAGAGCAAATGCCCCAGCTTTCAACACTAGAAGCTTTAGAAATGCTTTTAGATTGGCAAGATTTTACTTCAGTCGCAAATCAATAATTCGCTTTAATTTACCAGTTCGTTCATTTGATAACAGTTCGTGATCTTTCACAATTTTAACTTTTAAAGGATGAATCATATTTTTATTTAATACATCAGAGTAGACTTTTTTCTCTTTGATAAATTCTTCTATAATTAGCTTTTTTACTTCATCTTGGTCGTCTAAATGATGGGCATGAACAATTAAAGTGAGTTCATCTTTGTGATCATAGTGATTTAAAATCATCTGAAATTGAAGGCCAGAATAATTTTTTAAAGTTCGAATGACCATATCACGGGTGTCTTCAAAATAGACTGAAATGGTACCTAGCCGTGCGGCTTCTTCTGCTCGTCCCATCAATTTGAATTTTCGATCAAGGGTGTTTTCGTCTTCTATCCACATTGCCAGATCCCCTGCGGGATAGCGAATAATCGGCATCAGCTTCCTAGTTAGATTAGTTAACAAGACTTTTCCCACTTTATTTTTTTCCGTGATTAATTCATGAGTATCTGGATCAATGATTTCAATAATAGTGGCACTTGAAAAAACTCGATGTTCAAATGGAAGGCATTCAGGAGTGATAAAGCCTAGAAGTCCCCCATCCACGCTGGCACAGCCAATGGAAGATATTTCTATTTGGGGAAAGATTTTTTTGATGGCATCAACCTGATCGGCATACATCGCTTCGCCACCAAATAAGATTCGATCGATGGAGATATTTTTAAATTCTAGCTTATGAGCTTCATAGAATTCAAAAAGTTTTAGAATTTGCGAAGGGACTCCACACAGGACATTAATTTTAAATTCTTCGATAGTATTTAGAGTGCTTTTAAATTCATTGGCCCCTGAGATTGGATATTGCGAGATGGGTTTATCATTATTTGGAATCGATTGCAGCGAATCTTTGATAAATAAAAATGAAGCGTATAAATCCCCAACATAAAATAAATTGGCGACGCGATCGTTCTTTTTTAAAATTCCTTTGGCGATCCCTTGGCCAAAAAAATGCGTGAAGGTTTGCCATTCTTCATGAGTAAAATAAGAATATTTTGGAGCTCCGGTTGATCCACCACTTTTAAACACAATCCCGTCTGGATTTTTACTGGTTAAAATGTCGCTTTTCCAAAAGCTGTCTTGATCAATAATGGGAACATCTTGTAGTGACTCTCTTTTAGAGTTTTTTAAGAGCTCACGATAAAAAGGACTATGATTGTAAGCATGATCAAGAATTTCTTTTAGACTGTACACTTTCATATTGTTCTCTTTTTTAATGACGATGATCAATAACCGATTTTAATTTTCCGGTATTTTTATTAAAGACAAAATCAAAGCTAGCTATAAATTTTATTTTTAAATCCAACACTTGATCTTTTTTAACCACTTCATTTACTTCTGCGTACTCTCTCATAAAAAAATCAAGTAGATTTTCTTTTTCTAAACTTTTTTCAACCCAAATTTCAATAAAATCTTTGTTCGCTCCATCCCCAGCATGCAGGTGTAATTGTAGATTCTCTTTGTAATTAAATTGATCTATCAATAACTTTTGAAACTTCTGATAAGAAAAAAAGATCGAGCCTATGCGAAAC
>JACCDQ010102472.1_pt1 | contig 10734 bp, 8 predicted proteins | sample 7446031 | NCBI WGS metagenome assembly JACCDQ01 (sample SAMN15323442, study PRJNA562643) | freshwater metagenome | isolation source: river surface water | place: USA:Blue River Watershed | collected 2017-08-17
GAGGGTTCCCACGTTGATCACTCCTATGTTCCACTGCTTAAAAAATCAGCAGGATATGTGGATAACGTGGCTCAGTTTTGCAGCGGAATCAGCTCATTTGTGGGTCAAGTTTGGATTGGAATCAACACCCAGGATGCGAACAGTGTGAGGAGGGATATGACGACCGTGACGGACCGTGACAAACGACGTGACAACGATAGGCCGTTCGTCACCTCGTCACGCCTGTTCTACCGTCGAGTGCTGAAAATGAAAGGGCTTAGAATCTCTTCTAAGCCCTTGATTTCAAAGCGAATCTGGTAGGCGCGATTGGACTCGAACCAACGACCCCCACCATGTCAAGGTGGTGCTCTAACCAGCTGAGCTACGCGCCTGGGTCGGTAACAAGATTTGAATTATAGCAGGAAAAACGCGCTTCTGTCACCGCCTGCGCACCACTTGCACCCCCGGCACATCCGACACGGCTGACATGACTTTGGTCACCCGCGTGGCATCGGTCACCTCGACGGTGAAGGTCATCCACGCCACACCCCGGACCGATTGGGTCTGCACCCCAATGACGTTGATTTTTTCGCGAGCGAACGCGTCCGAAATGTCACGCAACAGACCCTGGCGGTCCACCGCCTCCACCGCCACATCCACCGGATAGAAAGCGGGCTCAGTCCCCTTGCCTTTGGCACCACTCCACTGCACATCGATCACACGCCCCGGGTGCTTGCCCGACAGATTGGCAAAGTCGGGGCAATCGGCCCGGTGAATGCTGACACCTTTGCCCCGCGTCACGAACCCACAGATGTCGTCAGGTGGCGCAGGCTTGCAGCATTTGGCCAACTGGGTGAGCAACGAATCCACCCCCACCACCAGCACGCTGCCCTGGGGCGCTTTCTCGTCGCTGCGCGCCTTGCGCAACACCACCTCATCGGGCGTCGGCACGGGCTCGGGCGGGTTGAGTTGCTGCTCCACCGCGCGCAGCGAAATGTCCTCCTTGCCCAGCGCCTCGAACAAGGCCTGCGGCGTGCCGTACCCCAACGCAGCGGCCAATTCATCCAAGTTGATGGCAGTTTTGCCTTCGCGCTGCAATAGTTTGTCCAGCGCTTCACGGCCACGAGCGGCGTTGTCTTGGGCCGCCAAGGCGTTGAACCAGGCGCGCACCTTGCTTTTCGCGCGATGGCTGACCAAATAGCCCTGCTCAGGGTTGAGCCAGTCGCGCGAAGGCCCGCCCTCCTTGGCAGACACGATTTCGACCGTTTGGCCGTTCTCCAGCCGGGTGTTGAGCGGCACCATCACCCCGTCAATGCGGGCGCCACGGCAGCGGTGGCCCAGATCGGTGTGCACGGTGTACGCAAAATCCACCGGCGTGGCACCCTGTGGCAATTCCACGATGGCAGCATTCGGCGTCAGCACGTAAATGCAGTCGTCGAACAACTGGTTGGTCGTGCCGCTCAAATCGCGCTGCCACGCCAACAACTGGCGCAAGACCGCGATCTTGGCGTCGTAATCGGAACTGGCCGTCACGCCGGCGTAGCCTTTCGCGCCGGCCTCCTTGTAAGCCCAGTGCGCGGCCACGCCATGCTCGGCATGGTCGTGCATGGCCTGGGTGCGGATCTGGATTTCAAACGCCCGGTCCTGCCCGTCCCGAACCACCGTGTGCAGCGATTGGTAACCGTTGGGTTTGGGCTTGGCGATGTAGTCGTCAAACTCCTCGGGCACCGGGCTGAAATGCGCGTGCACGTAGGCCAGCACGCGGTAGCAATCGTCTATCTCGGGCACCACCACGCGCAAAGCCCGGATGTCGAACACCTGGTCAAAGTCGAGCGACTTGCCTCGCATTTTCTTGACGATGCTGAAAATGTGTTTGGGCCGGCCTTGCACCTGGGCATCGATCCCTTGGGCGCGCAATTCGGCTTCCAGCGACAGCCGCACCTGCTCAACATGGCTTTCACGCTCCACCCGCTTTTCGTCCAGCAGGCGCGCAATCTGTTTGTAGGTGTCGGGCTCCAGGAAGCGGAACGACAAATCTTCCATTTCCCACTTGATCTGCCAAATGCCCAGGCGGTTGGCGAGCGGGGCAAAAATGTGCAGCGATTCGTGGGCAAGATCGCGGTCGGGCAGGGTTTTGGCGGCCGCGTGGTAGCGCAGCGTCTGCAGGCGCGAGGCCAGGCGCAGCATCACCACCCGCAAGTCGCGCGAAAACGCCAGCAACATCTTGCGGATGTTTTCGGTCTGGCTCGCGTCCAGTTCAGACACCGGCGCCTTGCTGCTGGGCACGGCGCCCCCCTGCCCTTGCTGGGCCAGCCGCTGGGCCCTGACCTGGGCCGCCTTCAACCTGGCCTGGCGTTGCAATTGCACCAGTTTGGTGGTTTCCATCGCCACGTCGGCAAAGTCGGTGCCGAAGGCTTTGGCGATCACTTCGCGCGGGCGGTTCAGGTGCTGGCAGGCGTACACCAGGTACACCGTGGCCTGCATGTCAGGCGTGCCACCGATGTGGCGCAGGATGTTGACCACCGCATCGGCATGGGCGAGGGTGTTTTCACCGCTGTCCAACGACTCAGCCAGCAGCAAGGGCTCGGCAAAAGCCCGGGCGCGGGACAACGACAAGCCCGAGGGGTCGGGCGGATGGTCGCCCGCCAACGCCGCTGCAATGGCGGTGTGCGGGAGTTCAAGGGTCGATTCGGACAGCAAGTGATCTCTCATCATGGCGCCAGCAGGAACCCGGTCACTGCCGCCACCTGTTTGGGCACCACCAGGGTGGGGGCATGGCCCACGCCAGCGAACTCCACCAACTGGGCGCGAGGCCCACGGGTTGTCATTTGTTGGGCGGTTTCGGCCGCGAGCAAATCGGAAACGCTGCCGCGCAGCAGCAAAGTCCGTGCCGTGATCGCATCGTACATCTGCCACAGCAGGGCTTGTCCTTCAGCCGCCGCGCGTTGCATCTGCTCGGTATTCTGAGGAGCGAGCAAGGCCTTGAAAGGCACCCCAATGCTGGGGTCGTAGTGCAAAGACCAACCGCCTTCGACCGGTCGCAGCATCGGGCGTGTCAGGGACAGCCATTGTTCGGGCGTGTGGGGGCCAAAGCCGGTGGAAATGGCCCACAGCGCGTCGGCGGCGGCTTGCTCGGACGGGTACACCGGCTGCACGCCGACGTAATCGGCGATCCGGCGCAAGGCTTGCGGCTCGATCACCGGGCCGACGTCGTTCAGCACCAGTCGGCGCAAGCCGACCGCTGCCTGCGAAGCCAAGGCGATGCCGATCAAACCGCCCATGCTGGTGCCCACCCAGTCGATATTCAGGGCATACGGCTCCGCCGAACCGGTGGCAGCGGCGTGGCGCTGGCGCAGGTGGGCGAGCAGCACGGCCAGATCGGTGGCGTAGGTGGGCACCTGGTAAGCCATGGGGTCGGCCAGCCAGTCGCTGTGGCCGCGCCCCGCGACGTCCACACACACCACGCACGCACGGTGGGCCAAAGCTCGGGCCAGCACGTCAAAGTCGCGGGCCTGACGGGTGAGCCCGTGCACGCAAACCACCACATGGGGCGGGCAGGCCGCGCCAGTGGCATTCCACTCCCACCAGGCCAGGCGCCGCTCGGCGCTGTGTGCGGCTTTGGGGCCGGGCACATCGAGGTGGTGCAATACGGGTTCCATGGTGTTCTCCCGAGGGCTGGCGACCGAAACCACCACCCTCACATCCGTGATAATGACCGGGACTCACTTGCGGCTCAAGCCCCCTGTGGCGGCTGGCCGCTGGTTCCCGGATGACTCTGATCGTAATTGAAATGGAGAACGCTTCATGCTGACCAACAAGACCGCCCTGGTCACCGGTTCCACCAGTGGCATTGGCCTGGGCATTGCCAAGGCGCTGGCCCGTCAGGGCGCCAACATCGTGCTCAACGGTTTTGGCGATGTGGAGGCCGCGCGGGCTGAGGTGGCAGCGCTGGGCGTGCGCGTGGCCTACCACGGCGCCGACATGAGCAAGCCGGCCGAGATTGAAGCCATGATGCAAGCGGCGGCCAGTGAGTTCGGACGCGTGGACATCCTGGTGAACAACGCGGGCATTCAGCACGTGGCGAGCGTGGAAGACTTTCCGGTGGAGCGCTGGGATGCGGTGATCGCGATCAACCTGAGCAGTGCGTTCCACACCAGCCGGCTGGCGCTGCCGGCCATGAAGGCGGCCAATTGGGGCCGCATCATCAACGTGGCGTCGGTGCATGGGTTGGTGGGGTCGGCGCAAAAATCGGCTTACGTGGCGGCCAAACATGGCATCGTGGGCCTGACGAAAGTGACTGCGCTGGAAAACGCCACCACCGGCGTGACCTGCAACGCCATCTGCCCCGGCTGGGTGCTGACGCCGCTGGTGCAAAAACAGGTGGATGCCAAAGCGGCGGCCCTGGGGTTGACGAACGAGGAAGCGACCAAACTGCTGCTGGGGGAAAAAGAACCGTCGATGCAGTTCACCACCCCAGAGGAATTGGGCGAACTGGCGGTGTTTTTCTGCTCGCCAGCGGCCAACAACGTGCGCGGCGTGGCCTGGAACATGGATGGCGGCTGGGCCGCCCAGTGATCCACCTGGGCCCGCAGTCGATCATTTCATCTGCACGCTGCCCGACACCGTGACCTGAACCAGGCTCTTGCCTGGTTCGGTGGGCACCGGAGCCGCTGACATCGCAGCGCCCATTTCCGCCGCCACCATCAGCCGGGGGCGTGCGGTTGGTGGCAAGCCGGCTTCGCCAATCGACACTTCGCGCACGCTGTAACCCTTGAAGCCGAAGTCCTGCGCGACCTGTTGCGCCTGGGTCTTGAAGCGAGCGATGGCCTGCTGACGCACCTCGGCCTCAACACGCTGGCTGGCGTCGCGGCTGACCGAGAAGTACATCTGCGAAACCACCATGCCCGGGGTGTCACCCGCGAGGGCGGCCACCCTGGCCACATCGCGGCCTTGCAGCAGCAACTCCGCGCTCCCCTGCCAGCCGACGATCTGCCCATCACGCCCATGCCGGGGTTGCACCATGAAAGCGCCGGTGCTGATGTCCAGGCCAGGGCCGGCTTTGCCGCGCGCATGGGTCAAGGCCCGGTCTAGCACCGATTTCAACTGGTTTTGCACCGTGCCCGCGTCGGTGGCCTGGTGGCGCACCACCAACACGGCGGTCAGCCAGTCCTGCACCACCTCTTGCTGGGCGGTGGTACTGAGTTGAACCACGTTTTCGGGTGCGGGCATCATCTGCGCCTGTGCGCTGGCCGCGGCGGCCAACATCACCCACGGCCAAGCCCAACGGGCGGCACGTTGGACGGGAGACATCGTCTGGGGGGTGGAAATTGTGGCGTGCATGGCGTCCTCCAACAAATGATCAGGTACTCAGTGTGCCAGCTGGCTGCACCAAAACCACCACGCCACCGTGCAGGGACCGGCAGTTTTCGGCAACATCTGTAACAGCAGGTGACCGAAGGCACCACGCTCAAGGCTTGGGCGCTTGCGTGCCCGAGAGCCAATGCCACAATGTGCGGATTGTTTCGCCGGGAGAATGAACATGCCGACCTCCAGTCAACGCCCTGACCGCATCGTGGTGGTCGATGACGACGCGCGCATCCGTGAACTGCTCAACCGCTACCTCACCCAGGAGGGGTTTGACGTGTGGGTGGCCGAAGATGGCCGCGCACTGAACCGACTGCTGACGCGCGACACGGTGGACCTGATCGTGCTGGATTTGATGATGCCCGGCGAGGACGGCCTGAGCATCTGCCGCCGATTGAGAGCGCAGAACGACAAGACGCCGATCATCATGCTGACCGCGAAAAGCGAGGATGTGGACCGCATCGTGGGACTGGAAGTGGGCGCGGACGACTACCTGGGCAAGCCGTTCAACCCGCGCGAATTGCTGGCGCGCATTCACGCGGTGCTGCGGCGGCGCCCCCAGACCGAAATGCCCGGTGCGCCCTCGCTGGAGGCTGAGGTGGTGCGCTTCGGCCCGTTTGAGCTGGACCTGGGACAACGCACGCTGAAGCGCGAAGGGGTGGACGTGGGGTTGACCACCGGGGAATTCGCGATGCTGAAGGCGTTGGTGCGCCACCCCCGGCAGCCCTTGTCGCGTGACAAACTGGCGCAACTGGCGCGCGGCCGCGAATTTGAGCCGTTTGACCGCAGCCTGGACGTGCAAGTCTCCCGGTTGCGCAAGCTGATCGAGGCCGACCCATCATCGCCGCGGTACCTGCAAACCGTCTGGGGCATTGGCTACGTTTTTGTGCCCGACGATGGCGAAGTCTGAGCCCCGGGGCAGCATCAGCCTGTTCTGGCGCACGTTTTTGCTGCTGGCCTTGCTGTTGCTGGGCACCATCGTCGCGTGGTTTCAGACCTTCCGCACGCTGGAGGAGGAGCCCCGTGCTTTGCAGAGCGCGCGCCAGCTGGCCACCTTGGTGAACCTGACCCGCGCCGCGTTGGTGCACGCGGATGCGATCGCGCGGGTATCGCTGGTGAAAACGCTGGTGGACGAAGAAAACGTGCGGATCGCCGTGCGCGAACCCACCGACACCCACGAACCCTACAACCAGAACCCGCTGGACCAACGCATCAGCCAAGTGCTCGCTGAACGGCTGGGCCAGAACACCATCGTAGCGCGGCAAGTGAACGGGTTTTCGGGCTTGTGGATCGGGTTCGACATTGGGGAGGAAACCTACTGGTTGCTGGTAGACCCCGAACGGGTGGACGTGATTGGAGGCGTGACTTGGCTGGTGTGGCTGTCGATTGCAGCGAGTTTGTCGCTGCTGGGCGCGTTGGCCATCACCCGCCTGATCAACCACCCGTTGAAGCGGCTGTCGGTGGCGGCGGCGCGCATTCGGGAGGGGGAATTTCAAAGCAGCCAGCTCGATGAATCGGTACCCACCAACGAAATTCGGGAAGTGAATGTGGGCTTCAACCGCATGGCGGAAAAGCTGGCGCAGGCCGAAGCAGACCGCACGCTGATGCTGGCGGGCATTTCGCACGATGTGCGCACACCCTTGGCGCGCCTCAGGTTGGAAACCGAGATGAGCGTGGCGGACCCCACCACGCGGGAGTTGATGGCCGCGGACATTGAACAAATCGATGCGATCGTGGACAAGTTCATGGACTACGCGCGGGCTGGACGTGCCCAGGCCACGCCCGTCCAGCTGAACGACGTGGTGCAAAACGCGCTGCAACCGTGGCTGGCGCGAGCAGACATGGAGCTGGACGTGTCGGTGCCCGAAGCGCTGCAAGCCCTGGGCGATCCGGTCGAGCTGGTCCGCGTGGTGAGCAATCTGCTGGAAAATGCGTCGCGCTACGGCCGTGGCGCCGACGGCGTGGCCCGCGTGACCCTGGCAGCCCACAGCGAAGGCGACAAGGTGGTGTTGGTGCTGCGGGACCAAGGGTCAGGGGTGACCAAAGAAGTGCTGAACCACCTGACCGAGCCGTTTTACCGCGCTGACACGGCCCGCACCTCGGCGGCGGGGGCTGGCCTGGGCTTGGCCATTGTGCAGAAAACCCTGGTGCGCATGGGTGGCCAGCTGGCCTTGAGCCTGCCTCCCGAGGGTGGCTTGCAGGCACAAATCACCCTGCGACGCGTGGCCTGAAAGGGCTGGGGGAGGACCGCGTCAGACGCGGTAAATCAACACTGCGGCGCGGGCTTCCATGCTCAAGCCCTCGCCCACCGGACCCAGTTTCTCGGCTGTTTTGGCTTTGACGTTGACCTGGTCCTCCGCCAAACCCAGCACCTCCGCAATCCGCTGGCGCATCGCAGGCTTGTACTGCGCCAAGCGGGGCGCCTGCGCGATCACGGTGCAATCCACGTTGGCCACCTGGTAGCCCAGCGCCCGCACACCGCGAGCGGCTTCGGCCAGCAGCACCGCGGAATCGGCTCCTTTGTAGCGGGGGTCGGTGTCTGGAAACCAGGTACCGATGTCGCCCTGCCCGGCCGCGCCCAGCAAGGCGTCGGTGATGGCATGCAGCAGGGCGTCGGCATCGGAATGCCCCAGCAGACCGCTGTGGTGGGGCACGTTCACCCCGCCCAACCACAAGGGGCGCCCAGGCACCAGCGCGTGCACATCCCAGCCCTCCCCCACCCGCCACGGCGGCAGTGGGCGCAAATGGTCTTCGCTCATTCGGTATCCTCACGTTGGGTGCTTGGGCGGCGACTCTGCAACACGGCCTCGGCCAGCGCAAAGTCCTCCGGGTAGGTCACCTTGAAATTTTGCACGCTGCCCCGCACCAGCCGCGGCGTCAGCCCAGTGCGTTCCACCGCGCTGGCCTCGTCGGTGATGCCGGCAAACCCCTCGGCGCTTTGAGCCTCCAGCGCAGACCACAAGGTGGAGACGCGGAACATTTGCGGCGTCTGCGCTTGCCAGACATCGGCCCGATCGACCGTTTGATGGGCGCGGCCACCGGCGTCGGCCTTTTTCAGCGTATCGGGCACGGGTACCGCCAACAGGCCACCCACCGGGTCTTCGATGCAGGAGTCAATCAAAGCCTCCACCTCCGCCGGGCGCAGGAGACAGCGGGCCGCGTCGTGCACCAGCACCCAGTCTTGCGGCCGAGCGCCTGCGCCCTGCAAGGCCAGCAGCCCATTGAACACGCTGTGGGCCCGCGTGGCGCCGCCCACATGCCACACCCGCACCCGGGCGTCTGGGCTGGTGTAGGCCACGTCATCGGGGGCCACCACCACCCCCACACCGGCCAAGGCGGGCACCCCGAGCAGTGCGTTCACCGTGTGATCGATGAGGCGCGCACCCGCGACGCGCTGGTACTGCTTGGGTTGCGCCGTGCCGGCTCGGCTGCCGCTGCCAGCACACGGAATCAGCGCGTAGCAACGAGCGGGCGCATCGGCCGTGTCGGGAAATGGAGGGGCGTTGGTGACCATGGTGTGCGCTGATTCTAAAATCGCGCACAACGTCACCCCGCCTGTTGCGGGGTATTTGTTTTTGTTGCGCCGACCCAACTGCGATGGAACTGCCCAAACTCACCCCTGGAAAACGCTACGCCTTGCCGCAACCGATGGGGTCGGCCGACGCGCTGTTGCTGGCCCAACTGGGTGTGCGCGAGAAGGCGGCCGGTCGGCCCGTGGCCATCGTCACCGCCGATGCGACCGACGCCCAGCGCCTGCTGGACGAATTGCCCTTCTTCGCCCCCGGCCTGCGCTGCGCGCTGTTCCCCGACTGGGAAACGCTGCCCTACGACAGCTTCTCGCCGCACCAGGATTTGATCTCGGAGCGGCTGGCGACGCTGTGGCGCATCCAGCAACGCAAGGTCGAGGACGGCGCCGACGTGGTGATCGTCCCCGCCACCACGGCGCTCTACCGGTTGGCACCGCCGTCTTTCCTGGCCGGCTACACGTTTGAATTCAAAGTCAAACAAAAGCTGGACGAAGCCAAGCTCAAAGCGCAACTCACCCTGGCCGGCTACCAGCACGTGACCCAGGTGGTCAGCCCCGGCGAATACGCGGTGCGCGGCGGCCTGATCGACCTGTTCCCCATGGGCTCGCTGGTGCCCTACCGGGTGGACCTGTTCGACAACGAAATCGACAGCATCCGCACCTTCGACCCCGACAGCCAGCGCAGCCTCTACCCCGTGCCCGAGGTGCGCCTGCTGCCCGGCCGCGAATTCCCGATGGACGAGGCTGCGCGCGCCAAATTCCGCGCCCGCTGGCGCGAGTTGCTGGACGGCGACCCGACCAAGAGCCGCATCTACAAGGACATGGGCAACGGCGTGGCCACCGCCGGCATCGAGTACTACCTGCCGCTGTTCTTCGACCAGACCGCAACCGTGTTCGACTACCTGGGCAACGTGGGCGAGCACAGCGCCACCCTGGTGCTGCACGGCGATCTGGAGCCCGCCTTCCAGCGCTTCTGGCAAGACACCCGCGAGCGCTACCGCCTGGTGCAAGGCGACCCGGAGCGTCCGGCCCTGCCGCCCGACACCCTGTTCCTGGACGCCGAAGCCTTTTACGCCGCCGCCAAGCCGCACATGCAACTGGCCCTGCGCGCCGAACAGCAGGACGTGGAGCACAGCGCCTGGGTGCAGCGCCTGCCTGACCTGGGGGCCCAGCGCGGCGCCGACGACCCGCTGGCCAAGTTACAAGCCCACCTGCGCGCCACCAGCGACCGCGTGCTGCTGCTGGCCGAAAGCGACGGCCGGCGCGAAAGCCTGCTGGACTTCCTGCGCGCCAGCGGCGTCCACCCGCCCGCGTTCGACGCCCTGGCCGAATTCCAGGCCAGCGACGAAAAAGTCGGCATTGCCACCGCTGCGCTGGCCAGCGGCTTCGCCTGGGTCGAAGGTGGCATCCATTTCGTCACCGAAACCGAGCTGTTCGCCGCCGGCCCCACCACGCGCCGACGCAAAAAGCAGGAACAGGTCAGCGACGTCGATGCGCTCATCAAAGACCTGAGCGAGCTGAACGTGGGCGACCCGGTGGTGCACAGCGCGCACGGCATTGGCCGCTACCGGGGCCTGATCAACATGGACCTGGGCGAGAAGAACCCGGACGGCTCGCCCGCGCTGCAGGAGTTTTTGCACCTGGAATACGCGCAGGACGCGGTACTGTACGTGCCGGTGAGCCAGTTGCAGCTCATCAGCCGCTACACCGGCGTGAGCGCCGACGAAGCCCCGTTGCACCGCCTGGGTTCGGGCCAGTGGGAAAAGGCCAAGCGCAAGGCCGCCGAGCAGGTGCGCGACGCCGCCGCCGAGCTGCTCAACATCTACGCCCGCCGCGCCGCGCGCGAGGGCCATGCCTTCCGCTAC
>JACCDQ010928216.1_pt1 | contig 10734 bp, 3 predicted proteins | sample 7446031 | NCBI WGS metagenome assembly JACCDQ01 (sample SAMN15323442, study PRJNA562643) | freshwater metagenome | isolation source: river surface water | place: USA:Blue River Watershed | collected 2017-08-17
ACCAACGCAACCATTCAAATCCGCTTTCAATACTACAGTGTATTGACCTGCTTTAGAGTATTTCTTGGTTGGATTAGTAGCTGTAGATGTAGTTCCGTCTCCAAATGTCCAGTTAAATTTAGCGGAATTCGGAATCGTGTTATTTTTGAATACAATATTATCTCCTTCACACGCATTGTTTTTAGTAAAAGACACTGAAGGGATTGGATTCACAGTAACATCGATGATGGTGTCAAACTTAAAAAAATGAGGGATGGTTTTCGCTGTAAGTTTTACTTTATACGTACCACTTTTTCCAAATGAAAACACTGGTTCAGGGGCATCAGTTGTATCAGCTACGTTACCCGTACCAAAGTTCCATTTAAACTCCATTCCACCTGACTTAACTTTAGAAATATTTTCAAAAAGCACATCCTGACCTTCACAAATCTGATTTGGAAAATTAAACAACGGCGTAATAGAAGGATAAATGAAAATATTTCTTCGAATAAACGTATCACAACCATTGTTATGATCATAAATTCTTAATACCAACGTAATCATGGAATCCTCCAAGTCTTTATCAGAGGTTTTAAAAATTACCTTTAAGTTACTGTTGGCAGACGGAGATGTAATACTTGCGCCCGAAATAACACGTTTGGTTTGAGTCATAGCGGTCACTTCAGCCATCCAATCTCCTGTTGGCGATGAGTTGTATGATGAATTGCTATATTTTCGGGGCGCTGGAATATCATAAACTACAGGGTTGTTAAGAATAGTAATGTCATTAGGACGTGCACGTTGATAAATTGCCTGCGTTACAGCAGATGAAGAAGTATTAAAATTAGCACCGCCTGGAGCTTCCAGGACTTTAGTCTCAAAATAAATTGAATCATCTTGCATAAAATCATCAGCCGCGTCTACATATACAGCCAACTTATAATCACCTGCAACAGTTAACACCAAAGGAGCAGAAATCTTTACCTCGGTGGAGTCTCCTGGTAAAATTCTTGAATTTACTTTTTGGAACACTCGAGGACCACTTCCAACAGCACCAAAGCTTACATTGAATCCATAAATGGTATCAACGAAGTTATTTTTTAAATAAATGTTTGTTGAAAACTCACTACCTGCACAAACAGTATTTGCAATAGTAAAGTCGGTTCTTAGATTCGTAATATTCATGAAATTCTCAACTGCCCCTCGATCTGAACGTACTCTGTTTCTCGGTTTTAAATTCACATCCTCAGAATTCACAGATGAACCGATTGGCCAGATTGGATCCAATCTGGGGACGTTATTTTGAGTTTCAAATGCATTCGAACGATAATCTGTTTTTCCAATTTCCGCCCAGCTTGGATTCAAAAAATTTTCATTATTCCCAGCAAAACCCAAGTTTTTCCAACCCGTAAAATCAGATGCATTTCCATTGTTGCAATACCAATATTGAAACGTAAAATTACGTATCCAGTACGTATTATAGTCCCACGATTTAAAATTCTGAGCTCCATTCAAATTAAATGCATAGACAGGATAAACATAATACCCGTTTTGCATGTCAACAACATTACCATCAACTGCAATATCCGTGTGATAATAGGGAAGAAAATACAATCCATAATTATAATTGAAAGTATTGCGAGTTTTAGATACGTCTGCATAAATTGTATTCTGACGCATTTCTGCTCTTAAACTTCCACTAACATAAGAGTATCCATATATGCCAAACATGCCTGAAGCTCCCCAGTTATTCGCAATCAAATTATTGTTGCACTGCATGTTTAAGAAATAAGGTATCATCAAACCATATAAATAACCATTGTAACTGGAATTATTGGCATTGAAAATTTGATTGTTTGTGATTTTATTTTTGTTAATATATCCATTCACATAAAACAAATAAGTCATGTACGCTGTAGAACCCAAGATATTCGAATCCAAAACATTCTCAGAAATATCATCAACGTTTGCCGTACTGTTTCGCTTGTAAATATATAAACCATAGGTTATGCCAGTAGATCCGTCTGCTGTTGTATTGTGTTTGTAAACATTTCTCTTACAAGTAACTTTATCAGCGAAGAAATGATAACTCCAATATGTGGATCCCTTGGTAAAATTATTACGATACACCAAATCATTCATAATCAAATCATTGTATGCGTAATATGTATAAAATCCGTAATGTGCAGAGGTACCCAATGAACGGCAATTTTCTATTGAATTACTCGACATATTCGTCCAATAGATATACCAAGAATAAATGTAATAACTCGTAGCATTGGTTACGATATTTTCAAATCTATTTTCTGTCATGTCGAAATACAAACTGCTTGATCCGTAGTTGTACCAAGCATTGATACCATTAAAAGTACTGGTATATCCAGCAGTTGCACCCTTGAACGGTAAATCATGAATATAATTAGAACTAATTCGAGTTGCGCGATTGGTCCCATAGGTGTAATACGCATAAATAACCGAAACACTAGTAGCTCCATTATTCAAAGAAGAATTTGCCCGTGAAATATCATTATTCAGCAACTGATCACCATTTGTGTAATTGGTATGAATTGCCTGAAAATTAAAGTTCTCAATGGTGTTGTTAGTAACAGAATTATCTGATGGCGTATTTGTATAAATTGAGGTTGCTCCCTTAATTATAATGCCATAAGAAGGACCAGGACTACTAACATTGGTTGTTCTAAGTAAATTGTTATTAAACACATTAAATCTACCAGGATAAACGGTAGTTCCATTCGAAGTTGCACTAGTTGTACTGTTAGTAATTGCAATATAAGCGCCACCCGCTGTTGTACCTGTGCTTAAATTGGTATATTCAATCGTACATTTTTCAATGGTGTTATAATCAGCACCACCCGTTAATAAAAATCCAAATTGTGCAGTTCCAGTTCCTGTTTTCTGTAATACCAATCCCTGAAACTTTACATAATCAATTCCATTTAAAACAATACCAGCATTGGTTGCTGCGCTGTTGAACTTGTACCCATTACCATTCACCGTTATTGTATTTGTTGAGGTAGTTGGGTTTGAGCTATGTTGATTGAAGGTAACTGTGTTTGTTTCCGACAAATCACTCGTTACATTAATGGTAAGTGCCCCATTAACCCCATTATTGTTCAAGGCTGTAGCTAAGGCCGACCAACTTGTGTAGGTACCTGAGGTTCCTAAGGTTACCGTTCCCGATAACTGCGCATCTAAGGTAGAATAAGCCCCTACTGTCAGTAAGCACATTACCCACCTAGAAAGCAATGATAGTTTTTTGTAGTTTTTTCTCATAAATGATGTTTTTTTACAGTTAAACACCGGAAAAATACATCATTTAGCAATCATAATTATAGTTTTCAATAACCACAATTATAGTTTATTGCAATTATTTTACACAAAATGCAACATAATGACAATCTAATGACTCAAAGCGCTCATTTGAACTAATTTTATTATAGTTTTTAATAATTACAACTGATTTTGGGTTAACTTTTCTTCTTCTAAAAATTTGAAATGCGCGTCTTTCACCCAATATTCCACTAAAACATTACCATCTCCATTTAATCGTATTGTCAACCGCAGGTTTTGAAAATACTGCATATCACCCCAATCGGCATACCACTTTCCCTTACCTAATTCTATAGCTTTTAATTCCTTGCCTTTTCCTTCCTTGAAAGGTTTTTCCAATTTGTATTCTTCTTTATAAATAGCACCATAACGATTTACCAACTTTAACTTCCTGGATTCAAAAGCAGATTTGGCTTCCTTCCATTTTACTTTGTTTTTGGGGGATGTAAACAACGTTTTATGCGTTACTGTCACTCGGTAAACCAAATGAGAAATAGGCGTCAAATCAACCTCCATGTACATGGGCTCTTGATTTAATACGCCTTCCATAACGATTTTCTTTTCGTTTCGGGATATTAACTTCATTCCGGCTTTACTAAAATTCGCAACGAACTCTTCATCGGTTGATTTAATATCTATCATGGCAATCCTTTGAGCCAATACAGAACTTGACAGCCCAAACATTAAGACTAAACTCATCAATTTTAGCCATCCCAATTTTTGGACCGAAGCAATTTTTACATTACTACTGCAGCTTACTCTCATCAATGCAATGTTATTCATATAGTTGTATTATTAAACTTTCTTTTACTAAAACTAAAACTACTCTTGGCTTAATTTAAAGGAACTAAAATAATTGATTCATAACATATTTCTGGATATGATTTCAATTCATTCGACAAACGCACTCAGCAAAGGCATAAGCATCACAAATCAAGACTAAAAACAGTTTTAGCGCACCATACTTTTTCTAATATATTAGAGCATCAAACTAATTCTAATACTTCTTTCTTTGAGTAAACGAATGCAATCAAAATCAGAATTCGCATCCCACGAAAACCCCAAAAATCAAATTAGAATAGCCAGTAAAAGAATAATTCAGCTCTAAAAATATTAATTCAAATCAGTTACAATCAATTTTCCAATGATTTGACCATTTAATTCCAAGACATACAAACCCTCTAAATTTTCTGGCACCACAGCATGTAAAAACCTCTTGTAATTCCCTAAAAATTGCGTTGAATTTAATAATTTATTCGACAATTTGTCTGACTCCAAAAAATTCAATTTCGCAATTTCACGTCCCGAAATATCACGACAAATTAGATTCAATGAACTATTTTCTGCGAACATTTCAGTAGGTATTTCCAACCGAAGCACTTCACCTGGTGCTACTGGATTGGGAAACCAAGATAGGCTAGATTTTGAAAGTAAATTTGACTCATTCACCATAAAATTCATCTTCAAAATCCCAGTATCCGATTCACACCCATTCTGATTGATCAATTTACAATCGATCACAACTTCTCCTGTAGTTTGAGGCACGAATACCAATTGATTACTTGAGCTCAATTGATTGTTTCCTAACCAATTAAATTCATATATGTCTGCAATTTGAAGTACCTCTAATTTTACGGTATCGCCTATTTTACCTGAATTTTGAATTATCCGAATAACCGGCTTTATGGGTGATTTTAAAATATGTATCGTATCCTTCCCTGCCATATAACAATCATTTGAATCACGAGCTGTAAGTTCTACTTCATAACTACCTGAGGGCTTACCTAATAAATTCAGTATTGAATCGCTGGTTTCAAACGTACCATTTACCAACCATTTTGCGCCATTAAGTTGAGTTTTATAAGTTAAAGTCACTTCCTTACCGCTGCAAACAGAATCCATTGAAGTCAACAAATCAATACGACTATTATTTAATTGAATCACTATGGTATCCACCCGATAACAGCCTGTTTTAGACCATCGATGCAATAATAAATAATCGGTATATCCACCGTATGCGTAATTGGTAGAATAAAATGTCACATTACTCACAGTATCATAATGATAACCTGCACTCTCCCAACTACTCAATTCTCCATTTTCAAAATTAGAAGAATCTTGAAAATAATAGGTTTTAAGGGCACAATAGCGATTTTGAATATTGCCGGTTATTCTACTTTGGGGAAATGAATCAATTTCAACAGAAAAAGTATCTCTTGCACCCCATTGCCACCAGGTACCAGAGGCAGAATTCATTAATTGCAAATACCTCAATGAGAACAGATGTTTTCCTTTGGGAAATTTAATAGTAGCTATTGAATCTTGGGGTAACAACTTTTGGATTAGTTTCCATGTTTTAGTTTGTGTTTGATACTCTTCTAAATACAAAGAATCTGCGTCCGGGTTTGCCTTCCATTTTATTTCCAGTTCTTGATTGCAATTGGCTTTAGTACTAAAACGACGCACATTTTCCACAACAAACATTCTTAGAGTAGGATCTCCCATTAAAGCTACATGCACCCCACTGATAAAACTCGCAGAATTATAAACATTATATGAATTATTTGTGGTTAACACTGCTTTATACAATGGCAGCCCCAAGGCACACTCATGTATTGACCAATAGGGTCTACCGCTCCAAACACTCATCAATCCCCATCCCTTACTGGCTAATGGTGCTCTCAAGAAGTTATTCGAATTATCCCAATCGCCAAAATAGCTTCCAAATGTCAAAGTAAATGGATTAAGTAGGCTATCTGTTACAAAATCGGCGGTTGTAGAAATTCCTGACGCCGATGTATAGGAACCTGGACCACAGCCATAACTCAACAGATACTTTTCTGATTTCAGTTTGGTTCGATAATCATCAGTAGAAATATTTGCTCGCGTAAACGGGGAGAAATTCCTGAATCCACCCGAAGCAAATGCTTCAGAATTATTGTATCCAAAATGATCATCAACCAATGCCCTATTTTCAAATTTGACTGTGCCAGTTCTATATGCCAATGCTTTTTTTAAATACTGTTTAATCAACATTGTATCGTTTCCAAAATCAAGCATATCAAACAAATCAACTCTACCCACGGGAATTTGCTGGTATTGAATTTTATCTGCTGATGTACCCGTTGGATTCACTCTAGAAACATCGAATTTTCCATCTCCGGGTGTATTGTGATTCCGTTTGTACGTGGCTTGCGAATTATTCACGGTGGCATCAGTCCATGCGGAATAAAAATTCCCATAATACAAATCAGCAGCCCAAGCTCCTGTATGATCGGTATGACCATCGGGCCTAAAATTACCACTGTAAGGCACTGGAACTCTTCCAAGCAAAAATATTGATTTAATCGAATTACTATCGGTTAACCATTTTTGAAATATCCAATTTTTAATATCGCTAATTTTGGCATTTCTTGATACATAATGAGTAATTATTTGGTATCCTTCATTTTGAATTTGATCCAAATACTCATTTATTTCTTTTTTCAGGGGAAGCATGTAATTGGAATCAATTACTACCAGCACAATTCCCAAATGCCTAGTTGCCGGGACTTCAAATCCAGATAGGATATATCCATTTCCAGTAAAACCCGTATAATTCGAGGATGTTCTAGCGACCCGATATTCTTTTACCGTTCCTAAAACATACGTGGTATCCACAAAATTCGTATCAGCACCACTTAAAGTAGCCAACAAATCCCAATCTTTTAAATTAGAAGATTTTGAAAAAACTTCATACTTGGTAGAACCTGACTGCTGCATCCAACTTAACTTCAAGTATTTTTTGGAAATCAAGGTTGCCTTTATTTCTACTCCAACTTCTCGAGCTGTTTGAGAAAAACCATTTTTACTAAAGGAAAAAAGTATAAATAAAATAAATCGAATAAACGTATTCAATCGAAGCATTTCGCAATATATAAAAATCCATTGGTTTCATCCTTTTGATTTTACCTTTAGTCAACAAATTTTCTTTAGCTTGATTTTTTTGTTTATTTTCCCGCTGTTTAGCGTTTGCAGCAATACAAATTTTAAACTTTTCCCTGCTCAATATGAATAAATTACCTTCTAGAAAATTCACATTCCCGTCGTATTCAACACCCAAAGTGTTGCTTCAAAATACTCGTAAAACGATTATGTCGCAGCTTTTAGGGGAAAGAAAAGCAAAACGGGTTTTCGATGCTTGGGGGAATCTGAATATTGACCAATTTTTAGTTCAATACAAAATACATTCTGGAGTTAAACACTATATTTCCCAAAACCATATCGATAGAATACCCACAGAAGGAAGTTTAATTGTATTGGCCAATCACCCAACAGGAATTCCCGATGGTTTATTAATTTTAGATACCGTTTTAAAGAAAAGAAGAGACGTAAAACTCATAGTTGATGTGGATACCTATCCCAACATTGTTTTAAAAGATTATACCATTAGTATACATTCCGGACCCAATCAAGTAAACTTAAACGCTACCTCTTTAAAGGAAGCTCTTGATTGGCTTGAAGATGGACATTGTTTGGTCTTATTCTCGAACAATGAAGTTGACACCAACAGGCAAATTTTCAAGCGATTTTCTGACAATTTTTGGCATCCAACTGTTAAAAAAATCATATTAAAAAACAAAGGCCAAGTTCTGCCTTGGGCCATTAGCGGAAAAAACAGTATTCTTTTTTATCGATTAAGTCAGATTAATCCGGAACTCAAAAACGCACTTCTTGCTCGAGAAAGTTTAAAGAGAAATCGCAGGCCCATTTATTCGGTTATAGGAAAAGCTTTTCGAGCATCCGACGAACATTCAATCAATGACTTAGAACTAAAAATTCGACTCATGAGTCGAAAAACAAATAGCATTGATTTCAAGCGATTCATACCTCAATTAACCCAAACTGAATTTGAACCAATTGCGGACGAAATCGACGCACCCAAGATCAAATTGGAGATTCAAAATTTAGGTGAACCCATTATTTCCAAAGGAGCCAACCAAATTTTCTTAACCAGTCAAGCAGAATCCCCCAATACCTTATTAGAAATTGGCAGATTACGAGAATTAACTTTTAGGAATGTAAATGAAGGTTCAGGAAAATGTAGAGACCTGGATTCTTACGATAGGGATTTTAAGCATTTAATTTTATGGGATTCTGAAGGCGAAAAACTGGTTGGAGCATATCGGTTGGGCATTGGCCCCGAATTACATAAAGACCCCAACTACCATAATATTCTTTACGATTTCTATGAAAGAAATCTTCGAGTTGAAGAATTATTGAGTGAATCGATGGTAATGGGAAGAGCATTTGTTGCACCCGCATATCAACAAAAGGCATTTCCGTTATTTATGCTTTGGCAAGGTATTACTTGGGTAGTACAAAAACATCCAGAAATCAAATATTTGATCGGACAAACGAGCTTACCCAATACATTTCACGATTATTCCAAGCTATTAATTACGGGCTTTTTATGGAAACATTTTTCCAATCCCGACAAAGCCAAATACTTCAAGGCTTATCACCCACTCAAATTAAAGCACAATGCTTTAATCGAAGATTGGATTGCAAATTCACATCCCGACGACATCAAACGCATGGACAAAATCATAGAATGTATTGAGCCGAATGGCGCAAAAACCCCCATGCTTTTTAAACGATACGTAGATCAAAAAGCCTATTGTGTTGGCATTAACATTGACCCCGACTTTCAAAATTCTATTGACATATTGATGATGACCAATGTCGCTGATATTGCTGTTACTGAAAATTTATAGCACAGCATACTCAAAAATTATACATGTTTTTTCAAACTTAAAAAAAAGTATCATTCTTGTTTTTTTAGCGTAAATTATAAGTGACTTTGTTTAATTACTAACCGCAAGGCGAGCACAGAATAGTCACATTTTGTCATTAATTCGGATTTTTTTCGCATTTAATCCAAAAATCCAATCCTAACCATACCCTTCAATACGGTAATACTAAAAAATCTATGTATTTTTGATATCGACTTTTTTCAAACTTTGATTTCACTTATGGTATTCAAATCTGGATTAACCAAAATACTTTCACTTCAACAAATTAAACGCTCTTTACTTGGATTATTTCTAGGTTGTTTTACATTCACCCTTTCTGGACAAACTATTACTGGATTTTTGCCAGTTAGTCAGCTTGCAGGAAAAAATGTCGTGATCTCAGGAACTGGATTCACCACCACAACTGCAGTGCGGTTCGGTGGGGTAAATGCTACTTCATTTACTGTAAACTCGGCCTCTCAAATAACTGCAACTGTTCCAACAGGTGCTATAACAGGAGACGTAACTGTTGTAACTGGATCAGGTACAGCAACTCGATCGGGCTTTATTTACATAGAGACCATTGACCGTCTTTACACTGATTTTTCGGGATTTTGGACTTCGGGAACTTCCTCATTAAACAATACGAACCCTGACCTTTCTCACAATTTATTGGCTTTCAAATACGGAAATACGGTTTATTCTACAAGCGTTTCGGATAGCACACTTACGGCAAATTCAATTACCTTCACAAGCTCTGCTTGGAATGCTTTTCCAGTAAATAATTTAAGCGGATCGGGATCCAGTTCCGTACTTCTCTATGCTTCAAAAAACGATGGAACCAATGCAACGGCTATCAATCCCAACAAGAAAATCAAAGACGTTTTGATCGACGGTAAGCGCGGATTAGACATCGGAACCGGGATTGCCAATTTCACCAATCAAATTGAATTTACTGTAACGAATATTTCTTCTTCAAAAATATCCGACTCCGAACCCGACATCCTAATTACGCAAGTTGCAGATCCTTCATCCGGAAGTATTGACCAATTTTGGTTTGAAGATATTAATGGAAATCGAGTAGGTAATATTTTAAGTGCAACCGCTACAGATTTACCGGTATTGGGAACTTATTACTTGGATCTATGGAATTTAAATTCAGCAACCAACAACACCATCTCAAACAACGACGCTGTAACTGCTACCGTTTTTAACAATGGCACGTATTCAACTCGCCCAATTCGCCTATTTGCATACAAGCTTTCTGATTTTGGAATTGATGCAAATAATTATTCGAATTGCAAAACCTTAATTTTTCAACCGGGCGGAGTAGCGGATTATGCATTTGTAGCATACAATTCAAACACCTTTGTAATTCCAACCGCCTCTGTTTCCAGTCAGCCGGTGAGTACCACAACCTGCGCTGGTGCGGGAACATCTGCTACTTTTTCTGTTTCTGCAAGCAACCCTGCTTCAGTAGGTGCTTCGGGAGGTACAATTACGTATCAATGGAAGAAAAATGGAAATAATATTTCCAACGGTGGTTCTATTTCCGGGGCCACTTCAAGCACCTTGGTTATTTCTTCTATTTCTGCATCGGATTTCGGTGAATATGTTTGTGAAATCACCA